>Ga0111538_10006913_pt1 | contig 15323 bp, 11 predicted proteins | sample SoiMethybrSBSTD1_FD_79669 | JGI IMG/M metagenome (GOLD analysis project Ga0111538, IMG submission 79669) | Bulk soil microbial communities from a Populus tree surrounding site in Tennessee, USA - Soil MetaG P. TD hybrid SBSTD1 (version 2)... | ecosystem: Environmental > Terrestrial > Soil >...
CGGGTGAACAGTGCCTCGATGGCAGCCCGCCCGTTATCTTTCATCGTCCGGGTTCCGGTGCCGGTGAAATGGGTGTGGGTGATGACGGGCGGATCGGCCGCAGTACGCGGCTGCCAGTCAGACCCGGTCCACGAGTACCAGCCGGCTTTGTCCTGATCGAAGACGTGCAGCGGCTTGTTGCAGAGCTTGGCGAACTCCGCCCCCCAGCCCGTGCCGCCGCGGACCGTTCCGTCGTCGAGGATCGCGCCGATCACGTAGATTTCCTGCCCGTTGTTCACCTGATACCAGATGGTCTGAAGAATCTTGCGGATGGTTGGCGCGTCGGTGTACTTGCGCTTCATCAGGCGAGAGACGTACTCGAGGCTGACATCGCCGGCCTGGAGCTCCTCGTGGTTCAGCACGCGAATGCCACGCCGGCGAATGTCCTTGTGTCCATCGAAAGTGAAGTTCACTTCTTCGACGCCGTGGCGCTCGGCACAGCCGCCGAACTCCGCTTCGGCGCCAGCCGCTCCGCCACTGAAGAGAATGCAGTCACGAGCTTTCATAGGTGGGATGATAACCCGGTCATAAGGGTTCACAGGTTCACAGGTTCACCGATGCACTGATTCTGCCTGCCAGGCTCTTATCTTCCCGCTCATGAACGTGAGCGGTACGCCGCCGTCCTCGAGCACTTTGTCGTGGAAGGCCTTGATCGAGAACGCTGGCCCGAGACGCTTCTCGGCTTCCTCGCGCGCGCGCCTGATCTCGAGTCCCCCGAGCATGTACGAGGTCGCCTGCGCCGGCCATATTGTGTAGCGGTCGACCTCGGCGGCGATGTAATCGGGCGCCTCGGCGGTATGCAACAGCATGTAGTCGATCGCCTGCTGCCTGGTCCATCCGCGAAGATGCAGACCGGGATCGACGACCAACCGCGCCGCGCGCAATGCCTGCGAGGCGAGCATGCCCAGCCGATCGAGGTCACCTGAAAACAATTGCATCTCGTCCGCCAGCCGCTCGGCGTAGAGACCCCAGCCTTCGGCGTAACCGTTGTTGTACACATATCGCCCGAGCGGGTGGGCATCACGGCGCTCGAGGGCGATGGCCGACTGAAGATGATGGCCGGGAATCGTTTCGTGGAACGCGGTGGATTCGGCGATGGCGCGGCTCTGCTTCTCCGCCTGGTAAGCGCTGATGTAGAACAGGCCCGGCCGGCTGCCGTCTTCCGCCGGCGGGTTGTATTCGTTGGCGCCGTTTTTCTCTCGATATGCCGGATACGGCTCGATGAGCACGTCTGCTTTCGGGAGGCGGCCGAACCATCCCGGCGCGGCAGCTCTGGCGCGGTCGACCGCCGCCTTCGTGTAAGCGATGAGGTCCGCACGGCTTCGAAACGTGTACCGCCGATCGGTGCGAAGCGCCTTCAGCAAGGCCGGCACGTCCGAGGTCTTGAACGACTTTTCCGCCAGCGTTCGCATCTCCGCCATGAGCGAGTTCATCTGCCGCTCGCCCAGCGCGTACACCTCGCTCGCAGGCACCGGCAGCGAGCTGTATTGCTGCACCAGCGCGTCGTAGCAGCTCATGCCGTCGGGCAACTCACTGAGGGCGATGCTCTCGCGCGAGGCCCGCAGGTACTCGTTGGCGAGGAAGTCCCGATACTTCCTGAACGCCGGCACGAGCTGGTCGGTGATGAGGCGCTTGAACTCTTCTTTGAACGCCGGATCGTCGTCTCGTTCCGCTGGCGAGCGGAATGGCGAGTCGGCGACCGGCGCGGCCGCAGCCGACGCCTTGACGAGACCATCGATCTGGTCGATCACGATCTGTACGATGTGGCGCGGAGACGTATAACCGGCGCGGACGCCTTCGCGCAGGTTCTCGATCTCGACGTCGAGGTAGCGGGGCAGACTCGCCCAGCGGACCAATGCCTGGCTGCGAGCCTCCGCGGATTTGACTGGCTGGATCGTCACCAGATAGCCGAACTGGGTCTGCCAGCCAGTCATCTGACTGACTGGCCACAGCTCGCTCCGGCACACGCGCGACCGGGTGGCGCCTTCGAGCGCTTCACGAACAATCGCGTTGGTCGCCCGCAATGACTCGGACTCGATCGTTGTCGGATCGATGGCGCGCGCCTCGGTCAGCCATCCGTCCTCGCGAGCGTGCCAGGCCTGGATCGCCTCCAATCTGTTGTCAGGCAGGCGATCGTGGCGCTGCCCGGGCACGCCGTAAACCGTGGCCTGGTCGGGATTCCGCTCGAAGTACCCGGCAAGATAGGCGTCCGCCAACGCCGTGACGCGCGCGTCCGACGACGGGGGCGGCGGCGCCGGCGCCTCGCGCCCACAGGCGCTGGCGGCCACAACCGCCAGGCTCACGAACGGCCGGCGCATGCGTCTCAGGTGAGCGCGCTCGTGCATGCGCGGCACCGCGTTGCGTCAGCGGGAATCGTCTCTTTACAGAACGGACAGGTTTTCGTCGGAGCCGGCGCCGGTGCCGGCTCGTGTGTGAGCACCGCCCGGAGAATGAGAAAAACCACCGCCGAAACGATGACGAAGTCGATGAGATTGCCGATGAACGCGCCGTAGTTCACGGCGTTGACCACCGGCTGGCCATCGGGACCCGTGCCCTGACTCAGGACAATCTTTGCCGTTCGCCACTCACCGCCCGGCATGACGAGGCTGATGAACGGCATGAGCAGATCCGCCACGATCGACGACACGACGCGGCCGGCAGCGGCGCCGATGATGACGCCGACGGCCAGCGCCAGCGCGTTCTGCTTGAACAGGAATTCCTTGAACTCTTTGAGCATCGCGCGTCCCCTGTGCCGGCTGCGATTATATGCACAGGAGGCGCGATGGGCGCGGGTCTACGGCGCGACGTGCTCGTCGAGTGTGACGCGGCGGAGCATCTCCCCACGCATGGGCAGGATGAAGGAGAAGCGATAATCGCCCTGCATTCGACCGATGGGGATGCCGACGAGGTCGCCGCGGCGGTCGAGCACCCCACCGCCAGATACGCCGGGATGTCCGTCGGTCAGCGCGGTGACGAGGCCATTGGGCATGCGCTGTCCCACGTAGCCCGTCGACACGATGATGCCCTTGGAGTAGTCGTTGCCAAGACGGAAGATTGGCTCGGCGAAGTCGTAGGCGAACGTGATGTTCGGGCGCAGCGGCGGTAGATCGAGAACGGGCGTCCGGATGATCGCCCAATCGCCCGGATGCACTTCCGCGTCGGCGTCGCCGGCGTCGACGAGCGTCGCCGGAACGTCCTGCCCGTCGTTCAGCACCCTGATCGACACGATGCGTCGCGCGCCTTTGCGGCCCTCTTCGGCGCCTAGCGCCACAACGGCGTGTTTCACCGTCACGAAGTAGCCATTGCCAAGGTATCCAGCTGTGCCGTAGCTCGTCTTGCCGTAGTTATCTTCGGTGTACAGCTCCACGAAGCTCGAACGACGCTCGCGGAGCAACTGCACCGGCATGAGGCCCATTTCGACCTGCAGCTCCTGCTTTACGGTCTCAATGAGCTTGGTGCGGAGCGCTTCGTCGTTGAACGATCCGGCGTCGTTTGCCGCGTTGCCGGTGGTGCCGGCAGCCTGCGTCTGCGCGCTCGAATGGGTCAACTGCGCGCGAATGGCTTCGAGCTTCGCATCGAACGACGCACGCTCGCCGGCCTCCTGATTTCTCGCGTGCAGGACGCCGAGCACGAAAAACGATGCAGCGATGGCGACAAGAGATGAGAGGAACAGCACTCGGCGCGACAGCATGTCGTCTACTCTCCGGAATACACTTCCAGAGGTGTTATCGGCAGCTGCCACCTCGACCGTGAGCGGTAGACGTGTGCAGGACTGAGTGGACGGACGCAACGACGTATTGGATTGGCCTTAGTTTATCTCATCTTTGTCAAGCCCCAGCCAGCGAAAAAAACGCCGACGCCCCACATGAAGAGCTTGGGATCCGGACCGAGCGGGCCCGCCGTAAAGAGGTCGACTAGCAGTATCCACATGCCCAGCAACTGGGCGCCGCGTCCCGCGTAGTAGATCACGCTGTTCATCTTTCAGATGCGATCGAAATTCTTCTCGATCTCGCGGCGCGTGAGGCGCAGCATGACCGGCCGCCCGTGCGGGCACACTGTGGAGTACGCCGTCGCGCGCAGTTCTTCCAGAATGTGCGTCATCTTCTCGTAGGTGAGCGGGTAGTTCGCCTTGACCGCGGCATGACACGCGGTTGTCGCCGCGATGCGGCGTAACGCTTCATCGACCTGCGCGCCTTGATCGAGGCCCTCCAGATCGTGCGCCAGGGCGTGGATGGCGCGAGACGAATCTTCGATTTTCAGCAGCGCCGGCACGGCGGACACCCGCAGCGTCGTCGTGCCGAAGCCGTCGACTTCAAAGCCCATTCGCTCGAGAACGACCTGACGGCTCGCCAGGGCCTGATGCGCCGACGGATCCAGGTCGAGCAGCAGTGGCACCAGGAGACGCTGCGACTCGAGCTGGCCCTGCGTCAACCGCTGCATCACGCGCTCGAACAGCACGCGTTCATGCGCGACGTGCTGATCGATGATCGCCAACCCCTCGTCGTCCACCGCGATGATGAAGGTGTCACGGAACTGACCGAGCGGGATGAGCGGGCGCATCTCGAGCGCGCTCGAGGCTTCCGATGACCCCGACTGCTCTGCTCCTCGTCCCGGGCCGATGTCGGGCATCGGCGCCGCCGCAGCCGCAACTGGTATCGGCGCGTTCTGGCTGATCACGGCCGCGGCGCCTGGCACCCAGCGATTCGGATACATGCCGCCGGCCAGCACACCCGGCAGCGGCGTGGTTGTCGCGGATGGAGGGGAGCCCGGTGGTTCTGACCGCAACTCCAGCTGCGGCGCACTGCTCTGACCGAGTGCCGCCATGAACGCCCGGCGCACGACTTCGTGTACGAGCGACTGCTCTCGGAACCGGACTTCGGCCTTCGTCGGATGCACGTTCACGTCGAGCGCATCGGGTGGCATCTCGATGAAGAGATGCACCTCGGGGCTGCGTTCCTTGATCGACGCCGTACTGTAGGCATCGATGATCGCGTGCGCCACCGTACGGTCCTTGACGATACGACGATTGATGAAGACGTTCTGTGGCCCACGGGTCGGCCCCTGTTCGGCCAAAGCGGCAGTGAATCCGCTGATGCGCATGCCACCGGCCTGTTTCGAAATCTCGATGAGATCGTTGCGTTCCCCGTACAACTGAAAGAGGCGGTCCTTGAGCGTCGCCGCAGGCGGGCACTCCAGCACGACTCTCGCCGCGCTGGTCAGTCGAAATCCGACCTCGGGGTAAGCCAGAGCAAGCTGCGTGGTGACCCGAGACACTTGCGCGGCTTCCGCCGCGTCCGCTTTGAGAAACTTGCGCCGGGCCGGAAGGTTGTAAAAGAGGTCGTTGACCTCCACCAGCGTCCCCTCCGGGCCGCCGGCCTCGGACACCGATGCCACGACGCCGCCGTTGACGCGGATCTCCGTAGCGGACGTGTCCCCTCGGGCCCGAGTGCGCAGGAGAAAGTGCGACACCGAAGCAATGGACGGCAGGGCCTCGCCGCGAAACCCCAACGTCGTGATTGCCGCCAGGTCGTCCGCGCGGCGGATCTTGCTCGTCGCGTGTCGCTCGACGGCGAGCCTCGCATCGTCGCCGTCCATACCCTCGCCATCGTCCTGGACGCGAATCTGCTTCTTGCCACCGAGCTCGATGTGAATGACCAGGCGCGTCGCGCCGGCATCGATCGCGTTTTCGACCAGTTCCTTGACCACCGATGCCGGGCGTTCGACTACCTCGCCAGCCGCGATCTGGTTGGCAAGGTCGGACGGGAGCCGGTTGATCTTGCCCACAGCTCAGATCCATCGCCGCCGGCGGAAGAATGCCAGCATCATGGCCACCACCGCGACCATGATCCCAGCCAGCCACCAGAACTGTGCGGCGTCGCCACCTGGGAACCGAGGCAAGGGGATGTTCATCCCCCACAGCCCCGAGAGCAGCGTCAACGGCATGAAGACGGTTGTCAGCACCGTCAGTACTTTCATGACCTGGTTGAGACGATTGCTGACGTTGGACAGGTGCGCGTCCAGGATGCCGGTAATGCGATCCTGGAACACGTAAGCTTCGTCGTTCAACCGGACCAGATGGTCGTAGACGTCGCGAAATCGCAGGGCCATCTCCGAGCTGATGTCGACGAACTCGCGACGGGCCAGACGCCCGATCACGTCGCGCTGCGGGGTTGTGACGCGTCGCAGCGACGAAACGTCGCGCTTCTGGGCCAGGATGTCGCGGATGAGTTCCTGCGGAGCCTCGGTAAAGACGGCGTCCTCCATCTCGTCCAAGGCGTTCTCGAGCTTCTCCACCTCGGGCCGGTATCCGTCGACCATCGAGTCCACGATGCGATGGAAGAGGCCCACCGGCCCGTCGCCCATGAGGTTCGCGTTACGCGGGCAGTGATCGCGCAGCGCGTCGATCGACGGCGAGTAGCCGTCATGAACCGTGACGAGATAGCTGCGCCCGAGAAAGAAATCCACGTCGTGCGTGCGGAAACCGTGCTCAGCCTGGCGGAAGTCGATGCCGTGCAGGACGACGTACAGGTAGCCGTCGTAGGGCTCGATCTTCGGATACTGAAGCACGCTCATCGCGTCTTCGACCGACAGTGGGTGGAACGCGAACGTGTCTGAAAGAATGAGCGATTCGGGAATCGACGGCGCCGCAAGATCGACCCAGAGCGTCGCCCCGGAAGCCGGATTGAGCCAGCTCCGATCGATGCTCTGAACGTGCTCGGTTCGGCCGTCGCGGTGGAGGAAGATGGTGATCACGATGTCTCAGGTCTTCGGCTTAAGTCTTAGGTCTCAAGTCTTAGGTCTTAAGTCTTAGGTCTTAAGTCCTGAGCCTGAGATTTGAGCCATAAGACCTGAGACGTAAGGCTTGAGACTAGCCAGACGCGCCGAAGCGCTGCTAATCCCCCACCTTCACCGCGAGCGCCGCTTGCGCGGCGGCCAGTCTAGCGACTGGAATCCGATAGGGCGAGGCGCTCACGTAGTCCAAGCCGACCTTCTCGAAAAAATGAATCGACGCCGGGTCGCCACCGTGCTCGCCGCAGACTCCGAGCTTCAGGTCGGCGCGGGTCTTCCGTCCGAGTTCCACGCCGGTCCGGACCACAGAGCCCACGCCGTCGACGTCGATCGACGCGAAGGGGTCGCGCTCGAGGATCTTCTTCTCCTGGTAAATCCGCAGGAACTTGCCGACGTCGTCGCGGGAGAATCCGAACATCATCTGCGTCAGATCGTTGGTGCCAAATGAGAAGAATTGCGCTTCTAGCGCGATCTGATCGGCCGTCACGGCGCCGCGCGGCACTTCGATCATCGTTCCCACGAGGTATTTGATCGTGACGCCCATGCGCTTCATCGTCTCGGCCGCCACGCGCTCGACCACTTCCTTCTGGTCGCGCAGCTCCTTCACGTGCCCGACCAGCGGAATCATGATCTCTGGAACGACCTTCAAGCCTTCCTTGTTCAACCGGCACGCGGCCTCGATGATGGCGCGCGTCTGCATCTCGGTGATTTCCGGATAGGTAATGCCCAGGCGGACGCCGCGATGGCCGAGCATCGGGTTGAACTCGTGCAATTGTTCAACGCGATTCAAGAGTTGCCGCTTCTCGTCGAGTTCCCGGCCGCTCTTGCCGGCCGTCTCGAGCCGGGCGATTTCGACCATCAGCTCTTCGCGCTTGGGCAGGAACTCATGGAGCGGCGGATCGATCGTCCGGATGGTCACCGGCGATCCGTGCATACCCTTGAAGACGCCATAGAAATCCTCGCGCTGCAACGGCAGGAGCTCATCGAGCGCTTTCCGACGATCAGCTTCGTTGTCGGCCAGGATCATTCGCTGAACGATCGGAATCCGGCCCTCGCCAAAGAACATGTGCTCGGTTCGGCACAGCCCGATGCCGCGGGCGCCGAAGGCATACGCCAGCTCGGCCTGATCGGGCTGATCGGCGTTGGCCCGGATGCCGAGGCGACGGTGCTTGTCGGCCCACGACAACAGCCGGTCGAACCGCTGATAGAGATCCGACCTCTGTGGCTTCATCGCGCCGCTGACGACCTGAAGGATCTCGCTCGGTTTCGACGCGACCCGGGCGATCTTGACTTCTCCGGACAGGCCGTCGAACGAGATGTAGTCACCCTCTTTGACCGTCTGGCCGTTGACCTGGAATCGCTTCGCCTTCTCGTCAATCACCAGGGAGCCGGCGCCGACAATCGACGGCTTCCCCATTTGCCGTCCGACGACCGCGGCATGCGAGGTCATGCCGCCGGTCGCGGTGAGAATGCCCTGCGAGACGAACATTCCGTGGATATCGTCTGGCACCGTCTCGCGGCGGACGAGAATCACCTGCTTGCCCTGCTGCGTCCACTCAACCGCGTCGTCGGCGGCAAACACGACTTGGCCGCTTGCCGCGCCGGGCGAGGCCGGCAGGCCCTTCGTCGCGACGGGGATCTTCTTCCACTCGGTCGCGTCGAAGCCCGGGGCCAGCAATTGATTGAGCGATTCGGGGTCGACGAGCAGAATGGCTTCCTTGGGCGAAATCAGCTTCTCGGCGACGAGATCCGTCGCAATGACCACGGCCGCGAAGCCGGTCCGTTTGCCGCTCCTCGTCTGCAGCATGTACAGGCGCTCGTCCTGGATGGTGAACTCGAAGTCCTGGACGTCCTTATAGTGCTTTTCCAGACGGGTGGTGATGTCCCTGAGCTGCTTGTAGGCCTGCGGCATCACCTGCTCGAGCTCGCGAATCGGCTGCGGCGTACGAATACCGGCGACGACGTCCTCGCCTTGCGCGTTGATCAGGAATTCGCCGTAGAACTCCTTCTTGCCGGTGGCCGGATTGCGCGTGAAGCCAACGCCGGTGCCCGACCGGTCGCCGGTGTTGCCGAACACCATCATCTGGACGTTGACGGCGGTGCCAATATGATCCGGGATGTCGTAGATGCGCCGGTACTCTTGTGCTCGCGGGTTCATCCACGACCGGAACACCGCGTTGCGGGCCATCTGCAGCTGTTCGGCCGGATTCTGCGGAAACGCCTTGCCGGAGCGCTTCTGAATGACGGCTTTGTAACGCGCGACGACATCGCGAAGAGCGGCCTCGCTCAGGTCCGTGTCGAGCGACGCGCGCTTCGCTTTCTTCACCGCTTCGAATTCGTGTTCGAAGGCGTCCTTCGGAATCTCCAGCACGACGTTGCCGAACATCTGCATGAAGCGGCGGTAGCTGTCGAAGGCGAAGCGGCCGTTCTGGGTACGGCGCTTCAAGCCCTCCACCGCATCGTCGTTCAGCCCGAGATTGAGAATGGTGTCCATCATGCCCGGCATGGAAAACTTCGCGCCTGAGCGGACAGATACCAGGAGCGGATTGTCGGTGGACCCGAGCGTAGCGCCGGCCGCCTTCTCCAGCTTGGCGATGTTCCGCTCGATTTCCTTGTCGATGGCCGGTGGAATCTTCGCCTTTTCGCGGTAGTAAATGCCGCAGACCTCAGTGGAGATCGTGAAGCCGGGCGGGACGGGCAGCCCCGCATTGGTCATCTCGGCGAGGCCCGAGCCCTTGCCGCCGAGCAAATCCTTCATGTGACGATTGCCGTCAGCCTTGCCGTTGCCGAAGAAGTACACGTGCTGCTTGCCGCGCGCCGCTGTGCTGCCCCGAGGTTTCCCCAAAGATTTTTTCACGGCACGCTTCCCGAGCTTCGGTTTGGTGGCCATCGACTGGGCGTCCTTTGATTGTTTCGAATGAATTCGTGACGAAACGCGCTCGCGCGCGACCCTCGATTATGCTGCAAGCGGCTGGCGCATGATAGAGCGCGACGTCTACTTCTCGGCCGCGACGACTTCCGAGACGTCGCCGATACGAAGCACGGCATTGCGCAGGTGCGCCATCAGCGACAGGCGGGCCGTCCGCAGCTGGCGATCGTCGGTCATGACCAGAACGTCGGTGAAAAACCTGTCGACCGCTGGACCCAGCTCGGACAGGTTGGCCAGCGCCGACCGGTAGTTCTGAAGCCCGGCAGCCTCGTCGACCAGCGGCAGACGCTGCCGCAGTTCGGCCAGCAGCGCCTGCTCAGCGTTCTCCTTCAAGACAGCGTCGAGCGAGCTGAGGCCAAGAGGGGCTTCACCCTTCAACTCGCCGGCGATGTTCTTGACCCGTTTGAAGGCCGTGGCCAGCTGAGTGAACTGCGGTGACGCGGCAAAAGCGCCCAACGCTTCGACCTGAGCGGCGGCCGCCGCCGGTCGCAGGTCCTCCACGGCACCCGAAGTCACAGCTCGAACGTTTCGACGATCCGCCCCGCGGCTCTCGAGTGCATGTCTCAGTCGATCGACGAGGAAACGGCGCAGCTCGTCGAGATCGCTCTGCGGCCAACTCGACAGGTCGGAACGCTCCGGGTATCCGGCCGCCGCCAGACGCAGCAGGCTGCCGAGGTCCGGCTGGACGGCGGGGGCATGGCCGATCAGGTGTTTCAGGTCGAGCAGAATGCGAATGACGCCGTGAGCGGCACGGCGCAGGCCGTAAGGATCGCGGGATCCAGTCGGCCGCTCGCCCGTGCCAAACAAACCGACGATGGTGTCCAGCTTGTCGGCCAGCGATACGGCGACCCAGGTCGTCGCGGCGTTGCCGAGACTAGCCGGAGCGGGCTCGGCATCCGCGTCTACTGCTACTGGCAGGTAGTGGTAATAGATTGCCTTCCAGACCTCCTCAGGCAGCCCTTCAACACGGGCGTAGATCCCACCCATCGTGCCCTGGAGCTCGGTGAACTCGCGCACCATGTCGGTCGTCAGGTCGGTTTTCGCCAGACGTGCCGCCAGAGCGGCCTTGCTCGCGGTCTGCGCGTCTGCGCCGAGCGTTTCGCGGGCGATGGCAGCGGCCAGGCGTTCGATGCGCGTGAGCTTGTCACGGTAGGTGCCGAGAAGCTTGTGAAACAGCAGCGTCGACAGCCGTTCGACGCGCGACTCGAGCGTTACCCGCCGATCGGTGTCCCAGAAGAACTTGGCATCGCGAAGCCGGGCGGTGACCACCCGCTCGGCGTTGCGCGCGATCGTCCGCTCGTTGTCGGGCTCGGTATTGATGACGGCGAGGAACGCGTTCTTGAGCCGCCCGTCGTTCGACTCGACCGGGAAATAGTGCTGATGGTGGATCAGCGTGGTGGTCAGCACTTCTTCCGGCAGCTCGAGAAACTCGACGCCGAACGTTCCGGCGACGACCGACGGATATTCGACGAGGTCCGGCACCTCGTCGAGCAGTGACGACTGGCTGTGCACCGACCGGCTGACGCGGCCCTGCAGACGCTGCGCCTTCGCGTCGAGCTCGCGGGCAATCTTGTTGTGACGTTCCTCGCGTTGAAGGATGACGAAGTTCTCGAGGAGCCGGGCCCGGTACTCGTCGAACGAGCGGACCTTGATGGCCCGGCCGGCGCGGCCGCTGGTCGTGAGAAACCGGTGGCCATACGTCACGGCGCCAGAGCTCACGTCCTGCACCGACGGGCCCTGGGCCCAGGCGGCCCGGCTGATTGTGAACGGCACGACACGACCGCCGTATAGAAAGAGAATCCAGCGGATGGGCCGTCCGAACGGAAGATGTCCCCTGCCGTCCTCCAGTGACGCGTCCCAGTTCATCGACTTTGGAAACGTCAACCGGCGGAGAACGCCCGACAGAACTTCGGGCAGGACGTCGACCGCCGCCCGGCCCCGCTGCCGCTTCCGATAGGCGATGTAGGTGCCCTTACCGGTCTCGACACGTTCGAGTGCCGTCAGCTCGACGCCTTGCTTGGCGGCAAAGCCAGCGGCCGCGGGCGTCGGTGTACCGTCCGCGGCGAAGCTGGCAGAAACCGGAGGGCCGGTGACCAGCTCCTCCAGGTCGGTCTGCCGCTCGGCGAGCTTTGCAATTCTGACCGTCAGACGGCGCGGCGTGCTGAACGTCTCGGCGGGTGACTCTGGCGTCAGCCGCTGGTCGCGGAGCTCGGCCACCATCACGTCGCCGATCCGATTGGTGAGCTCAGGCAACCACCCGGCGGGCAGCTCTTCGCAGCCGACTTCGAGCAGTAACTCGCGGTCCATCGGCTACCTCGTCGCGACCGGCTGCGGGGTCGCGCTCTCGGCCACGTAGGCCTTGGCAATGCCGACGGCGAGCTGTCGAACACGCAGGATGTACGCCGTGCGCTCGGTCACGCCGATGCTGTTGCTGGCGTCGAGTACGTTGAAGAGGTGCGAGCACTTCAGACAGTGCTCGAGGGCCGGCCAGATGAGCCCCGTCCGGAGCAGGATTTCGGCGAGGTAGTAGTAGCGATCGAAGAGGTCGCGGTGAAACGCGCCAAACTCGCCGGGCGGCATGTCGATCTGTCCGAACACGTACTTCGACTGCTCGATCTCCTCACGAAGCCGCACGTCGGCGTATTTCACGCCCGGCGCCCATTCGAGGTCGTACATGCTGTCGACACGCTGCAGCACCATGGCGATGCGCTCGAGGCCGTAGGTCAATTCGGCCGAAATCGGTGCGAGCTCGACGCCACCGGCCTGCTGAAAGTAGGTGAACTGCGAAATCTCCATTCCATCGAAGAGAACCTGCCAGCCAATCCCCCACGCGCCGAGCGTCGGCGACTCCCAGTTGTCTTCTTCGAAGCGAATGTCATGCTGCCGCGGGTTGATGCCGCACGCCTCGAGGCTCTCTAGATACAGCTGCTGCACATCGTCCGGCGCCGGTTTCAGAATGACCTGGAACTGATGGTGCTTGAACGACCGGTTCGGGTTCTCACCGAATCGGCCGTCGGCGGGACGCCGCGACGGCTGCACGTAGGCGACGTTCCAATGCGCCGGCCCGAGCACGCGCAGAAACGTCTCCGGGTGCATCGTCCCCGCGCCGACTTCGACGTCGAGCGGCTGCTGCAGCGCACAATCGCGCGAAGCCCAGAATTCCGAGAGCTTGAGGATGAGGCTCTGAAAGGTCAATGTGCTCAAGTTATCGACTCATTTCACGCAGGACGCGCACCGACTTGAGGTCTTTCTCGAGATGCTGCGCGATCTGCACGCGATGGGCGGCCTCGAGCTCCCCCAATGTCTGGCGTGAGACCGACAGCTCCGCCAATGCGAACGGACTCGACGCCCGCATTGCCCCGAGAAAGGCCTGCGCTTCTGCCGACAGATCCGACGGCGGCTGATAAACGCCCTGCAGCCGCAGCAGCCAGTACTCGAAGTACCGCGCCAGCGGCGGCGCCGGCACGCCCGCCACGAGTGCATCGACGACTGAGCGACCAAGCCTGAAGAGCGTCTCGTTGGGATCGGCGTCCGGCGCACACTCGTCGATGAGCTCGGCGAAATAGCCGACGTAACCCAGTGAGTCGGCCGCCGCCCCGAGCGGCGATCGGAGTGGCTCGACGTAGTGGACGAACACGAGCTCGCGCTGCTCCTTCTCCATGTAGCCGACACGGCCGTAGGTCATGGGTTCGAGCGCGCCGCCGAATCGCTTCCGGCTTTGGCGGGCGTTCTTGGCCACTCCCCGCTTCTTGCCGCGATCACGGGTCAAAAAGACGACGATCCGATCGGACTCGCCGAGCCGATAAGTCCTCAGGATGAGCGCGTCGTCGGTATAGAGTGGCATCGGGAACAGCTACGGACGGCCTTTAATCATAGTCGGAGAGCCCGGTGAAACGGCGCATGGGGTCTGGGATGCGGGCAGTTCAACCCCGGCGCTTGATTCCGTGGCCGTGTATGCCGATGTCTTCGAGGACCCGCTCGTCCTCGCGCCATTCGGACTTCACCCGTACGTGCAGATCCAAAAACACCCGCGTGCCGAAGAATCGTTCGAGCTCCTGGCGCGCGGCCGTGCCTATCTGCTTGACCATGTCGCCGCGTCGGCCCACGACAATCGGCTTCTGCGACTCGCGGTCCACCAGGATGGTGCAGTGAACTCGCAGCAGCCCTTCTGGCGCTTCCGGCTCCTCGAAGCGATCCACGACCACAGCGCTCGCGAAAGGAATCTCGGCATGGGTCAGCCGCAGCAGTTGCTCACGGACCATTTCCGCGGCAAAGAACCGCTCCGGTTGATCGGTCAGGTAGTCTGCCGGATACAAGGCGTCGCCTTCCGGCAGTCGATCGATCAGGGCACGCTCGAGACGATCGACGTTTTCGCCGGTCGCTGCTGACAGCGGCACGATTTCGGCGAACAGGTTCAACGCGGCATAACGCTCGATGATCGGCAGGAGTTTCGGCTTTCGAACCAGGTCGACTTTGTTCAGGATGAGAAACACGGGGATCGTCGCCCGCCGCGCCAGTTGGAGAACGTACTGGTCGCCCTTCCCGGGCGGTTCCGAAACGTCGGCCACCACGCCGAGCACGTCGACCTCCTGAATGGTATCCACTGCCGCATCGACCATCCGCACGTTCATCCGATGCAGTGGCCGGTGAATGCCCGGCGTATCGAGGTACACGACCTGCGCGTCGGGATAGTTCTGCACGCCGAGGATACGAGTGCGGGTCGTTTGCGGCTTGTCGGAGACAATGGCGAGCTTACTGCCCACCAGCCGGTTGAGGAGCGTGGATTTGCCGGCATTCGGCCGCCCGATGAAGGAGACAAATCCGGCCCTCATCTCTGGCCGACCGCGCGGCGCGTCACCCGACGTGCCCGCCAACTGGCGTCTGCGTGGTGTTCTGTCGGGTCAGCCGGACCTTGTTGATCCGCCGGCCCTCTACTTCGAGCACTTCGACACCGAGGCCGTCGATGTCGAAATGCTCGCCCTTGGACGGTAGGCGGCCGAGGTGGGTCATCAGAAATCCGCCGACGGTCTCGAACCCTTCCCGCTCGATATGCACGTCCAGACGCTGATTGACTTCGTCGATGTCGACTTTGCCGCTGAAGACGAACCGGCCCTGGCCTTCGTCGACGACGGGCTCCGACTCGACGTCGTACTCGTCGCGAATCTCGCCGACGATCTCCTCGAGCAGGTCCTCGATCGTCACCAGGCCGGCAGTGCCACCGTATTCGTCGACCACGATGGCGCATTGCGTCTGTTGGCGCTGAAACTGCTTCAAGAGCTCAGGTACACGTTTGCTTTCCGGCACGACAACCGCCGGACGAAGCAACGGCGTGATCGCCCGTGAATCGTCAGTATCGACCACGAGCAGGTCTTTGACGAACACGAAGCCGGCGATGTTGTCCAGGCTACCGGAGTAGACCGGAAACCGTGAGTACTCCTGCTCGCGAAAGAGGGCCCGTAGCTCACCGATGGTCGCATCCTCGCGAATCGCGACGATGTCGGGCCTGGGCGTCATCACCTCGCGCACGATGCTGTCGCCGAAATCGACAATGCTCTGCAGCAGCCGC
>Ga0111538_10006914_pt1 | contig 15323 bp, 14 predicted proteins | sample SoiMethybrSBSTD1_FD_79669 | JGI IMG/M metagenome (GOLD analysis project Ga0111538, IMG submission 79669) | Bulk soil microbial communities from a Populus tree surrounding site in Tennessee, USA - Soil MetaG P. TD hybrid SBSTD1 (version 2)... | ecosystem: Environmental > Terrestrial > Soil >...
AACGGCTTCGTCGACAGCGAGAAGGAAAAGGCCCAGGCGGAGGCGGTCGCGAAGGCGGTCGAGGGCGTCAAGGGCGTCGAGAACAACCTTGCGATCAAGCAGGGCAAGCACACGAGCGGCGAGATCATGGACGACTCCGCCCTGACCGCGAAGGTCAAGTCGGCGCTGATCGACGACCCGTCGACCAAGGCCGGCGACATCAAGGTCGAGACGCGTCAGGGCGTCGTGCAGCTGTCGGGTTTCGTCTCGACGCAGGCCCAGAAGGATGCCGCGACCAAGGTCGCGCAGGCCGTCACGGGGGTCAAGTCGGTCCAGAACGGGCTGACGATCAAGAAGTAGCTCACTCGCCGACGCGGACGACGAGGAAGTCGACCTCGGCTTCCTTGAGCCGCTCACGCACGCGGTTGAGCTCCTTCGGGTCGCTGATCGGCCCGATGCGCACGCGGTGCCAGGTGTCGTTGTCGATCGCGACGCGCTGCACGTTCGATTCGATGCCCTGGAGCGCGAGCTGCGCCCGCACGCGGTCGGCGTCCTCGAACTTGCGGTACGAACCCGCCTGCAGCACGTAGGCGCCCTTCTTGTCGGCGGGCTCGGGCGCATCGCGCGGCATCACGACTTCCTTTTCCGGGACGACCACCTCGAAGTTCGGCAGCATCTGGTAGAAGTCGTACTTGTCCGATTGCTCCTCGATCACGGAATCGCGCGAAGAGGCGGGCTCGGTCGAGCTCGCCGACTTGTCGGCGGCGTCGGGCGCCTGCGGCGTGCGCGGGTCGAAGTAGTAGAGCGCGAGCCCGACGGCGAGGCCTGCGACGAGGCCGATGAAGAGGCCGGTCCAGCCCGAGAAACCCTCGCGCCGCCCGCGGCTTCGCTTGTAATCGCGCGCCACCATCAGACTTTCATTACATCGCCTCGGGCGCCGAGACGCCGAGGATCGCGAGTCCGTTCCGGAGCGCCTGCCTTGCGGCGGAGATCAGCGCGAGGCGGGCGTTCCGCGTCTTCGCCTCGTCCACGATGAACTGCAGCGCCGCGTAACAGGCGTGGAAGGCCTGTGCAAGCTCGCGCAGGTAATTCACGACGAGGTGCGGGGCGCGCAGCGCGGCGCCCTGCGCGACCACCTCGGGCCAGCGTGAGATTTCGCGCATGAGCGCGAGCTCCGCCGGCTCCCCGAGCGACGAGAGCGCGGCGATTCCCGCCGCCTGGTCGAAGGGCAGTCCGCGTTCCGCAGCCTGCTTCAGCACGCTCGCGATGCGCGCATGCGCGTACTGCACGTAATAGACGGGGTTGTCGTTCGACTGCTTCTTCGCGATCTCGAGGTCGAAGTCGAGCGCCTGGTCGTTCGAGCGCATTACGTAGATGAAGCGCGCCGCGTCGTTGCCGACTTCTTCCCGAAGGTCGCGCAGCGTCACGAACTGCGCCTCACGCTTGCCCATGGCGACCTTCTCGCCGCCCTTCCAGAGCGTCACGAATTGCACCATGGGCACTTCAAGCGACTCCGGCGGCTCACCCATTGCCGCGAGCCCCGCGCGCACGCGCGCGACGTAGCCGTGGTGGTCAGCCCCCAGGATCGTGAGGAGCAGGTCGAAGCCGCGCTCGCGCTTGTCGAGGTGGTAGGCGATGTCGGAGGCGAAATACGTCTTCTGGCCGTTGGCGCGGACGACGACGCGGTCCTTCTCGTCGCCGAACGCGGTCGCGCGGAACCAGGTCGCGCCGTCCTGCTCGAAGACATGCCCATGCGCGCGCAGGCGCTTCAGGGCGCGATCGATCGGCCCGCCGTCGCGGCCATCGCCGAGGTCCTGCTCGGAATACCAGCGGTCGAACTTCACGCCGAACTCGGCGAGGTCGCCGCGGATGTCGGCGAGGATGTCGGCAAGTCCCGCCGCGAACACGGTGCGAAAGCCGTCGCCGAGGAGCTCCTTCGCGCGCGCGATGACGGCGTCGACGTACTGGTCCTTGTCCCCGCCCGCACCTTCGTCGGGCGGCAGGCCCTTCAGGACGTCGGCCGCGGGACGCCGCAGCGCGTCGCCGTGTGCCTCACGCAGCCGCGCGGCGACCGGGCGCACGTACTCGCCGCGGTAACCGTTCGCGGGAAATGGCAGCGTCTCGCCGAAGAGCTCGAGGTAGCGGAGCCACACGCTCGCAGCGAGGATGTCCATCTGCCGGCCGGCGTCGTTCACGTAATACTCGCGGTGCACCTGCCAGCCGTCGGCCTCGAGCAGGTTCGCGACCGTCGCGCCGAAGGCGGCGTGGCGTCCGTGGCCGACGTGCAGCGGACCGGTGGGATTTGCAGAAACGAATTCGACGATCGCCTTGCTGCCGGCACCGCCGCCTCCGCGGCCGTAACCCGCGCCCTCCGCGAGAACGCGGCTCATCTCCGCCTGCCACGCAGCGGCCGTCATGAAGAAGTTGATGAAGCCAGGGCCCGCGATCTCCGTCTTCGCGACGAAGTCGTTCGCTGGAATCGCCGCCACGATCTTCTCCGCGAGCTTGCGCGGGTTGGCGCGTGCCGCCTTGGCGAGGCGCATCGCGACACCCGTCGCGAAGTCGCCGTGCGCAGAGTCGCGGCTGCGCTCGATGGCGGGATCCGGGAACTCGCCGTCGCCGAGCGTGCCGGGCGGAAGCGCCGCGAGCGCGTCGTTCACCAGCTTTTCGATGCGGTTTTTCAAGGCGCGCCAGTCTCTGGAATCGTCGCCGCCTAGTCAACCTCGGCCGGATCGACGTCGAGCGACCAGCGTAGCTGCCGCGGCGTCTTGAGCTTCGCGATCTCGGCCACCCACTCCGTGAGCTGCGCCTGGAGCGCGCCGCGCGAGGACGACTCGACGAGGAGTTGCGCGCGATGGCGGCCGGCGCGGCGCGCCATCGCGGCGGGTGCGGGCCCCAGCAGGCGGATGCCGCGGCGCCCGCCGTCCGGCGCGACCGCCTCGGCGGCATGCAGGAAGCCGAATGCCTCCGCGCGCGCGGGCGAGTCGGCGCGCAGCAGCGCGAGGTGGGAGAACGGCGGCCATCCGGCCGCGCGACGCTCCTCGAGCGCGAGCTCGGCGAAGCCCTCGTAGCCCTCGGTGATGAGGCAGCGCAGCAGCGGGTGCTCCGGGTACGCGGTCTGTATCAGGACTTCACCCGGGCGGTCGCCGCGGCCCGCGCGGCCAGCCACCTGCACGATCTGTTGTGCGAGTCGCTCGCTCGCCCGGAAGTCCGCGCCGAAGAGGCCCTGGTCGGCGGCGAGCACGATGACGAGCGTGACGTCGGGGAAGTCGTGGCCTTTCGTCAGCATCTGCGTGCCGAGAAGGATCCGCGCGCGCCCGTCGCCGACAGCCGCGAGAGCATCCTCCAGGTCGTCGCGCCGGCGGATCACGTCGCGGTCGATACGCACGAGCGGCGCGGACGGGAAGAGCTGCGCCAGCGCCGTCTCGACGCGCTCCGTGCCTTCGCCGACGGGGGCGAGCTCGTTGCTGCAGCGCGGGCAGGCGAAAGGCATCGCCTCCTCGGCGCCGCAGTGGTGGCAGGCGAGCGCCGCTCGTCGGAGGTGCACCGTCAGCCGTGCATCGCAGGAATGGCATGGCGCGATCCAGCCGCAGCCGGTGCAGAACATCGTCGGCGCGTAGCCGCGGCGGTTCAGGAACACGAGCACCTGGCCGCGCGCGTCGAGGTGTCGGCGGATCGCATCGACGGCCGGCGGCGAGAGCCCGTCTCGCGCCGGGTTGATGCGAAGGTCGACGACGACCACGCGCGGCTTGCCGGCTCGGCCCGTGCGCTCGGGCAGCGATACCTTGACGTAACGGCCGGCAGCCGCGTTGTGCAGCGACTCGAGCGACGGCGTCGCGGAGCCGAGCACGACGGGCACGCCCGCGCGCTGCGAGCGCGCGACTGCGAGGTCGCGCCCGGAGTAGCGGAATCCCTCCTGCTGCTTGTACGAGGCGTCGTGCTCCTCGTCCACGACGACGAGCCCTAGCGCGGGCATCGGCGTGAAGACCGCCGAGCGCGTGCCGATCACGACCGGCGCCCGGCCCGAGGCCGCGGCACGCCAGGCCTCGAGTCGCGCGCCATCGGCGAGCGAGGAGTGCAGCGCGACGACCGGAGCGGCGAGGCGCGCGCGAAAGCGCGCAACCAGCTGCGGCGTCAGCGCGATTTCCGGCACGAGCACGAGCGCGCCTTGCCGGGCCTCCAGCACGCGCTCGATGAGCCGGAGGTACACCTCGGTCTTGCCGCTCCCGGTGACACCGTGCAGCAGGAAAGCGCCGAAGCGCCCGAGCGAGGCGCCGATGCGCTCGAGCGCCGCGCCCTGGTCCGCAGTCAGTACCGGCCCCGGCTTGCCGGCGCCGGCCGGCGGCGGTGGCTCGGGCCGCGCGAAGGACTCGAGCCAGCCGCGCTCGGCGAGGCTGCGCAAGGCGCCCGCGTGCCCGGCCGCGGAGATCTCCTCGTTCGTCGCGCCTTCACCGCCGACATGCGCAATGAGGGCCTTCTGCCTCGAACCGAGTCGTGCGCCGCCGGCGACGGCGTCGCGCCCGCTCTCGGAAAGTCGCCAGACGATCTCGTCACGCGTGGCCGGCGCGCCTTTGCGCAGCATCTTCGGCATCGCGCTGAAGAGCACGTCGCCGAGCGGGTGGTGGTAGTAATCCGCGGCCCAGCGCAGGAGTCCGAACGTAGCGTCGTCCCAGAGCTGGACCGAGTCGAGCCTCTCGCTCACCGGCTTCAGCCGCGGGCGCGGCAGCGCGCTCGTCTCAGCCTGCGCGACGACGACACCGACCGCACGCTGCCGGCCAAACGACACGCGGACGCGCTCACCAGGCCGCGGCGGCGGCTGCCCGGCCGCCGGCAGGTAGTCGAACGACTGCCGCATCGGTGTTTCGAATACGACCTGGATGACCGGGCTCTGCTCGCTCAATTAGATCTTCTGGATCAAATAGTTATGAATTGACGGCAAACGGCGTCATCCGCCGCGGCATCGAAGCGTTATACACCGTGGCCGCTCGCGGAGTCGGATGCCGATGGGGGAAGAACCGGTGAAGCGCTCTGCGATGCTCGACGCGCCATTGTCGCTGGGCGGCGCAGGCGAATCATGGGAGGAAACGGTAGACCGGGAGCGCGCGCTCGACCGATTCCTCGCCGGCGTCGAGCGCAGTGCGCTCCGGATCGCGCGCATGGCGCTGCGCGATCACGCGGAAACTGAAGATGCGGTGCAAGACGCGATGATCCGCGTCCTGCCGAGGACTCGCATCCGGCAAGCCGCCGTGGGAGGATGCTCCCATGCCGAACACGCCGCTCAAGCGCTCGCGCGACCGGATTGTCGCCGGCGTTTGCGGCGGGCTCGCCGAGTGGCTCGGCTGGAAGCCGGACCGCGTGCGCATCGCCTACGTGATCCTCTCGATCCTGAGCGTCGCCTTCCCGGGGATCATCGTGTACCTCCTGCTCTGGCTCCTGATGCCGGACGCCGACGAAGCCGTGTGAGCCGCGAGCAGGCGGAACGCCTCGGCGAGCGACACGACCACGCCACAATGCTCGAAGCGCGCCGCCGCGCGATCGCGGCCGTGCGCGACCTCGCTCGAAAGGTCGCGCCGGGCATGACCGAAGAGGAGGGGCTCGACGTGGCGCGCCGCGCCCTGCGCGTACAGGGGTTCGAGAAAGACTGGGTCGCACCTTACCTCCGCTTCGGCACGAACACGCTGAAAAAATATGCGGAGCCCTCGGATCCGGGCGTCGCGCTTCGCGAGGACGACGTCTGGTTCGTCGACGTCGGCCCGCTCTGGAAGAACCACGAATGCGACTACGCCGAGACCTTCGCCGTCGGCAATGACCCGGAGCGGCACCGCCTCGTCCGCGACGTGCGCGAGGTGTACGAGCGCACGGCGCGCCGCTGGCGAGAAACGCGCGCGAGCGGGGCGGAGCTCTACCGCCATGCCGCGGCCGAGGCGGCATCGCTCGGCTGGCAGCTCGAGCCCGAAATGGCCGGTCACCGGCTGGGCGAATACCCGCACTCGGTACTGCACGACGGCACGCTCGCCAAAGCCGGCTTCACGCCGTCCTCCGGCCTCTGGATGCTCGAGATCCAGCTCCGCCACCCGGACTTGCCTTACAGCGCCTTCTTCGAAGATCTCCTGCTGGATAAGGCCACCGACTGACGATTCGCGCCGCGCGCGAGCGAGCCGTTGCGGGACCCCGCAGCGAGCGAATGTCCGTTCTACTGAGCGAGCAGAGGGGTCCCGCCGGCGAAGTGCGCGCGCGGCGCCGACCGTCAGCCTGCGGCTTTGACCGCCTGGATGAGTTCCGCGGCAACTTTCTGGGCGTCGCCGTAGACCATGCGAGTGTTGTCCAGGTAGAAGAGATGGTTTTCAATTCCCGAAAAGCCGGCGCCCTGGCCGCGCTTGATCACGAGCACGTTCTTCGCCTTGTCCGCGTTCAGGATCGGCATGCCGTAGATCGGGCTCGACTTGTCGGTGCGTGCGACCGGGTTCACGACGTCGTTCGCGCCGATCACGAGCGCGACGTCCGCGGTGTCGAATTCCGCGTTGATCTCGTCGAGGTCCGAGATGAGGTCGTAGGGCACGCCCGCCTCGGCGAGCAGCACGTTCATGTGCCCCGGCATGCGGCCCGCCACCGGGTGGATCGCGAAACGGACCATCACCCCCTTGTCGATGAGCAGCTGGCACAGCTCCCAGACCTTGTGCTGCGCCTGCGCGACCGCCATGCCGTAGCCCGGGATCACGATTACCTTCTGCGCGAAGGCCATCATGACGCCCACATCCGAGGGCTCGATCGGCTTGAGTGCGCCCGTGACGCCCTCGGCCGCCACCGCGGCGCCCTCGCCGAATCCGGAGAACAGCACGTTGGCGAGCGAGCGGTTCATCGCCTTCGCCATGAGCTGCGTGAGCAGCGTGCCGGCCGAGCCGACCACGATGCCCGCGATGATCATCGCCGCGTTCTCGAGCACGAAGCCCTCGAATGCAACCGCGAGCCCCGTGAACGCGTTGTAGAGCGAGATCACGACCGGCATGTCCGCGCCACCGATCGGGAGCGTCATCGTGACTCCGAGCACGAGCGCGAGCGCGAAGAAGCCGACCACCATCTGCATCGTCGGGTGGCCGGAGGCCACAATCCAGGCCCCGAGGCCGATGGTCGCCGCCGTGATCAGGAGGTTCACGAACTGCTGGCCCTTGAAGCGGAAGCTGCGCTTGATGAGGCCCTGGAGCTTGCCGAACGCGATCAGCGAGCCGGAGAAGCTCACCGCGCCGATGAAGGCGCCGGCGGCCGCGAGCGCGGTGACGACCGGACCGTGCTGAGCGGCGCCCTCGGCGCCCGAAGCCATGCGCAGCAGCTCGACCGCGGCGATCGCTGCCGCCGCGCCGCCGCCCATGCCGTTGTAGAGCGCGATCATCTGCGGCATGTCGGTCATCGCGACGATGCGGCCGCTCCACCAGGCGAGGCCGCCGCCGACTGCGATCGCGACCAGCATCAGCGGGAAGTTCCCCATCCCGGGGTAGAGGAAGCTCATCAGCGTGCCGATCAGCATGCCGACGCCCGCGACGACGATGCCGCGGCGCGCCGTGACCGGCGAGCTCATGGCCTTGAGGCCCATGATGAAGAGGAAGGCGACGAGCAGGTACGAGAAGTCGATCGCGACGGTCGCGACACTCGCGGGTACGAGGCCCTGCATCAGGCGGATTCCTTCTTCTTCTGGCCGCTCGACTTGAACATCTGCAGCATGCGCTCGGTGACGACATAGCCGCCGACCGCGTTGCCGGCGCCGAGCACGACGCCGATGAACCCGATGACCTGCTCGAGCGGCGTGTTCGCGCGGCCGAGCGCGACCATCGCCCCGACGAGCACGATGCCGTGCACGAAGTTCGAGCCGGACATCAGCGGCGTGTGCAGGATCACCGGCACGCGCGCTATGACCTCGTAGCCGGTGAACGCGGCCAGCATGACGATGTACAGGGCGATCACGCCTTCCATTTACGCGCTCTCCACGAGTTTGCGGGTGGGGTCGTGGCGGATGCCGCCGTCGTGCGTGACGCAGGCCGCCGCGAACACCTCGTCGTTCCAGTCGATCGCGAGCGCCCCGTCCTTGAGCGCGGGCTTGATGAAGTTGAGCAGGTTCTTCGCGTACATCTCGCTCGCGTGGTACGCGACGGTCGCCGGCAGGTTTACCGGGCCGATAACGCGGACGCCGCCGTGGTCCACCGTCTCGCCGGCGCGCGTCAGCTCGCAGTTGCCGCCGCCCTCCGCGAGGAGGTCGACGATCACGGCGCCAGGCTTCATGCGCTCGACGGCCGCGCGCGAGATGATCCTGGGCGCAGGCCGGCCGGGGACGCCCGCCGTCGTGACGACGCAGTCCGCGGCGGCGATGCGCGCGTCCAGCACTTCCTGCTGCTTCGCCTTCTCCTCGGCGGTCAGCTCGCGGGCATAGCCGCCCGTGCCTTCCGCGGTGACGCCGGTCTCGACGAACTTGGCGCCGAGCGACTTCACCTGCTCGCGCGTCGCGCTCCTGACGTCGTACGCCTCGACCACGGCGCCGAGGCGCTTTGCGGTTGCGATCGCCTGCAGGCCGGCGACGCCCGCGCCGATCACGAGGACGGTCGCGGGCCGGATCGTGCCTGCGGCGGTCGTCAGCATCGGGAAGAACTTGTCGAGCGCGGCCGCGCCGATCAGCACGGCCTTGTAGCCGGCGACCGCGGCCTGAGAGGAGAGCGCATCCATGGACTGCGCGCGCGAGATGCGCGGCACGAGCTCCATCGCGAAGCTCGTGACCTTATGCTCCCTCAGCGCACGCACGAGCGGGGCCTGGTTGTGCGGCGAGAGGAAGCCGGCGACGACCGCGCCCGGCTTCAGGCGCGCGGCGACCGCGGCGTCCGGCGGCTGCACCGTGAAGAGGAGATCGGCGGCGGCGATGACGCCGTCAGCCCCGTCGGCGAAGGCCACGTCCTTGTACTGGGCATCCGGGAAGCGTGCGGCGGCGCCCGCGCCGCGCTCGAGCAGGACCTTGGCGCCGAGGGCGGCGAGCCTGGAGGCCACCTCGGGCACGATTGCGACGCGGTTCTCACCTCGCACGGTCTCTTTCAGCACGCCGATCGTGACTGGCATCCAAACTTCCCCTGGTCTGTAGCCGGCCGGGCGGCGGCGCGTGGAAAATATCATAATCGTGCCTTATTGTTTGAGGCTTTCACGGCCCGGGAAACATGCGTGGGTACGGCCAACGGCATCGCAAGGACGGCTGTCAAGGGCGCGAGCGCTCCGTTCGCGCTCACGCAGCAGGTGCTGCGCACGGATGCCTCCGGCATGCCGCTCGAATGGATCGACTACAAGGAAGCGGTGCGCCTGCACTGCCTCGGCCAGGTCGCGTACGCGTTCGGCAGCCGGCTCTACGCGCTGCACGGCGGTATTAACGCTCGGAGCGGACGGCAGACCGTCATCGAGGTGAACTCGATGATGGCGACGCAAGGCAGCTCCGGGAATCCGGGGAGCCTGCGCGGCGATTACGTTCCGCCGCTCAACAACGAGACTCTGTTTCGCCGCGACGCGAACCTCTGCATGTACTGCGGCGGCCGCTTCTCATCGAGCCAGCTCTCGCGCGACCACGTGCGACCGTTCTGCCAGGGCGGCAAGGACGTCTGGAACAACGTCGTCGCGGCCTGCCGCCGCTGCAACAACCAGAAGGCGTCGCGCACCCCGGAGCAGGCGGGCATGCAGCTCCTTGCCGTGCCGTTCACGCCGACCTATGCCGAGTACATCTACCTGAAGGGCCGGCGCGTGCTCGCCGACCAGATGGAATACCTGCTCGCGCACTTCCCGCGCACGAGCCCGCTGCACGCCCGCATCCAGCGATTCACCCAGTGACGCACGCGGGCCCGCCCGCCGTCCACCTGATCGACGCGAGCTACTTCGTCTTTCGCGCCTACTACTCGGTGGGCCTCGAGATGACCGACGGCGACGGCCAGCCGGTCAACGCGTTGTACGGCTTCAGCCGCTTCCTCGGGGACCTGCTCGAGGAGGCAAGGCCGGAGCACGTCGCGGTCGCCTTCGACGAGTCGCTGGCCACCTCGTTTCGGAACGAGATCTTCCCGGCCTACAAGCAGAACCGCGAGCCTGCGCCGCCCGAGCTCAAGCGCCAGTTCGGCCTCTGCCGCGAGCTCTGCCGCCTGCTCGGCGTCGCCGAGTTCGGGAGCCCGACGCACGAGGCCGATGACATCATCGGCACGATAGCGACGCTGCTGCGCGCCTCCGGTCACCGCGCCGTCGTCGTCACGCGCGACAAGGATCTCGCGCAGCTCATCCGCGACGGCGACCACTACTGGGACTATGCGGGTGCGCGGCGCTTCGCGTACGGCGACATCGAGGGGCAGTTCGGCGTGCGGCCGGAACGCATGGCGGACTTCCTCGCGCTCATGGGCGACAGCGTCGACAACATCCCCGGCATCCCGGGCGTCGGGCCGAAGACGGCCGCCGCGCTTCTCTCGGTATTCGCTTCGCTCGACGAGATCTATGCCGGTCTCGACCGCGTCGGCGCGCTGCCGGTTCGAGGCGCCGCGAAGCTCGCGGGCAGGCTGCTCCAGCACCGGGAGGCGGCCTACCTCGCGCGCCAGCTCACGGCGATCGCCTGTGACATGCCGCTCGAGGTCACGCTCGAAACGCTCAGGCGCCGCAAGCCCGACCTGACCGCGCTCAGCATTTTCTACGACCGGCATCGCTTCGGACTCGCGCTGCGCCGCCAGGCCGAGCGGCTCGCATCGCACTGACGGAGCGCGTCCCGTCACCGCGCTCGCGGACGTCGCAGCGACCCTCGCAAAGGCGCTCGGCTCAGACGTCTCGCCTCGGCCCGAGGCCGCCGTGCACGGCGGCAGCATCAACGATTGCTATCGCTGGCAGACCGACACGGGTCCCATCTTCGTCAAGTGCTGCGACGCGAGCCGTGGCTGGATCCTCGAGGCTGAGGCCGACGGGCTCGGGCGCCTCGCGCGGGCGAAGGCGGTCCGGGTGCCCTCGGTGCGCGCAGCCGGGACAGCCGCCAGGCAGGCGTTCCTCGCGCTCGAATGGCTCGAGCTTCGCTCGATGGATGAGTCGGCGGAGCGCCGCCTCGGACAGGCGCTCGCGTGCCAGCATCGCGTGACGGCGGATGCGTATGGCCTCGAGCTCGACAACGCCATCGGCGCGACGGCGCAGCCCAACGGCCCGATGGCGGACTGGCCCGCGTTCTGGCGCGAGCGGCGGCTCGGCGTGCAGCTCGAACTCGCCGCGCGTAACGGCTACGGCGGGCGCTTGCAGGAACGAGGCCTGGCACTGATGGACCGCCTCGGCGAATTCTTCCGTGACTACCGGCCCGCGCCTTCGCTGCTGCATGGCGACCTCTGGGCCGGTAATCGCGGGATGCGCGCGGACGGCGCGCCGGTCGTGTTCGATCCCGCCGTCTATTTCGGGGACCGCGAGGCGGAGCTCGCGATGACGCGCCTGTTCGGCGGCTTCGGCGCGGATTTCTACGCAGCGTATGCGGCAGACTGGCCGCTCGACGCCGGTGCGGCGTCGCGGCGCGACCTCTACAACCTCTACCACGTCCTTAATCACCTCAACCTGTTCGGCGGCAGCTACCGCGCGCAGGCCGAGGCGATGGTGGACCGCCTCCTCGCCGCCACCGGACACTGAAAGAGGGGACGCTCCCCGATTTCCTTCGGTCCTTCGGGAAATCGGGGAACGTCCCCTCTTTCAGAGAGCGGCGGCGACGAGCCGCCGCATCCAGCGCTCGCCCAGGTTACGTGGCTGTTCCAGCCCCATGCGCTCGAACAGCGCGCGGCTTTCAGCGTCGCGCGGGAGCGGCTTCATGAGCGCGGCCGCGATGCCGAGCTTGCCCGCGAGCGTCTCCGAGCGCGCCTTGAGCTGGCGCAGCGCCGCGCCGAGGCGCAGCTCCTCCGGTGTCAGGTCTGTTCCATAGGGGAGGGCACCGAAGCGTCCGGCCTTGCGGTGCGGCGCGAGCGCGGCCTCGAGTGACTCGGGAAAATTCCGCCGATGCGCATCCGGGATCCGGTAGTCGGCACGCAGCTTACCCGCGCGCTGCACGTCCCTGAGGAGCGCCGGCTGGAAGCGGGAGTCCGCGATAGCGAGGAGGGCCGCGGCGACCTCCGCGTCGCTCCTGCCGCGCAGGTCCGCGACGCCGTACTCGGAGACGACGACGTCGCGCAGGTGCCGCGGGATCGTCTCGTGGCCGTAGTTGAAGCGCACATTGGACTCGACATGCCCAGCCGTTGCACGCGTGGCGCGTACGGCGACGATCGAGCGCCCGCCTGGCAGGTCGTGCGCTTGTGCGACGAAGTTGTACTGGCCGCCCACGCCGCTCACCACGCGTCCGTCCGCGAGGCCGTCCGAAACGAGCGCGCCGCCGAGCGTCGCCATCATTGCCGAGTTGACGAAGCGCGCGTCGCGCCGCTGCGCGACCTTGCGCTCCCAGTCCGGCCCCAGGAGCTCGTTCGTGAAGCTGACCGGCATCATCCGGAACAGCGCGCGCTCCTCGTCCGGCATCGTGCGCAGCGCCTCGTAGAAGGCGCGCGGGCCGAGCATGAAGCCGCCGTGCAGGAGCGCGCCGTCCGGCTCGACGCGGCGTTTCAGGATCCCCTCGCGGTAGAGGTCGAGGAAACCGTCCACGAAGAGCTCCGTGACCGCGTAGAGTCCCTCGGCGAACGGCTCATCGCCGCCCATGTCGCGCAACTCGCGCTCGAACCGGGGCACGAGGTTCGTGTCTCCGAGCGCGAGGCGCCATTCGGCATTTGCGCGGTGCCGCAGCGTCATCGCGTGCACGATCGCGTCGCCGAGCTCGCCAATGCCGATCTGGATCGTCCCGCCGTCGCGGATCAGCATGCTCGTCGCGAGCGCGATCACGTGCTCCGCGGTCGGAATCGGAAGGTTCGGCGGCGAGATCAGCTCGTGGTAGCCCTTGGGGTCGTCGACGACATAGTCGAGCCCGGATTCCGGGATCTCCGCCGCGCCGAACATGAAGGGCATCCGGTCGTTGACCTGGCCGATGACCGCGACCGGCGAGCCCGTGCGCTCGCGCTGGCGCAGGACCGGGATCAGGTCGGCCGTGACGTCGGGATTGGAGCCGAGCGAGATGCGGCCGCCGGGCCGGCGCGCGACCTGCTGCGCGATCACGTTCGCGCCCTCGGCCGCGACCGTGCGCGCGACGTGCGTGTAGTTGATGCTCGCATAGGACTGCTGCGCGAGCGGCACGCCGAGCCAGGCGCCGGGCTCCATGAAGAATTCCTGCACGCGCACGTTGGGCGGTAGCCGTCCGGCGCGGAGCGGCGCGATCCAGGCGGGCTCGGGCGCGTCGCCGTAGACCTTCGCCGTGATCGGCCCGAGCAGGCGTCGCTCGAGCTCGCTCCCCGGGCTCGGCCGCGCGAGCGTGAGTCCCGTCAGGATCGAGAGTTCGATGTGCGGGTCGGCGTCCGCCCGCCGGTAGAACGCGTTGACGAGGGCGACGGGCTTGCCGACTCCGATCGGCGTGCAGAGCGCGATGCGCCGGCCGACCTTCGAGAGCGCCGCCTCAACACAGTCCTCGACGCCGGTAAACTCCAGCGGTGAGCGCCCGTTCATGGGCGCAACTCTAGCGTGCCGGCGTCAGCTTCAGGTCGAAGCGGATCTCGACGTCGTCGCCGACCCACTCGGTGGACGCCCAGTCGCCCTGGCCGAGACCGAAGGCGAGGCGCTTCAGGCTTGCGTTGCCCTTCATCGCGCTGCCGCCTGCACCCGGCGTCAGCGTGAAGACGACGGGTACCGGCTTCTTCGCGCCGCGGACGGTCAGCTCGCCGGGCACGCGCCAGGAGCTGCCGTCGCGCTCGAAGCGGGCCGCGTGGTACGTCGCTTCCGGGTATTTCTCGACCCAGAAGAAGTCCGCGCTCCGGAGCACCTCGTCGCGCTCCGCGTCCTGCGTGTTGACGGAGCCCGTCTCGACGGTCACGTCGAGCGAGCCCTGCGCGGGTTTCGCCGGGTCGAAGTCGAGCTTCACGTGAAATTTCCCGAACGCGCCGGTGAACTTCGCGCCGGCCTGGGTGCCGGAGAATTCAAGCTTGCCGGAAGATCCGTCCGCCTGCAGTGTGCCCGCGAAGGCGGGTGAGGTCAGCGCGAGGGAGATGACGATTGCGCGCAGCATCATGGCTTGCCACCTGGCAGCATGCGGAGGATGAGCCCGTCCTTTTCGACGAACTGGTGCTTGAGCGCCGCCGCGACGTGCAATCCCGCGAGCGCGTACAGCGCATACGACAGCCACACATGCACGTCGTGGAAGCGTTCCTTGAGCCCGCGGTCGGGCTCGACGAAATCCGGGAGCTGCACGAGGCCGAACCAGCTCACCGGGATGTTGGAGGCCGAGGACATCAACCAGCCGGACAGGGGCATGGCGAAGAGGATTGCGTACAGCGCCCAATGGTTGAGGCGCGCGGCCGCGAGCTGCCAGCGGGGCATCGGCGGCTCGGGCGGGGGCGGGTTGAACGAGCGCCAGGCCAGGCGGATGACGGCGAGCCCCAAGATCGTGATGCCAAAGGACTTGTGGCGTGCAAGGGTAATCAGCTTCTCGAGCCCGAGCGGCAGTTCATCGGCAATCCTGCCGAGCGTCACCTGGACGATCAGCAGGCCGACGATAATCCAGTGCAAGGCCTGCGCCACGTAACCGTAACGCACGGGACTGTTTCGCGCTGGCATCAGGTCTTGGAGAATACGCGAATGCGCAAGTTCCTGTGGCCCGCAGTAATGATTCTCGCCGGCTGTGCGATTCCGCCGCGCGAGGAAGTCCCGCCCACGGCACCCGTGCCCGCACCTGCCGAGAGACCGGCGGCGCCGGGCGAGGCGTGGACCGTCGTCAACTCGCAACTCGACGTGCGCGTCTGGCGCGACGGGGCGATGCAGAAACTCGGCCACAACCACGTGATCACCACGGACCGGGTAACCGGAACGATCCAGCTGCGCGAGCCGCTCGCTGCGTCGAGCTTCGAGCTCTCGGTGCCGCTCGAGTCGCTCGTCGTCGATGACGACGCAGCGCGTTCACGCGCGGGCGCGGAATTCTCGACGCCCGTCCCGGAGAAGGACCGGGACGGCACGCGTCGCAACATGCTGAGCGACAAGCTCCTGAACTCGGCGCTGCAACCCGATTTGCGGCTCGCCTCGGAATCGATTGCCGGCGAGTCGGGCCAGTACGAGGCGAAGGTGCGCGTATCGCTCGCAGGCAGCGAGCATGTCGTCACCGCGCCGTTCACCGTGACAGTCGAGGGCGATCATCTCGAGGCCAAGGCGGCTTTTCACCTGACGCACGAGGACGTCGGCCTCGTGCCATTCACCGTCGCGCTTGGGGTGCTCAA
>Ga0111538_10006915_pt1 | contig 15322 bp, 10 predicted proteins | sample SoiMethybrSBSTD1_FD_79669 | JGI IMG/M metagenome (GOLD analysis project Ga0111538, IMG submission 79669) | Bulk soil microbial communities from a Populus tree surrounding site in Tennessee, USA - Soil MetaG P. TD hybrid SBSTD1 (version 2)... | ecosystem: Environmental > Terrestrial > Soil >...
GCAGGCGGAGGGCGGCGGCAGCTTCACGCTCTGCTTCGACGACCTGGCGGTGAAGTACAACCTCGAGGACTCGCTGGTCAGGCCGACCAGCTACGCGGCGCGAGTCTTCGACCACGCCGGCCGCGCCACCGGCTTCGTCGCTCGCGTCACCGGCGAGCTCACCGGCCGGTCCTGCATCCGCCACCTCCCGCCGGCCGCCGGCGCCGACGCCTACACCATCATCGAGGTCCGGACCTCGCGCCCCGGCCTCGCGGTGCCGCCGACCCTGGTCCACGTCGCGCGCGACCCCACGGGCGCCCCGCGCGTCATCGGCCTCCGCCGCCTGTAGGGCCCTAGGTCCGGAGGACGCCTTCGATGGTGTCGAAGTCGAGCGGCTTGACCAGGTGGTGATCGAAGCCGGCCTCGGCGGCGGCGTCGCGGTCCTTCTGCTGGCCGAAGCCGGTCAAGGCGATGAGCTTGGTCCCGTCCGGTCCGAGCTCGGTGCGCGCCCGGCGGGCCAGCTCGAGGCCGCTCATGTCGGGCAGGCCGATGTCGACGATGGCGGCGCGCGGCCGGTGGGCGAGCAGGAGATCGAGCCCTTCGCGGGCGGTGCCGGCCTGGATGACGTCGTGGCCGGCGTGCTCGAGCAGGACCCCGAGCAACTCGCGACTGTCGGCGTCGTCGTCGATCAGGAGGACCAGGCGGGGGTTGGTCTCGGCGCCCTGCACCACCGTCACCGCCAGCGGCTGGCGCGCCTCCGCCATCGGGATGCGGACCTCGAAGCGCGACCCGCGGCCGGGCCCGTCGCTGGCAGCTGCGATGTCGCCGCCGTGCGCCTGGGCGATGGCGCGGGCCAGGCTGAGGCCGAGCCCCATCCCCTTCTGGCCCGGTCGCCGGTTGCTGGCCTGGAAGAAGGGCTCGAAGATGCTGGGCAGGATGTCGGAGGAGATGCCGTCGCCGTCGTCCTGGACCACGACGACCGCCTCCGCTCCGTTTCGCCGCATCGTGTATTTCACGGTCGCGTCGCGCGGCGAGTAGCGGATCGCGTTGTTGAGAAGGTTGATCTGGAGCTGGGTCATGCGCGCGACGTCCGCCTCGACCTCGATCGGCTGCTCGCCGACGTCGATCACCAGGTGGACGCCGGCCTCCTCCGCCTGCGGCCGGGCCGCGTCCAGCACCCCGTCGAGCGTGCTGCGCAGATCCACCACCTCGCGGTTGAGCTCGATCCGGTCGCGCCGCATGCGCGACGAGTCGAGCAGGTCCTCGAGCAGGCGCGCCATCTGCTGCACCTGGCGGCGCACCACCTCGCGCGCGGCGGATTGCGCGGTGGTCGACAGGCCGGGCTTGCTCAGCACCCGGACCGCGTTGGCCAGCGCCATGAGCGGGTTGCGCAGCTCGTGTGACAGGAGGGCGAGGAACTGCTCGCGCTGGGCGATGGTCCGCTGCGCCTGCTCGGCCGCCTGCTTGCGGGCGGTGATGTCGCGCGCGATGCTCGAGGCGCCGATCACCTTGCCGAGCGCATCGAGCACCGGCGACACGCCGACCTCGAGGTCGACCCGGTTGCCGCTCCGGGTGACCCGCTGGGTCTCGAAGGTCGCCACGCTCTCGCCCTGGCAGGCGCGGAGGAAAAGATCCATCTCCTCCTCGCGGCGCTCCTGCGGCATGAGCACCCGGATGTCCATCCCGATCGCGTCCGCCTCCGGGAAGCCGAGCACCTCCTCGGCGCCCTGGTTCCAGGCGACCACCCGGCCGGTCAGATCGGTCGCGATGATCGCCTCGCGCGCCGACCTGACGATGGCCGACAGCTGGCGCGCCTCCGCCTCGGCGCGCTTCAGGGTCCCGATGTCGACCGCGGTGACCACCACCCCGCGGGTGACGCCGCCGCGCGATCGGTAGGGCAGGATGCGCAGGAGCAGGATCTCGCCCTGCGCGGTCTGCACCTCGCGCTCGACGCGGCCGCGCGACTTCATCACCTCCTGCACGTCGGCCAGGAGGCTCGGATAGTCGATGTCGTGGGCGAAGGTGTCGAAGCGGCGCCCGATGTCCTGCGGCAGGAGGTGGAAGATCCGCGCCACCGGCGGGGTGAACTTGCGGACGCTCAGCTCCTCGTCGAGGAACAGCACCCCGATGTCGGTGCTCTCCAGGAGATTGTCCATGTCGTCGGTGAGCTCGGTCAGCTCCTCGATCTTGCGCTGGTGCTCGACGTTGACCGTGTGCAGCTCCTCGTTGACCGAGTGCAGCTCCTCGTTGGTGCTCTGCAGCTCCTCGTTGGCGGCCACCAGCTCCTCGTTGGTCGCCTGCAGCTCCTCGTTCGAGGTCTCCAGCTCCTCGATGGTGGCCTGCAGGTTCTCGCGGGTGAAGCGCAGCTCCGACTCGAGGTTGGCGACGTACTCGCGCGCGGCGCCTTCGAAGTCGACCTCCTCGACCGGCGGCTGCGGCAGATCGCGCTGGATCCGCTCGAGCTCGATGAGGAAGTTGGTGGTGTCGAGCTTGGGCTCCGGCATGGGGTGCACGGTGACCCGGAAGCGCACCTGCTCGCCGCGCACATCGACGTCGAGCCCGGTGTAGCGCACCGCGTTCTGCTGCTTGGCCGCCTGCTGGAGGGCACCGGCCAGCGGCGCGCGCAGCCCGTCCGGGATGAGGTCGAGCAGGTTGGTGGTCGCCCGGCCGCCCCGCATCATGAGGATCGACTCGGCGCCGCCGAACGAGTGCAGGAGATCGAAGTGCTCGTCGATCAGGAAGGCGGGCGGCACGTGCCGCGCCATCAGCTGGTCGTAGGCGGCCAGGAGGACGCCGTCGGCCAGCCGGCGGCCGCCGGGCAGGAGCGCGCGCGCCCGGAGCGCGCCGCCGGCCGCCGGGACCAGGAGACGCATCTCGGTGGGCAGGCGGATGTCGCGCCGCTTGCGGTAGATCTTCCAGCGCGCGTCGAGGGTCTCGAACTCCTCGCCCAGCTCGCCCGGGCTCTCGCTCGGTCCCAGCACCAGGACGCCGCTGGTCTTGAGGCCGAAGTGGAAGAGCGACAGCGCCTTCTTCTGCGCCGGCGGCTGCAGGTAGATGAGGAGGTTGCGGCAGCTCACCAGGTCCATGCGGGTGAACGGCGCGTCGTTGATGACGTTGTGCCGCGCGAACACGACCATCTCGCGCAGCTCCTTGGCGATCCGGAACCGGTCGCCCGCTGCCGGGCTGAAGTAGCGCTCGCGCCGCGCGTCGCTCAGGTTGCGGAGCGCGTCCCGCTCGTAGACCCCGTTGCTGGCCAGATCGAGCGAGTGCGGGTGGACGTCGGTGGCGAAGATCTTGGCGCGCGCCCGGCCGCCGACCCGGGCCATCTCCTCGTGCAGGAGGATGGCGTACGAGTACACCTCCTCGCCGGTGGCGCAGCCGGGCACCCAGATGCGGATGTCGTCCTTCTCGGCGACGATGGGCGGGATGATGTCCTTCTCCAGGAACTCGAAGGCGTCCGGATCGCGGAAGAACCGCGTCACCCCGATCAGCAGATCCGAGTAGAGCGCGTTGAGCTCGGCCGGTTCGTCGGCCAGGTGGCGGGCGTACGCCTCGACGTCGTCCATCCGGCTCATCGTCAGGCGCCGCTCGACCCGCCGCAGCACCGTGTTCGGCTTGTAGTGGGCGAAGTCGATGCCGTACTGGGCCCGCAGGAGCTCGAGAATCTTCCCGATCGGGCTGTCCGGCACCGGCGTGAGCTGGCGCGGCCAGCCTTCGCCGCCCGCGGCCGCGCTCGCGAAGCGGACCAGCGCCTCGGGAATCGCGCTGGGCGGCAGCTCGACGTCGACCAGGCCGGTGTCGATGGCGCTGCGCGGCATGCCGTCGAACGAGGCGGTGCGCGGGTCCTGCGCGATGACCAGGCCGCCCGCCTCGTGGACCTCGCGGACGCCGCGGGAGCCGTCGCTCCCGGTGCCCGACAGGATCACCGCGATGGCGAACCGCCCGGCGTCCTGCGCCAGAGAGCGGAGGAAGTGATCGATCGGCAGGGTGAGGCCGCGGGCGGGGTCCTTGTCGGTGAGCAGGAGCTTACCGCCCGACAGGATCATGTCCTTCCTGGGCGGGATGAGATAGATGTGATTGGGCTCGACCTCCATCCCGTCGGTCACCTTGCGGATCGGGATGCGGGTGCGCCGGCCCAGGAGCTCGTCCATCCGGCTCTCGAAGTCGGGCGACAGGTGCTGGAGCACCACGAACGCGAGGCCGCTGTCCTCCGGCATGAGCGCGAAAAGGGCCTCGAGCGCCTCGAGGCCGCCCGCCGATGCACCGACTCCGACAATGTGGAAGCTCGCCATGACTACCTGGCAATTCTGTGGAGCCAGGCGCGCGCCGCAACGGGTTTCTGATCCCGAGCGGTAACGTGGCGGCGCCCGCTGTTACCGATCCGAAACGCTCAGGCCGATCTGTCAGTCGATCTGATAGATGAGCTGCGCGTGCACGGTGCGCGGCTCCTGCCGGATCGATTGCTGGCGATACTCCGGACCGACCGGCGCAGACCAGTCCCAGTCGAGGATGTTCGTCACGCCCAGGCGGTAGAGGAGGCCGGTGCCGCGCAGGCGGCCGGTGGCGAACACCCGGGCGAGCACGGCAGGGGCCGCGTCGTTGCCGTCCCGTCGCGGCCGCGGCGAGTTGACGACCAGCTCGCCGGCCAGCCCGAGCCTTTCGGCCAGCACCGGCCAGAAGCCGCGCACCGCGCCCGCGGCGGCCACCGAGTTCACCTCCTCGATGGGCGACTCGTCGGGCGGCTCGGCCATGGCGTCGGTCTCGAGCCGGGCGTACGACACCGCCAGCCCGCCGAAAGCCCCGCTGCGCGCCGTGAGCCTGAGCTCGACCTCGCCGCCGATGGACAGGATCTCGTCGGACGAGTTCTCGTACTCGAGCAGGCCGTCCTGGTTGACCCCCAGGTTGATGAGGTCGCGGATCTGGCTGCCGAACAGGCTGGCGATGAAGTAGGAGCGGGCGTCGATCTCGTGGGTATGCTCCAGCTCGCCGGTCCAGACGGTCTCCGGTTCGAGCGAGTCGGGCGCCACCTGGGTGAGGCCGTCGTCGTTGTAGAACAGCTCGTAGGTGGAGGGCGGGCGGAAGGCGCGGCCGGCGACCAGCTTGGTGTAGCCGCCCGCGTAGGGCTTGACCACCAGGCCGACCCGCGGCGAGACGGCCACGTCGGTGCGCCAGCCGAAGCGGTCGGCCCGCACGCCGGCGCTGACGATCGCGCGATCGACGATGTTGATCTGCTCGACCCCGTAGGCCGAGGCGTTGATGAACTCGCGCTCGTCGCTGAAGTCGCGCTCCCCGTCGTCCTCGTTGTCGAACGACTGTTCGACCCGGTGGCTCGCCACCTCGCCGCCCAGGGTGAGCTTCTGGCTGAAGCCGGTGAAGGACAGGCGGCTCTCGCCGGTGATCCAGCGCCCGCCGCCGGCGTCGGTGAAGACGAAGGCGTTGCCGGCGCCGTCGTCATAGGGGTAGACGCCGGCGTACTGCTCGACGTCGTAGGCCCCGCGGGTCTCGATCCCGATCGGGCCGGCGCCGCCCTGCCAGCGCGCCTCGACGTAGCCGCGCCGGTCGTCGGTGTTGGTGACCCGCTCGTCGGTCGCCTCGTTCTGCGCCGGATCGAAGGCGGTGCCGAACAGCGCGGTGGGCACGTCCTTGCTGCGGTACATGTACTGGGCGTCGAGCGCGGCGGTGCCGGCGCTCGCCCGCAGCGCGGCGCGATAGGCCTGCTCGCCGTCGGCCCCGACCACCTCACCGCGCGAGGGGGTCTCGCGGAACTCGTCGAAGCGCAGTGTCTGGCCGGCCGAGTCGTAGACCGAGGCGTGCACCGAGGCGGCGACCGGACCGGCCGCGCCGGAGCCGTGCGCGAACGCGGTGGCGCCGCCGGTCGACGACAGATCGCCGCCGGCGCGGACCGGCGGGCCGACGCCGGGCGGGTCGGACACCACCTGGATGACGCCGAAGAAGGCGCCGGGGCCGAAGAAGGTCGACCCGGGGCCGCGCACGATCTCGACCCGCGATACGTCGTCGAGGTCGGGGGCGAAGTCGCGGCCGACCGCCGCCGAGCCCACCCAGTTGTCGTTCATCGGGTGGCCGTCGCGCACCACCAGGACCCGGTTGGTGTAGTCGCCCGGGCGTGAGAAGCCGCGGATGCCGATCGCCTCGTAGTTGAGGTCGTCCGAGGTGTACAGCCCGCGCACTGAGCTCACCGCCTCGCTCAGTCGCTGGTAGCCGAAGGCCCAGATCTCGCCGCGCGTCACCAGGGTCACGCTGGCCGGCGCGGTGCTCAGGGTCTCGATGTTGCGGGTCGCGCCGGTCACCTCCAGCTCGGCCGGCTCGAGCTCGACCTGGTAGAAGCTGCGGCCGTCCTTGGCCACCAGAACGGTGCGCCGCCACGGCCGGTAGCCCTCGCCGCGCACCTCGATCTCGTGGCGCCCGACTCCCAGCGAGAGGACGGCCGGCGTGAAGCCGCGCGCCGCGCCGTCCACCGTGACCAGCGCGCCCGGCGTGTCGGAGGCGAGGACCACGGCGCCCGACGGCGGCGGTTTCTCCTCGAGCATCAGGTCGATCGGCGTCTCGGTGTTGGCGCGGACCACCACGTCGGCTCGCTGGATGCGGTAACCGGGCGCCTCGAGCTCGAGCGTGTGGCGGCCGGGCGCCAGCTGGACCACCGCCGGGGTCGAGCGCGCCAGCGGCGGCGTCTTCGCGCCGGCCGCCCGGTCGACGTAGATGCTGGCCGACGGCCGCGAGGTGATGCGCAGCTTGCCGATCACCGGGTCGAGCTTGACCACCACCGGCGTCTCGGCGCCGCGCACCGTCTTCACCGCGACCGAGGTGCTCTTGGTGCCGGCCTTCTGCAGGATCACGGTGTGATCGCCGGGCGGCACCGCGATGAGGAGCGGGGTCTCGCCGCGCCCGCCGAGGTCGACGCGCTCGAGGAAGACGGTGGCGCCGGCCGGCGTGCTGTCGATCTTGAGGAGGGCGACCCGCGGGGCGAGATCCGACAGCCGCTTCTCGGCCGCCCTGCGCTCCTCCTTGTCGGTCTCGGCCGCCATGTACTCGGCGTAATAACCGTAGGCCTCCTCCAGCTGCTCGAGCGCCTCGTACGAGCGGGCGATGTTGAACACCACGTTGCGGTTCGGCACCAGCCGGTTGGAGGCGAGGAACTCGAGCAGCGCCTCGTCGTAGCGACCGGCCTTGAACAGCGCGGTGCCGCGGTGGAAGCGGAGGTCCGCCTCGTCGGCGTTGGCGTCGGCTAGCGCGGTGCGCGGCACGGTGGCCAGCGCTGCCAGCGCGGCGATGAGGAGCAGGTGGGCGCGCACGGTGTTGGGCGGTCTCAGCGATTCTGCCGCAGCTCGAGGTTCTTGGGGCCGGCATCCGACTGGATCGCGGCGGAGCGCTCCAGCGCGAGCTTGAGGTCGACCGGCCGGGACAGGTCGACCTTGCGCGCGACCGTGGCGTAGTCGCGCAGGGCGATCTTGAGCTGGCCCGGCTTGCGGCCGCGCCCGACCTGGATGGCGAGCGGCGTCTTGCCGACCAGCTTACCGTTCAAGTAGACCGACGCGCCGTGCGGGGTGGTCTCGATCCGGAACGGGATCTTGGCGACCGTCGGCGGCGGGACGGGTGCCGGCGGCTCGACGGGCGGGGTCGGCGCTGGCGGCTGGACGGGCGGGGTCGGGGCCGGCGCGGCGGAGGGCTGCGAGGTCGCGGCCGGCGGCGGGGATGGCGCAGCCGGGCCGGCGGCCTCCCGCCTGTCTGGCTCGCGGCCGCCCAGGAGGCGGAGCACGATGACGGCGAGCAGGAGGGCGACGGCGGTGGCCACCCCGGCGGTGAGAAGGACACGGCGCCTGGACGGGCGCGACCGCGATGGCTCCGCGAGGGCGGCGGGCGGCGCATCGGAGACCGCCGTCACGGGCGCGGCGGCCGGGGCCGGCGTGGGCGCGGCGGCGGTGTCCGGCGTGGGCGCGGTCGGGGGCGGCGACGTGTCGTCGAGCGCCATGGGAGTGACCTGCTCGGCGGCCGAGAACTGCGGCTCGGAGCCGGCGCGCAGCGGAGTCGCCGGCACCCCGATCGGCGGGGTGAGCAGCCAGCTGCCGCTCGACGGCCCGTGGCGCGGGTTCAGCACGCGCGCCGCCTCCTCGGGCATCGCCTCGATGAGCTCGGCCTCGAGCTCCGCCATGTTCTGCTGGCGGCCGTCCGGGTGCTTGGCGAGGGCGCGCAGGATGAGCCGCTGCATCGGCTCGGCCAGGTCGGGGACCACCTGGCGCGGCGGCGCCGGCCTCTCGGAGATGTGCTTCTGCAGCACCTTGAGGTAGTTCTCGCTGCGGAACGGCACCTTGCCGGTCACCAGCTCGTAGAGGATGATGCCGACCGCGTAGATGTCGGCGCGCGCGTCCACCTCGTCGCCGCGCGCCGCCTCGGGCGACATGTACTCCGGGCTGCCCAGCACCTGGCCCTGCTTGGTGATGCGGCCGTCCTTGAGCGAGACGTCGCGCGCCTTCGAGATGCCGAAGTCGAGCACCTTGACCAGGGGCGGACGGTTGCGCATCCGCTCGTTGAGGAAGATGTTGTCGGGCTTCATGTCGCGGTGGACGACGCCGGCCTCGTGGGCGCAGCCGAGCGCGTGGCAGACCTGCACCATCACGGCGAGGAGCTCGTCACTGGTGAGCGGCGACTGGTCGATGCGCGCCTGCAGCGTGCGCCCCCGGAGGTACTCCATCACCATGAAGACCAGGCCCTCCTCGCTGGTCCCGTAGTCGATGACGTTGATGATGTTGTCGTGCTCGAGCTGCGAGACCGCGTGCGCCTCCACCTCGAACCGGGCGCAGGCCTCGGCGTTCATCGCCAGCTCCGCGTTGAGCACCTTGGCGGCGAACCGCTTCTTCAGCTTCACGTGCTCGACCAGGTAGACCACGCCCATCCCGCCCGCGCCGATCGGCTCGAGGACGCGGTAGTTCTTGCCGAGCGTGCGGCCGCTCAGGGGCGCCCGGGGCGGCGGGGTGCGCTCCTCGAGGGCCGCCCCGACCGCGGCGCCCGCCTCGGCGGCAGCCCCGCCGGCGCCGAGGGTCGGACTCGAGCCGAGCCGCTGGCGGGTCTCGGCTGGCTTGCGGGTCGGCTCGTCGTGCGCCTTCTGGTGCGCGCGCTTGCCGCACGCGTGTCCTTCAGCAGCCGGCCTTCCGCAGCGCGGGCAGGCCTCTGCGTGACCTCGAGAGCTATCCACCGGGCCCTGGGTGGAAATCTTCCCACCGGCGGACGTGGGGGGCAACTCGCGTTGCGGGGGTCGCGCCTTTCCGATCATTCCCCACGGCAAACGAACGGATGCGGCTCGCCACAGCGCACGTCGCTCCACGCGCCGCCGGCGTAGAGATCCAGCACGCCGCAGTCCTCGTCGCCGAAGCTGTCGGGCTCGTCGGACGCCCAGTCCTCGAACGAGATCGGATCGTCGGGCGCCCGCCAGACCTCCTCCTCGGCCCGATCGTTCAGCGCAAAATACCAGTGATCTCGGACGCGTGCCGCGGCCACGGCAAACACCGCGCGCGCCTGGGCGGCGCCGTCGAACCAGGCCAGCTCCCCGTCCTGGCCGGCGCAGTGCTGGCGGGCGGCGCTCCAGGACATGGCGTGGTCGCAGAACAGAAAGAGCGCTCCACCCACCTCCTCCGACTCGCAGCCGCACCCGGCGAGGTCGTCGATGAACCCGTTGCAGTCGTTGTCGAGCTCGTCGCACACCTCGCTCGCCCCCGGGTGGGCGGCCGCGCTGGTGTCGTCGCAGTCCGACAGGCAGGCGCCGAAGGTGTCGCCGTCCTCGTCGCGCTCGCCCTCGGCGCCGGCGCAGGCGAGGCGGCGCTCCAGCGCGGCCGGCTGGCCCTCCAGGTAGTCGCGGATGGCGGCCTGGTGGCGGCGCACCTTGTCGCTGCCGTATGGCTTGCGCGGATCCTCCTCGAGCGACGGCTCGATGAGGGCGGTCAACCGGTCGAGTCGGGCGGCGAGGTCGAGCTCGACCACCTCGCTCACCAGCGTGCGGGCGATCTGGCCGTAGAGCGCCAGGCAGCGGGGCGAGGCCATGCACTTCCGGGTGACCAGCCCGGCGCCGTCGAACGGGTCGAGCCGCCGCTCGTAGGCCTGGTCGATGCCCCACGGGATGAAGCTCCACGTCTGGCTCTCGGGATCGCGATAGAGCCGGTAGTTGTGCGCCTTCCAGTAGCCGTCCCAGTGGCCGATGGTGGCCTCGCCGGCGACGAAGGCGAGGAACTCGCCGGTGTCGAGCAGCGCATCGTCGGCGAAGAAGAGATCGTCGCCGTCGGCGGCGACCGCGGCGGCCAGCTCCACGAGGTCGGCGCGCGAGGTGTCCCCGCCCTGCTCCTGCTCGAAGTCGGCGATCTCGTCGCTCGACAGGTCGGTCAGCTCCGCCTCGTAGAGGTTGCCGGTCGGATCGGCGAAGTGGCGGGCGAGGAAGTACTCGTCCTCGCTCTCGACGTTGGCGTAGAGGCCGAAGAGCTCGCCGTTCACCCAGACCCGGGCGAAGCCGCAGCGCGGGCTCGGCACGCCGGCGGCGGCGAAGACCCGGTAGCCGAGCCACTCGGAGACCATGCCGCGGCTCTGCCACATGTTGTTGAGGGTGATGCGATGGACGCCGCCGATCGCCTGCCCTGCGCGCCGCCAGTCGGTGCGGATCTTGAACGCCGCCTTGTCCGACAGCGGCCGGAAGGAGAAGGTGCCCTTGAGGCTGACCCCGGCGTCGGGCAGCTCGAGGCCGCCGATCCTGACGTCGGCGGCGACATACTCGAACGGGGCGGCGGCCAGCGCGGCGATGTCGCCGGCGTCGAGATCGATCTCGACGTCCCAGATGCGGTCGGGAGCGTACAGGGTCTCGTCGGTCGGCCGCTCGGCCGAGGTCTCCAGCGGCGGCAGGTTGTCGCCGCAGGCGACACCGGCGGTGACGACGGCAGCGAGTAGCGAGGCGGCGCGGCGCACTAGCCGAGGATTTTCTTGCGCGCGGCGCGCGCGATCGCCTCGCGCACCGTCGGCTGCTTGGCCAGGAGGCGCAGCTCCCCGACGCCGACGTGATCGAGCAGACGGATCGCCAGCGGCACCGGCGTCTTCGGGTTGCGCACCAGGGCGATCGCCACGTCGGCGCGCTCGTACCACTCGCGCCGGCCGGCGATGAAGACGAGGACGTCGGGCGACACCGTGCTCATGCGCGCCACCGCCGCGACCTCGTCGAGCCCGATCTGCGGATTGCGCAGGACGTACGTGTGCAAGAGCTTGTTGTTCTCGCGCAGGATGGCGGCCCGCTGGTTCTTGTCGCCGTGCAGCGCCTGCTGGATCTTGGCCGCCTGCTCGGCGCCGTGACTGTGCGCGGCAGTCGGCGTGGCGGCGACCGGCGCGACGCCGGGTGGCGGGGCGAGCTCGTGGACCGGCGGCTCGCCCTCCTCCGTCCCGGCCGCCTGCGCCCGCGCTCGGGCGACCAGGTCGGCGACCAGCGCGGCGTCGAAGCCCACCGCGACGCCGGCGCCGGCGAGGAGCTGGAGCACCTGGCCGGTCACCACCTGCTCGCCGATCGGCGTGGCGATGGTGAGCTCGACCGGCGCGCCGCGCGGGGTGCCCTCGACGGCGACACGCACGAGCAGACCGCCGTGCGCCAGCTGCTGGCTGGCGTCGGCGAGAAAGTCGGCGATGCGCCCGTATCGAACCCGCAGCCGGAGCAATCAGTGAATCCTACCGGGAACCCGCGCTGTAGGGCGCTCGTGCCGTCTCGACACATCGTGGCGAGAGCACACGAGCTGTACGCATCTTGCGCAGCCGAAGCCGCCGAAATCGCTGGCTGGCACGACCGCTGCAAACTCGTTCGCCATGATCGAGCGGAAGGATGAACTGAGGAACCGGGTCGAGGCCAAGAAGCGCGAGCTCGAGGCGCGCTACCTGGAGCTCAAGGCGGACGCGCAGGAGAGGACGAGGGACGAGCGCGACCGCGTCAAGCGCAAGCTCGACGAGCTTCAGGAAGCAGTCAAGGACGGTTGGGACCGCGTGTCCGACAACGTCGCCGCGAAGCTCAACGACTGGCTCAAGACCTGACGCATGGCTCCGGCACGGGCCGGAGCCGAGGAGACCGGGAAGGGAAGGGCCCGCCGCCGTCGGCGAGTGACAGCTCACCGGCGGCGGCGCGGTCCGCATTGACGATCATCGACTCGCCACCCGAAAGACGACGACCTCCATGCACACGTCCCCCGCGCTGTCCGACGTCGCCCGCTGGCTTCACCAGCGATTCGAGAAGCCCGCGGTCGACTTCGAGAAGGGCCGCAGCGCCCTGCGCGACGCGCTGGCCGGCCGGCTCGACTGCTCGGACGAGGAGGCGGACGGCATGCTCGACGAGCTCGAGCGGAGCGGGTACCTGCGCTACGCGGCGGAGGGCCGGTCCCCCGGCAGCGCCGGCCAGTGGATCGTGTACACCTCGCCGGAGAACAACGCCGACGCCGCCGACGACAACGGCAGCTGAGGCGGCCGAAGCGACGGCGGCGATATCCAATCGAGCTCTTCGAGATCGATCAGTTCCGGCAGTTCCGGCAGTTCCGGCTCAGTTCCGGCTGCCCTCCGAGGGATCGACCAGCTCGGCGACCAATCGGCGCCGGCGCTGGCGGAGCAGCACGTCGATGGTGGCAACTGCGACGATCGCGTTCGCCTCGCCGTCGTCGAGCTCGGAGGCAGCGTCGTACAGCGCGGTGATCAGCTCGCCAAGAGATGCACACTTCGGCATGAGTTCCTCCCTCCTCGCCACGTCATTGCAGGACGAGGGCCACGTCACGGAACGCGGAAGGTTTCGGGAGGATGTGGAGGCGCGTTCGGCGCGACTGTGGCGAGGTGACACAGTGTGACAGCGCGGCGTGAGACTCGGCCGCAAGTCCAGCTGCCAGACGGCTCGTCGACTCCGGACGATGGCACATCGACTGCAGTCTCACGTACGACATCATGGCAGCCATTCCGCTCACAGACTTCGATCACATCCTCCCGGACGCGGCGCACTGCGACTCCGAGCCGGCCCCGTGTCGGCTCGTCGGCGTTCTGGGAGAGGGGGGTACCGCCCGGGTCTACCTCGCGCGGCACGAGGGCACCGGGCGGCCGGTGGCGGTCAAGCGGCTGCATCCGGAGCTGGCGAACACGCCCCACCTGCGCGATCGGCTCCTCGCCGAGGCGGACATCGCGCGGTCGGTCCACCACGATCACGTCGTGAACATCCTCGACGTCATCAGCGAACCGGACGGCGAGAACTACTTCATCATGGAGCACCTCGCGGGTGAGCCGGTCTCCGCCCGCCTGGCGCGGGAGGGCGCACTCCCGCTGTCGGATGCGCTCATCATCGCGGTCCAGGTGGCCGGCGCGCTCGGCGCGATTCACCGACGCGGCATCATCCACCGCGATCTCAAGACCGAGAACGTGCTGGTGAGCCTCGACCAGAAGGGCCGGCTGCGCGCCAAGCTCATCGACTTCGGGGTCGCCGAGATCCTGGGCGGCGAGGGCGCGCTGGTCTCGCCCGGCGTGGTCGGCACCCCCGAGTCGATGGCGCCCGAGCAGGCGATCGGCCGCGCCATCGATCTGCGCTGCGACATCTACTCCTTCGGCGTGCTCCTCTACGAGATGGTGACCGGCGCGGCGCCCTTCCGCGGCGACGATGTGCCGCTCCTGCTCGAGCGCGTGATCCACGAGCCGCCGCTGCCGCCGAGTGAGGCGCCGGGCGCCAGCCGGCACTACATCCCGCCCGACCTCGAGGCGCTCATCCTCGACTGCCTGGCCAAGCACCCGCAGGAGCGGCCGCAGGACATGAGCGACGTGCGCGAGCGGCTGCGCGCCATCGGGCTGGCCTACGTCGAGCTCAGCCTGGCGGTCGACCGGGCGCTCGGCGGCGGCGAGGCCCCGGTCCCGTCGGTCGTCATTCGCCCGCGCCCGCGCCCAGAGGCAGCTCCCGTGGCCGCGGCCGACGAAGATGCGCTGGCCCGCGGCGACACGGTCCTCATGAAGGACACCCACCCCTCCGTGCTGGAGGATCGCTGGTTCGACCAGGGTGAGCGCGAGGCGGCCGCCGAGCGGGCCGACCTCGCCGGCCGGATGTCCTGGTACGGCGCGACCTCGATCGAGCGGGGCAGCCGCCTCGGCCGCTTCGCCGCGACGGCGCTCTTGATCGCTGCCGCCGCCACCGGGCTCTTCGCCCTGCTCGGCTCCAGCTACTCGCCGATCGACCTGGAGCTGCCATGGTTCCACTGAGCAAAGGAACGGACCGTTCGGTCGGCCGCATCGCGGTCGGCATCGATTTCTCGAGCGAGGCGGAGCTGGCGCTCGAACACGCCGCCCAGCTGGCACGCCACACGCGCGCCCACCTGATCCTCATCCACGTCCTGCCGCTGCCGGCGCACCTGGTCGAGGACTCCTCGTACGACCCGCTGTTCCGCGCCAACAACCTCACCGCCGACCTGGCCGGGCGCCAGCGGACGGACGCCCGCGACCTCCTGCTACAGCTCGCCGATCGCTGCCGCGAGCTCGGCGCCAGCTGCGAGCCGCTCGTCATCGACGACAACCCGTCCGACGGCCTCGCGCGCGCCGCCGAGGAGATGGGCGCCGACCTCCTGGTCCTCGGCAGCCACGGGCGCTCGGGGCTCAAGCGCTTCCTGCTCGGCTCGGTCGCCGAGCGCGCGGTCCGCCTGTGCCGGCGCCATGCGCTCATCGCGCGCGGCCCGGCCGGAGACAACGGCTACCAGCGGGTGCTGCTCGGCACCGACTTCTCCACCCACGCCGAGAGCGCCCTCCTGGCCGCCCAGGCCATCGCCGCGCCCGACGCCACCATCGAGATCGTCCACTGCTGGCAGATCCCGATCGTGCCGGCCGGCCTCCCGATCGCGCCGCTGCGCGCCGACATGGAGAAGAACGTCGCCGAGTCCGGCGCCCGCCTGCTCGCCCGCCACCGCGGCAGCGATCGGCGCCTCACCTTCACCCAGCTCGAGTCACCGCCGGCCGACGGCCTCACGACCCGCGCTGCCGAGATCGACGCCGACCTGATCGCGGTCGGCAGCCACGGCCGCCGCGGGGTCAAGCGCTGGCTGCTCGGCTCCATCGCCGAGCAGACCATCCGCCACTCTCCCTGCTCCATCTTCATCGCCCGCCAGCCCGGCCCGCAGGGCTCGCTCGCCTGAGCCTGGGCTGAGCTCTCACGATTCGTCACATCTCGGTTCGGAGATTTGAACCGCCCAATCCGCCAAGGCCGCCAAACGGCCTGCGCCAAGAACTCGAACCGCGAAGGCGCGAAGGTCAGAGCTCGAAAGAGCTTCGCTCTTTCTCGCCGCCGAGAAAGACGAACCATCGCCGGGGTTCA
>Ga0111538_10006917_pt1 | contig 15322 bp, 13 predicted proteins | sample SoiMethybrSBSTD1_FD_79669 | JGI IMG/M metagenome (GOLD analysis project Ga0111538, IMG submission 79669) | Bulk soil microbial communities from a Populus tree surrounding site in Tennessee, USA - Soil MetaG P. TD hybrid SBSTD1 (version 2)... | ecosystem: Environmental > Terrestrial > Soil >...
CGCCGCGCCGTGGGCAGACCGGTGAGTTCCCCCGGCCGCCGCACCAGACGGGCGAGTTCCCCCGGCCGCCGCACCAGACGGGCGAATTCCCCCGGCCGCACCAGACCGGCGAATTCCCCCGGCCGCACCAGACCGGCGAATTCCCCCGGCCGCGCGGGTACAGCCAGGCGCCGGCCAGCCCGGCGCCGGCCGGCCCTCGCCAGCCGATCTACCAGGATCCGCCCGGCTACCGCGACCCCGGCGGCTACCAGCCCACCGGCTTCGCCGGATCGCCGGCGTACCCGGGGTCGCCGGCATTCCCCGGCTCGCCCGTGTACCCGGGCCGTCGCGCCGGCGGGTGGCGCGGCCGGCCGCGCGACGGCTGGGGCCGCGGTCGCTCCACCGACACCGGGCAGCAGGTCCCCGTGTCGCCGGCGCCACGCATCCCGACCTCGCCCGCTCCGGCCGGGCGCCGCCCGGTGTCGCCGGGCACGCCGCCCAGCTCCCCCGCACCCGGTTACCCGACCTCCGGCTACCCCGCGCCCAGTTCCCCCGCGGTCGGTTACCCGGTGCCCAGTTCTCCGGCGGTCGGCTACCCCGGCCGCCCGCCGACGTCGGGCTTCCCGGCACCGGGCTCGCCGGCGGCGATGAAGGCCGGCTACGGCCCGCGCGGCGCGCTGGCCACCGAGACCGATCCCGGCACCCGCCGCGCCCAGATGTACGAAACCGACGCCGGCACCCGCCGCGCCCAGATGTACGAGACCGACGCCGGCACCCGCCGCCCCCCGGCGTACTACACCGATCCGGGCACCCGCCGCGCCCCGTCCTACGACGCCGACCCGCGTCGGGAGCAGGGCTGGGACCAAGCCGGCTCCGCGCGTCGGGATGGAACGCACGCGGACGACGCGCGGACCGAGCGCCGCGCCGCGGCGCCCGCCGACGTTCCCACGCCGCCGCCCTCCACGACGGGCCGGACCACGGCCCGCCGGATCGTCCTGCTGTTCTGGCTGGCCGGCCTGGCCGTGCCCGTGACGATGTGGTGGCAGCACACGACCGCACTTGTCGACACCGGCTCGATCCTGATCGCGGCCGGCCGGCTCGTCGGGCTGGTGGCCGGGTACACGCTGCTCACCCAGATCGTGCTGATGGCCCGCCTGCCCGGCCTGCACAAGATCGCCGGGTCGGAGCGGATGCTGCGGTGGCACCGGGACATCGGCGCGCTCGTCGTGGTCACCGTGGTCGGGCACGCCCTGCTCCTGATCGAGGGGTACGCCGCGTACAGCGGCAAGGGCGCGGTCGCCGAAGGGCTGCGACTGTTCAACGACCAGGCCGACATGGTCGGCGCGTTCGCGGCCGCCGGCATCCTCACCACGATGGCGCTGCTGAGCGTGCGTGCGATGCGCCGCATGCTGTCCTACGAACTGTGGATGTGGCTGCACCGCAGCGCCTACGTCGTGGTGTACCTCGGGTACGCGCACCAGTTCAGCGCCGGGCAGGACATCGGCTCCGGCAGCGGCAAGATCTACTGGGCCGGGCTGCACGTCGTGGTGATCCTGGCCGTGCTGTGGGGCCGGGTCGGCGTGCCGCTGCTGATCAACATGTACCACCGGCTGCGCGTCGCCGAGGTGGTCGACGAGGGCGGCGGCACCGTGTCGATCTACCTGTCCGGGAACCGGCTGAACCAGCTCGGCGCCCGGTCCGGCCAGTACCTGCGGTGGCGGTTCCTGCAGGCCGGGTTCATCAGCCAGGCGCACCCGTTCTCGCTGTCCGCGCCGCCGAACGAGCACTGGCTGCGGATCACCGTGAAGGCCGTCGGGCGGTACACCGCGCGGCTGAAGAGCCTGCGGCCGGAGACCCGGGTGTGGATCTCCGCGCCCGAGGGCGAGCACACGACGGCCGAGCGCACCACGACAAAGGCCGTCCTGATCTCCGCCGGCAGCGGCATCGCACCGGCCCGGGCGATGCTGCCCGACCTGCCGAAGGGAACCGTCCTCATCTACCGGGCGAGCAGCCCCCAGGACCTGGCACTGCGCTCGGAACTCGAGGAGGTCGCCCGCGTCCGCGGCGCCAAGCTGCACTTCGTGACCGGCTCGCGCAACGACCCGGGACCGCGCCGGATGCTGACCTCGTGGGGCCTGGCCGAACTGGCCCCGGACATCGTCAACAGCGACATCTACCTGTGCGGGCCGCCGCAGTTCGCCAAGGCCGTGCGGGCCGCGCTGGTGCCGCTGCACGTGCCGCGCCGCCAGATCCACGTCAGCGCGTTCGAACTGTAAGGGGCGGGTTTCCATGCGTCGGGCAGTCTTCGCCATCCTCGGCACGGCCGCGGCGACGTCGCTGCTGGTCGGTTTGAAGGCAAACGCCGACCCGCAGCAGCCCACCGGGGTCGCCCAGCAGGATCCGGCGCCGGGGCCCGCCAGCGCGCCGCCGTCGAGCGCGGGCGGCGCACCGGCCGGTCAGCAGCCGGCGCAGCCCGCCCAGCCCGCCGCGCCCCCGCCGGCGGCGGGTGGCACCCGCAAGATCGAGGGCGACACCGTCGGGACGCCGTACGGCGCGGTCACAGTCACGATCACCGTCAGCGGTGACAAGATCACCGATATCACGGCCGTGCTGCCGACCGCCGGTGAGAGCGGACCGCGCTCCGCCGACGCCGGGCCGAAACTTCGCAAGCAGGCGTTGGCCAGGCAGAGCGCCGCCATCGACACGGTCAGCGGCGCCACCTATACGAGCCAGGCGTACAAAGAGTCCCTCCAGTCGGCCCTCGACCAGCGCTGAGCCAGGTATCTTTGCCGGCCATGCGACGGGTCGAGCAGATCATGGGCACGGCGATCAGCCTGGACATCGCCGACCCGCTCCCCGACGACGTCGTGACCGGGCTCGCCGACGACGTGTTCGCCTGGATGCGCGAGGTCGACGAGCGGTTCAGTACCTACAAGGAGACCAGCGAGATCAGCCGGATCGCCGCGGGCACGCTGCCCGCGGCCGAGGCGTCCCCCGACGTCACCGACGTGCTGGCCGCCTGCGCCGACCTGTGGCGGGAGACCGACGGGTACTTCGACATCCAGGCGGCCGGCGGGCTGGACCCGTCCGGGTACGTCAAGGGCTGGGCGGTGCAGGTCGCGTCCGACCGGTTGCTGGCCGCCGGATCGGCCAACCACTGCGTCAACGCCGGCGGTGACGTGCGGGTGCGCGGCCACCCGCGGCCCGGTGAACCCTGGCGGGTCGGCGTGCGCCACCCGTTCGACCCGACGGCCGTCTGCTTCGTGCTGGCCGGCACCGACCTGGCGGTGGCGACCTCCGGCACCTACGAGCGGGGACCGCACGTGGTCGACCCGCGCCGGGGCGTTCCCGCGGTCGGGCTGAGTTCCGTGACCGTCACCGGGCCGGACCTCGGCCGGGCCGACGCCTACGCGACCGCAGCGGTGGCCATGGGCGAGGCGGGCATCGACTGGTTGGCCACGCTCCACGGGTACGAGTCCGCGGTGGTCACCGACGACGGACGGTCGTACCGGTCGGATCTCCTCCCCCAGGCGTGATTATTGTTGCGCTTTCGCGCCGCACAATTAACGCGCAACGAACATCGTGAATGGGAAGATGGGACCGGTCTGGTCATGGGGGTCGCCGCAGTGAAGCTGCACAGCGTGCCGCTCGCCCAACTGGCGTGGAGCCCGGGCGACCGGACCGACCTGTCCGTCGTCCAGGTGTACGCGGTGCTGGCCGGCGCCAGCTTCCTCATCGTCCTGTGCACTGGTCTGCTGGCGTTCTGGCTGCACCGCCGGGCGCGGCGGGCGCGGCGCCTGGAGCGCACGCCCGTGCCCAGGCCGCGCACCCCGGTCGCCGGGCCGGCCCCCGCCGAGGAGCCACCGCCGTTGGTGGCCGTGCCGTTCGAACCCGTCATCGAGCTCGACCGGCCCAACGGATCCAACGGGAACGGCAAGCGCACCAGCAGGAGGGCGAGCAACGGCCACGACGCCAGCGGCGAGTACGCGCTGCTGCGGGCCGCCGCCGCCCGCGCCGCCACCGTCGCCGCGCAGGCCCGGCACTCCAGCGTCGAGGCGGCCAGCACGCTCGACACGGCAGAGCGCGTCTACGCGGAGGCCCGCCAGGCGCATGCCGAAACGCAGGAGCGCGAGCTCGAGACCGCGGAGCTGCGGGCGCGCCACCAGTACCACGTCGCGCTCGCCCGGGCGAAGGCCGCCCAGCAGGCCGAGTACGTCGCCGACACCGCCGTGCGCGCGCTCGGCGCCGAGGCGGCCGCCGCCGCAGCCGAGTTGGCGGCCGCTCAGGGGAACGGCAACGGCAGGGCGCGTCGGCCGCGGACGGCCAAGGGGCGCTGACCCTGCCGTTACGATGCGTGGATGGTGCAGGAATCGACGGCGGAGATTTTCGTTCCAGCGGGTGCCACGCTCGGTGAGGGCCCCGCCTGGGACGCCGCCGCCGGTTGCCTCGCGTGGGTCGACATCCTCGAGCAGCGGGTGCATCTCACCGAGCCGGACGGCTCGGCGCGGGCCAGCTTCGAGTTCGACAGCCACATCGGCGCCGTGCTGCCCGGCGCGCCGGAGTATCTGGTCGTCCGCCGGGACGGGTTCGCCACCCTCGACCCGGCCACCGGCGCGGTGAAGGAACTGCTCAGCGTGCTCGGTGACCGGCCCGACATGCGCTTCAACGACGCCAAGGCCGGCCCCGGCGGCCGGGTGTTCGCCGGCACGATGCGCTACGACGAGGGCCGCGACGAGGCCCGGCTGTTCCGGCTCGACCCCGGTCCGGTCGCGACAGTCGTGCACGGGCCGGTGTCGCTGTCCAACGGGCTCGGCTGGAGCCCGGACAACCGGCGCATGTACTACATCGACTCGCCGACGCAGGCCGTGACCGTCTTCGACTACGACGTCGACACGGCGACCCCGCGCAACCCGCGGACGCTGGCCACCGTCGACGCGCAGGCCGGCACCCCCGACGGGCTGTGCGTCGACGACGACGGCTGCCTCTGGGTGGCGCTGCACTCGGGCTGGGCGGTGCACCGGTACACGCCCGACGGCCGGCTCGACGCGGTGATCCGGCTGCCCGTCGCGAGCGTCACCAGTTGCGCGTTCGGCCCCGGCAACCGGCTGTACATCACCACCGCCGGGCGGGACGGTGGCGACCAGCCGCTGGCAGGGGGGCTGTTCGTGGCCGAGCCCGGCGTCGGCGGTCCGCCGGCCATCCCCTGGACGGTGTGATCGTATGCGGGTGCTGCTCGTCGAGGACGACGTCCGGGTCGCCGCCGCGGTGGCGTCCGGGCTGCGCAAGCGCGGCTACGAGGTCGACTGCGCCGGCTCCATCGCCGAGGCACTCGACGCCGCACCCGCCGACATCGTGCTGCTCGACCTCGGCCTGCCCGACGGCGACGGGATGGACCTGTGCCGCTCCCTGCGCTCCCGCCAGCCGGAGGTCGGCATCATCGCGGTGACCGCGCGGGGCGAGGAGCGCGACCGCGTCAACGGCCTGCTCACCGGCGCCGACGACTACGTGGTCAAGCCGTTCTCGATGGCCGAACTGCATGCCCGGATGGCCGCGGTGCTGCGCCGGGCGGTGCGGGCCACCCCGGCCGCCCAGCAGGTCGAGATCGGCGGGCTGACGATCGACTTCACCGCCCGTCGCGTTCATCACGGCGGCAGCGAGGTGCCGCTGACCCGCAAGGAGTTCGACATCCTCGCCGCGCTGGCCCGCCGCCCCGGCATCGCCGTGGCCCGCGACCGGATCATCATCGAGGTGTGGCAGACGTCGTGGGTCGGCCCGCACGTGCTCGACGTGCATATGGCGGCGTTGCGCGGCAAGCTCGGCGACCCGGGGCTGTTGCAGACGGTGCGCGGGGTCGGCTACCGGCTGCGCACCGAGCCGGTCTGAGATGCGTCGACGGCTTGCCATCAGTTACGTGCTGCTGCTGGTGCTCGTGCTGGCGGCGCTCGAAGTGCCGCTCGCGATCGCCCTGACCACCCGGGACAGCCAGCGGATGGCGCTGGACCGGCTGGCCGACGCGGTCAGCTTCGCCACCGTCGCCGAGGTCGCGATCACCGGCGGCGACCAGGCCGAGGCCACCGACGCGGCGCCGGCGAGCAACTGGGCCGCGCTGCGCAACCAGCTGGTCCGCTACGAGCAGCTGTACGGGATCGCCGCGCTCGTCGTCGACCGGGAGAAGCACACGCTGGCCGCGTCGCGGGAAGGGCTGACCCTGACCACCGCGGACGCCCGCCGGCAGCGCGACAGTGCGCTCGCCGGCGACCAGCCGGACGCCTCCCGGACGGTCTGGCCGTGGGCCGACGCGCCGATGGTGGTGGCCGCGCCGATCGGCAGCGGCGGCGAGACGCTCGGCGCGGTGATCACGATCTCACCGACGGACCGGCTGCGCGGCCATACCGGCCGGTTGTGGCTGACCCTGACCGGCGGCGGCCTGCTGGCGCTCGCCGTGTTCGTGCTGGCCGCGCTGGCGCTGGCCCGCTGGACGCTGCGGCCGATCGCCGAGCTGGACGCCGCCGTGCACGACATCGCCGGCGGCGACTACGACGCCCGGGTGCCCGCCGCGGGCGGCCCGCCGGAGCTGCGCCGGTTGGCGACCGCGTTCAACGAGATGGTCGGCACGGTCTCGGACGTGCTGGAGCGGCAGCGGGCGTTCGTGTCGCACGCGAGCCACCAGTTGCGCAACCCGCTCACCGCGCTGCGGCTGCGGGTGGAGGACCTGAGCGAGGCGGTTCCCGGCGAGGAGGGCCGCACCGCCCTGCAGGAGACCGACCGGCTGAGCGAGGTCCTGGACAGCCTGCTCGCCCTGGCCAGCGCCGAGCGGGGCAACTTCGGTCTGGAGACCGTCGACGCCGACGCGGTGGCGGCCGACCGGATCACCGCCTGGCAGCCACTCGCCGAGCAGCGTGGGGTGACCCTGCGACGGGTGCCGGCGGCGCGGCCGATGAAGGCGCGGGCCGTGACGACGGCCGTCGACCAGGCCCTCGACGTGCTGATCGACAACGCCCTCAAGTACGGCGCGACGTCGGTGACGGTGTCGGTGCGGCCCGCCGACGGCGACCGGATCGCGGTGCACGTCGTCGACGACGGGCCGGGCCTCAGCGAGGAGCAGCGCAAACAGGCGACGGAGCGGTTCTGGCGGGCGCCGACGTCGCAGAACACGATCGGCACCGGGCTCGGCCTGCCGATCGTCGCGGTGCTCGTGGAGACGTCGGGCGGCACGCTGGACCTGCGCCCCGCGGAGCCGACCGGCCTGGAGGCCGTGCTGTTCTTCCCCGCGGACGGCTGACGTTCCTTTCCGCGATCTTGGACGGCTGTCGGCGCCCTGGCGCCGACAGCCGTCCAAGATCGCGGAAATCAGGGCTTGATCTCGCGGAAGTACCTCTCGGCGCCCGGGTGCAGGGCCAGGGGGTGGGTGTAGATGGCCTCCCGCGGGTTCAGCCGGGCCGCCACCGGATGCGCCTTCGCGAGCTCCGGCTGCTCGTCGAACAGCAGCCGGGTCAGCGCGTACCCGGTCTGCTCGGGCATGTCGGCCGACACCACGAGGTAGTTCGGGATGCCGATCGTGCTCACCGGCGGCAGCCCGTACGTCGACTCCGGCACGGTGTGCTCGGCGTAGTACTGCCCGAACTTGGCCCGCAGGTCGCCGGCGTACTGGCCGATCGGCACGAGCCGCAGCGGGACCCGGGCCGCCAGTTCCCGCACCCTGCCGACGGGTAGGCCGCCGGAGAAGAAGAACGCGTCGATCGTGCCGGCTTCGAGGGCGGCCGCCGAGTCGTCCAGGCCGAGCAGCTGCTCCTGGATCCCGGTCACCTGGCCGACGCCGAGCAACCGGCGCGTCGTGCCGACGGTGCCCGACTCCTGCGCCCCGATCGAGACGCGCTTGCCGACCAGATCGGCGAGCTTGGAGATCGTGCTGTCCTTGCGCACCACCAGGTGCAGGTAATCGTCGTACAGCCGGGCCAGCGCGACCACCTTCGCCCCGGCCGCGACGGTGTCGGCCGCCGTGTCGGCCTGGGCGAACCCGATCTCGGCCTCGCCGGTCGACACGAGCCGCAGGTTCTGCCGCGACGCGGCGGTCTCCAGCACCGTCGGCTTGAGCTCCGGGATCCGCCGGCGCACCGCGTCGGCGATCCCCCGCCCGTAGATGTAGTAGACGCCGCCCGGACTGCCGGTGGCGATGCGCAACTGGCCGGCCGGCACCCCCGCGTCGGACGACGGGCAGCCCGCGACGCCGGCACCGACCGTCGACAGGACGATCGCGGCAAGCAGTACACGGACCCTCACGCGGCGGATGTTACCTCCGTCACCACAGCGCAAGTTTCGCTCAAGGGCCGGCGCCGGCACCGCACGGCGGCTTCGCCGTTGGGCACGGTGGTCTCAGCACGCACAACACCGGGACAGGAGCAGTCGGATGCAGGGGGGCTGGCCGCCACAGGACACACCGGATTCCATCCTGCCCAGCTCGGCCGTGGCGGCCGGATTCGAGATCGGAATGCTGTTGCGGTGCGCTCGTACCGGCTCGGGGCGGCACGAGCGCATCGCCATGGAGTTCAGCCAGGCGGGTGCGGCGGCCCGGTTGGCGACCCTGCTCGGCGCGTTGGGAATCCCGGCGCAACGGGTGGACTACGCGGCCGGCGGCCGGCACCGCTACACGGTCCACCGGGTGATCTGCCCGGGTCTGTCCGAATGGCCGCTGGAACGCGCGTGGCACCTCGGGTACCAGCGGCTGTGTGGCGGCGGTGAATACCGGTCGGCGCGGCAGCGCCGGCACCGCGCCGATCTCGCTGAGGCGGCCTGGCGGGCCGCCGTGCTGAGCGGCGGCGTGCGCGGCGGCGGCGGTCGCCGCACCGGCCCGCTCGCCGTGCGGGCGAGCGACACGGACATCGCCGTGATCCTCGTGCGCGCCGCGCGGATCCTGGAGGCGCCGGCCCGCCTGCTGTCCGTCGCCGGTCGGCACGTCGTCGAGGTGACGCCCGGTGCGGCGGAACTGGCGCTGCGCCGGCTCGCTGTCGCGCCGGTGCCCGTCGAGGCGGTAGCAAGCTGACCCGGGGAGTTTCCGCCCCGTGTGCCTGGGTACCCGCGAAGGCATCGGCCGGTGACGGCGTTGAGGCGCAGGGACACCTGGGGGATTGCGATGACGCGGGGTTCGGGCCGGTGAACATGCGGCTATCGCTGTTCCTGCCCCGGGACTCCGCCAGCGTACCGATGGCGCGACGCATCCTCTCGACCACGCTGCGCACCGCCGGCGTGACCGACGAGTGCCGGGCCGACATCCTGCTGGCGCTCGCCGAAGCGTGCGCGAACGCGGTGGCACACGCCAAGGCCACGGAGAGCTACGGCGTCACCGTCGAGATCGACGATTCGGAGTGCCAGATCGAGGTCGTCGACGACGGGCCCGGGTTCGACTACGACACCGCTCCGGCGCTCCATGAGGCGCCGGTGCTGACCGAGTCCGGTCGCGGCCTCTACATCATCCGGTCGCTGGCCGACGACTTCGATCTGCTTCCGAACACGCCGAGCGGCACGCTCGTGCGCTTCGCGAAGCGCCTCGACCGGCCCGGCTGAGGGCCGCAGAGGGCCGCAGAGGGCCGCAGGGCCGCAGAGGGCCGCTTGGGCCGCTGAGGGCTGAGGGCCGCCCTTCTTTCTCGCGAAACCGCCGTTGCCGGTGTTGCCTCTGGGGCGTCTGACAGGTATCTTCATGGTCACTACCATCGTCCGAACGGATGATATGTAGCTGACCGAATGGTGCAGTCGATCGGTACGAGTGTCTAGATGGCGCCGGGGTGGCGCCGGAGCATGGAAGGGCAGATCGATGACCACACTGGCTCGGCGCGAATCGGCGACGGAAGACGCCGCGGTTCCGCGGCAGGCCACGAGTGTCGAGGCGCGCGCCGCCAGCGGAACGCGCACCGCGACCGCCGAGGCCCGCACCGCCGCGACCACCAGGGCGCAGCAGGATGCCGACGCGCTCGCGCTGCTCACGCTGCTGGCTGACCTTCCCAAGAGCAGCCCCGACCGGGCCCGCGCCCGCGAGCGCCTCGTCGAGATGTACCTCCCGCTGGCCGAGCACCTGGCCCGCCGGTTCCGGCACCGCGGCGAGCTGCTCGACGACCTCGTCCAGGTCGCCAGCCTCGCGCTGCTCAAGTCGATCGACGGCTTCGACCCCAACCGGGGCGCCGCGTTCACCAGCTACGCCATCCCGATGATCGTCGGCGAGCTCAAGCGCCACTTCCGGGACAAGGGCTGGGACGTGCGGGTGCCGCGCCGCCTGCAGGAACTCCGACTGGAGATCAGCAAGGTCTCCGGCGACCTGGCCCAGAAGCTGGGCCGCTCCCCCACGGTCGCCGACCTCGCCGGCCACCTCCAGGTCACCGATGAAGAGATCATCGAGGCGCTCGACTGCTCGCAGGCGTACCGGGCGCTGTCGCTGCACGCACCGGTCTCCGGCGACGAGAGCGGCGGCGAACTGATGGACCTGCTCGGCGGCGCCGACCCCGAGATGGAGAGTGTGGAGAACCGGGCCGACCTGCGTCCCCTGCTGGCCCGACTGCCCGAGCGCGAGCAGAAGATCATCGCGATGCGGTTCTTCGGGAACATGACCCAGTCGCAGATCGCCGCCGAGATCGGCATCTCGCAGATGCACGTCTCCCGGTTGCTCGCCCACGCCCTGACCGTGCTGCGCGAGGGGCTCAGCCCGGTAACCGGCTAGGCACGTCGTCGCCGGTCATATCGCCGCCTCTCACATCGTCGCCTCTCACATCGTCGCCTCTCACATCGTCGCCTTTCGGTGCGGCGCGCGCCTCCAGCGTGCGCCGCACCGTCGCGATGTCCCTGGGTGAGGTCCTTGCCGCGAGCAGGTACATCGCCCCGGTCGGCAGGAAGAAGCCCTGGAACGCCGCGAGGCCGACGGCGTAGTTCAGCGGCGGCGGCAAACTTCTTGCGAGGGCCGAGAACACGGCGCCGACCAGGCCGTTGCCGGCCGCCCGGCCCACGCTGTTCACGAGGTTGCCGAGGCTGTAGACGGTGCCGCGGTGCTCGGGCGGGTTCACATCGGCGATCAGCGCGAACCAGTTCGGCGAGTTCGCCGACGTCAGCGCGAGGCCGGCCAGCGCGGCGAGGAAGCTCACCCCGGTCAGCGGTTCGGTGACGATGCTGCGGGCCACCGCCAGCGCGACTGCGCCCGAGCCGGCGTCGACGGGCACGTCGACCCGCAACGGGACGAAGAACAGCGCAACGTAGAACGGGATGCCCCCGAGGATCCCGGCGGCCGCCACCAGTGCGCGCCCGCGCGGGGTGCGCCGCTGCATCCGGTCGCCGACCAGGCCGCCGATGATCGACATGACGCCGCCGAGCTGGAACAGCGTGGCGAACGTCGCCCCGATGGCGATGGCGACGGCCGTCTCGTAGCCCTGCTCCTCGGCCTTCGCCTGGAACAGCCGAGGCAGCCAGACCAGCGATCCGAACGTCACCTGCGCGGTCAGCCCCTGCATGATCAGCCACACGTTGGTACGCCGGCCCAGGATCGCGGGCAGGTCGGAGCGGCCGATGCGGTGCTCGTACTCCCCACCCTTGGCGAAGAGCTCGGCGAGCTGCGGTTCGCTCTCCCCCCGTCGGATGTCGGTGGTGAACAGGTAGGCGAGCGCCGCCGCCGCGCCCACGACGGCGAGGATCTTGAACGGGCGGTGCCAGTCGGCGGCGCCGAGCAGGCCGCCGATCAGCGTCCCGGCGAGCGTCCCCACGCCCTGCGACAGCCCGAAGAAGCTCATGACCAGGCCGCGGCGGCGCGGCGAGATCAGGTCGCTCACCACCGAGAACCCCACCGAGCCGACGGCGCCGAGGCCGATCGCGCCGATCAGCTGCGCCGCGGTGAAGGTCGCGAAATCCGACGCGAAACCGCTGCCTCCCGTGCCGACCGCCCACAGCAGGGTGCCGATCACGAGCAGCGGCCGGCGGCGGAACCGGTCGCCGGCGTACGCCCATGCGACGGCCGCGACCGCCGTGACCAGATATGTGGCGGCGGTCACGGCGGCGACGGCACCCTCGGGGACGCCGAACGCGTCGCCGATCGGGTCGTAGAGCGGCGGCACCAGGCCGATCGCGACGTTGTCCAGCGAGGCGAGGATCACGAACACGACGACCGTGTATGCGCGGTGCACGGTGACCCTCGTCATGCGCACAGGTTAATCACGCGAAATTTGTCGCACCCCCAGAGGAGTATGGACGCGACGTAGGAGGTGTCATGCGTTTCGGTCCTTACCGGCAGGTGCTCGGTCTGCCGGGGATGCGCTCGCTCATGCTGGTCGCGATCTTCGCCCGGATTCCGGTGGTCGCGGTCGGGATCACGCTGACCCTGCACGTGGTCCTCGACCTGCACCGCGGCTACGGCGCCGCCGGCGTGCTCGGCGCCACGTTCACGCTCGCGTCGGCGGTCGGCGCGCCACTGCTCGGCCGGCTGACCGACAGGCGGTCGTTGCGCGCGGCGCTGGCCGTCAGCATCGCCGCCGAGGCGGCGTTCTGGTCGGTCGCGCCGCTGCTGCCGTACGCGGCGCTGCTGATCGCGGCCGCGCTGCTCGGGCTGCTCACGATGCCGGTGTTCTCGGTGGTCCGGCAGTCGATCGCGGCGCTGGTGCCGGCGGCGTCCCGGCGGCCCGCCTACGCGATCGACTCGATGACCGTCGAGCTGTCCTTCATGATCGGCCCGGCCGCCGCCGTGCTCCTGGTCACCCAGCTCTCCGCGACCGTGACGATGTACATCATCGGCGCCGCGATCGTGCTCGCGGGCATCGGGCTCTACATCCAGAACCCGCCGGTGCGCACGGCCGACGAGGAGGAGCAGGCCGGCGAGCGGGTGCCCCGGCGCGTGTGGCTGCGGCCGGCGTTCCTCGCCATCCTGGTGCTCACCGCCGCGACGACGGCGGTGCTGGCCGCGTCCGACATCGCGATCGTCGCGCAGTTGCGCGCGGCCGGCCAGGTCGGCTGGGTCGGCCTGGTCATGGCGGCGTGGGGTGCGTACTCGATGATCGGCGGGTTCGTTTTCGGCGCGCTGAAGCGCACGCCGCCCACCGCTGTGCTGGTGGCACTGCTCGGCCTGTTCACGATGCCGATAGCCCTCGTCGACGGCGCGGGCTGGCTGATACTCGCGCTGATCCCGGCCGGCGCACTGTGCGCCCCGTCGCTGGCGTCCTCCGCCGATGCGGTGAGCCGGCTGGTCCCGGCCAGCGCCCGGGGTGAGGCGATGGGCCTGTACGGCTCGGCGCTGACGCTCGGCCTGGCCGGCGGCGCCCCGCTGGCCGGCGTGGTCATCGACGCCGGCGGCCCGTCGTGGGGGTTCGCCGTGGTCGGCGGCGTCACGCTGGCGATCGCACTGGCCGTCGCCCTCACCGTGCTCCCGTTCACCCGGACCGGAGCCGGCACCGGCGACGCGGAGCCCGCACCGGCGGGCTTGGCCGAGCCGGCGCAAACGGCCGAGCCGGCGCAGCAGGTCACGCTCGCCGATCACGCCCGCACGGAGCCCGTGACTCCGGTGGCGTCCCCGCACTAGCAGCTGACGTTCGAGGTCTTGGAACCCTCTGGCACCTATGACGACCACGGAAGTCCAAGATCTCGGCGGATTTCCAATATCTCGGTTAGTCGAGCGCCTCGGCGGAGGGGCGGAAGCTCTGGAAGATCAGCTGCAGGTCGGACCACGCGTCGGCCCATTCGGAGTCCGGTGCCTGCCACCAGATGCCGTAGGCCTTGTGCGACGACACGATGAAGCCCCGGTTGTTCACGTGCGTCCGGCCACCACTGCCCCCGTACGTGAACTCCCAGTCGGCGGCCTTCCGCCAGAACGGCACCGCCTGGATGTGGATCTCGCTGTAGTTCGGGAAGTCACCCCGGCCGACCCGGTAGGTGGCCTTGCCGCGCCAGTCGGCGACCGGGTCCGGCTGCGGCTCGTTGGTCTGATCGATGCCGAGCACCCGCCCGTCCCCGCGGAAGTAGACCATCGTGCCCTCGCGTGACACCCGCCAGTTGGCCGGCACGTATAGCGAGAAACCGGTCGAATCCGTGTACTCGCGCCATCCGGCCGGCAGGCCGGGCCGCTGATTGCCGGGGGCCACGGTGGCGTCGCCGCCGCCGCCCGCAGGCGGAGCGGTCGTCGGCTCGGCGGGTGCCGTCGTGCCGCCGGTTGGCGGCTCGTTGGTCTGGGTGGTCTGGGTCTGGGTCGCCGCTGGGCCATCGGTGGGTGACGAGCCGCCGCGCGATCCGCCCGCGTCGGAGTCGCGGGTGGCGAGCCAGGTGCCGCCGGCCAGCACGACGATCAACGCGAGCGCGACGGCCACCATGCGACGGCGGCGGCTCGCCGGGTCTGCGCCGAGCGCTGGCGCGGCCACCACCCGCGCGACGGCGCGCACCTGGTGGGGGCGAGCCGGGGTGGTCGCGTCGGCCGGGCCGCCAGCGGATCCGCCGGGCACGGTGGCGACAGGTGTCGGGGCCTGGTCCGGAGCGGCGGCCTCGGCGTCCGACTCGTCGGCGGTGCGGGCGATCTCGGTCTCGGGCGATGGTTCCTGCCCGGACGTGTCGACCGACTCGACGGTCTCGGGCGCGTCCGCGTCCCGTTCGTCCTCGGCCGGCTCGCGCTGGGCCGGCACCGACTTGGCCGTCGACTTGTCGGTCGAGGCCCGCGACACGGGCCACGCCGGCAACGGACCGGTGATCACGGGCCACGCCGGTGGCGCATCGGGCGCGTCGGCGCTCGCCGCCTCGGCAGGTGACGCCTCCATCTGCGCAGACGCGGTCGACGCCTCCGCTGGCGCGCCGGAAGCCGACACGGGCCACTGCGGCGGCGGTGATACCGGGGCGGTCGCCGTGGTGGCCGAGGCGGGCGTCCGACGAGCCGAGCTGACGGCGTCGGGCACGGTGTCCGGTTCGCTGCCGCTGGACGCCGGCGCCGAACGTTCGGCCGCCGGCGCCGGCGCACCGGCACCCGTCGCCGGCCGCATCGGCCGGACGGGCGTGCGGCTGCCCGCGCCGGGCGGCCGCGGCTTGGTCCCGGGCGCTGTGGCGTCGGCCGGCGAGGGCGAAGATGCCGGGGACACCGGACGGGCGACCGGCGGCCGGACACTCGCCGCAGGCGTGGACACCGGGGAGATTGGCTCGCCGGCCGGGGGTCGAACCGCCGGTACCGGAGATGTCGGACTCGCTGGAGGCGTGCGACGACCGCCGGCCGTGCGACGACCGGTCGGGGCGGGCACGTCGGAGGCAGGGCGGGGACCGGGAACGGGGGCCGTGGGATCGGCCGCCGGCGCGGTGACGCTCGCCGCCGCGGGCTTCGGAGGAGCATCCGGGGACTGAACACCGGGCCCAG
>Ga0111538_10006918_pt1 | contig 15321 bp, 15 predicted proteins | sample SoiMethybrSBSTD1_FD_79669 | JGI IMG/M metagenome (GOLD analysis project Ga0111538, IMG submission 79669) | Bulk soil microbial communities from a Populus tree surrounding site in Tennessee, USA - Soil MetaG P. TD hybrid SBSTD1 (version 2)... | ecosystem: Environmental > Terrestrial > Soil >...
CGAGTTCTCCAATTTCACTCTCGCGCAGGCGCTCCACGCCGCGGCGATTGGCGCCCCCTTCATTCCCACGCGCTCGGTGTTGGGGACCGACCTCATCTCACGGAATCCGTGGCTCCAGCCCATTCAGGACCCGCTTGGTGGAGGTCCACTCCTGGCCGTGAAGCCGCTCCATCCTGACGTGACGATCGTCCACGTGCAGCGCTCGGACCCGCACGGGAACGCGCAGATGTGGGGAAGCCTCGGCATCACCCTGGACGCGGCGCGCGCCGCGCGAGCGGTGATCGTGACGGCGGAGGAGATCGTGACGCCCGAGCAGATTCGTCGCGACCCCAACCGCGTGGTCATTCCAGGGCTCGTCGTCGCCGCTGTGTGCGAGGCGCGGTGGGGTGCGCATCCATCGCCCGTGCAGGGTTATTACCGGCGCGATCACGAGGCGTACTCGGACTACCACGCCCGCACGAAGACCGAGGAGGGCTATGCCGCCTGGCGCCGCGAGTGGGTGGACGGCGTGCGCGACCTCGCCGGCTATCTCGCTCGTCTCGGGAACGAGCGCGTGGCTTCGCTCATTCCGCTCGAGCACCACTACGCGGAGCCGGTGGACTATGGGTACTGACGGCGCGCGACTTGCCCCGGGGCAAGTTGTCGATCCCGTGGTGCGCCAGCTTCCTCCCGAGTGGACGCCGCTCCGGGCGCTCGAGGTCGTCGGGTCGCGTCCCTACACGCTGTTCTTCGAGAGCGGCGGGACTCCCGGCGAGGCGAGCGAGTGGACACTCCTTGCGTTCGACCCGCTCTACCGGCTGGTGCTTCGCGACGGACGCCTTCGACGGGCGGATGCCGGCGGTACCGATCGGGTGCTCGACGGTCACCCGCTCGCCGCGCTCGCGGATGCATGGCCGGCGCGGGTCCAGGGGGAGGGCCCGGCGGCGGACGTCCCCTTCATCTCCGGCCTCGCCGGCTATCTCTCCTACGACCTCAAGGATTGGATCGAGCGCTACCCATCGCGCGCCACGCGCGACCTCGACTTCCCGGACCTGTCGCTCCGATTCCACGATGTGGTGTGGGCCTGGAAACGGAGCACCGGTGAGGGGTGGGTGATATCGACCGGGTTGGTGGGAGACGATGGGGACCGCCGTGCCGCCACGACCCGGGCGTCGCGCGCGACCACCCGTCTCGCCGAGCAGTGGAGTCTGTTCGAGAAGGAGATGGATCGCCACCGGGAGCTCGCCCCCGTTCCGGCCGTGACGCCCCAGGTCACGTCGACGTTCAGCCGGGCGGGCTACGAGTCCATGGTCGCGCGTGCGCTCGAACACATCGCGGCCGGGGACATCTACCAGGTGAACCTGGCGCAGCGCTTCCGCGTGGAGCCGGTGCCGCCGGCGCTGGACGTCTACCGCGCGCTTCGCGCGGTCGCCCCCGCGCCCTTCCTCGCCTTCGCGTCGCTTCCGGACGGCGGCATTGCCAGCTCGTCGCCGGAGCGCTTCTTCCGGGTCCACGGGCGCACGATCGAAACCTGGCCGATCAAGGGCACGCGTCCGCGCGGTCGGACCCCGGAAGAGGATGCACGGTTCCTCGCCGGCCTTCGCGCGAGCGCCAAGGACCGGGCCGAGAACGTGATGATCGTGGATCTGGAGCGAAACGACCTCGGTCGTGTCTGCGAGACCGGCTCGGTCCACGTTCCGGCGCTCTGCGACGTCGTGTCGCACTCGAACGTGCATCACCTCGAATCGCGGATCGAAGGCACATTGCGCGAGGATGTCGGGCCCGTGGACGTGTTGCGCGCTCTCGTGCCGGGAGGCTCGATCACGGGAGCGCCCAAGATCCGGGCGGTCGAGATCATCGACGGGCTGGAGCCGGTCAGGCGCGCCGTCTACACGGGTGCGCTCGGATACTGGGACGTTCGCGGCGGCTGCGACTGGAACATCGCGATCCGCACGATCTCGATCGTGAACGGCGTCGCGTACTTCCACGCGGGCGGAGGCGTGGTCGCCGACTCGACGCCTTCCGGCGAATACGAGGAGACGCTCGTCAAGGCGAGCGGCATGATGCGAGCCCTGGGCGTCGACGCCCACGCTCTGGACGCATCGCTCGCGGCCCATCCATGAAGGCCGCTGTCGTCGACGTGCAAGCGCCCGTCGCGGCCTCTCCGCTCCACCTGCGCGACGTACCCGATCCCGAGCCGGGCGCCGGTGAAGTCCGTGTCCGCGTCCTCGCGTGCGGCGTCTGCCGCACCGACCTTCACGTGATCGAAGGGGACCTTCCGCCGCACAAGCTCCCGATCATCCCCGGGCATCAGGTCGTCGGGACCGTGGACCGCCTCGGACCGGGGGCCACGCGCTTCCAGCACGGCGACCGGATCGGCATCGCATGGCTCCGTCACGCGGACGGCACCTGCAAGTACTGCCGGTCGGCGCGCGAGAACCTCTGCGAATCCCAGCGCTTCACCGGTTACGACGCGGACGGAGGCTACGCGGAGTACGCGGTCGTGCCCGAAGCGTTTGCGTACGCGATTCCATCCGAGTTCGGCGACGCAGAGGCGACGCCGCTCCTCTGCGCCGGAATCATCGGCTATCGCGCGCTCGAGCGGAGCGAGACGCCGCGCGGCGGAAGGCTCGGAATCTGGGGCTTCGGCTCGAGCGCCCACATCACGATCCAGGTCGCGCTCGCGCGGGGATGCGAGGTCTTCGTGGCCACCCGTGGCGAGAAGCATCAAGTCCTCGCGCGGGAGCTGGGCGCCGCATGGGTGGGCGGCGCCGCCGACCCGCTTCCCGTGAAGGTGGACGGCGGAATCCTCTTCGCCCCCGCTGGAGAGCTCGTGCCCGTGGCCCTTCGCTCGATCGAGAAGGGAGGGACGCTCGCCGTGGCCGGGATCTGGCTCAGCGACATTCCGCCGCTCCAGTACGAGCGGGAGCTCTTCTACGAGCGGAATTTACGGAGCGTGACGGCGAATACGAGGAAGGATGGAGAAGCGATGCTCGCGGAGGCGGCAGCCGTGAGGCTGCGCCCCCGCGTCACCGAATTCCCGCTCGCCGAGGCCAACCGGGTCTTGCAGCTCGCCCGGGAGGACCGCTTGAGCGGTACGGCCGTGCTCCGTCCCTAGATCCCAGCGTCGAGGACGAGGACCAGGGCGCCGTTCGAGATGTCGAAGTCATACGTGCCCGACGACCCGATCGCGTAGAGCGAGAAGTCGCCGTCCCCGTCCTTGGCTTCCTTCAAGAGCGCGTCCTTGCCGGCCTTGGTGAAGAGAGCGGCCGATTCGTTCCAGTCGATCTGCACCATCTGGTTCGAGCCAATGTGGAACTGGCCCCAGATCTTGACCGCGGTCGCATCTCCCATGAGCTGCGCTTCCGTCGTGTGCGCCGTGATATTCGGCGTGAACCACACCTCGACATCGAGCGGCGATATGCTGTTGTTCTTGATCTTGCCGAGGAGCGCGAGATCGGAGAGGTTCTTGATGTCATCCTTATGGTCGTTGTACTCCTCTTCCTCCGACAGCCTGACGGGCATCCCCACGAACCCAGTGCTCGTGACGTTGCCGTCGTCCAGATCGAAATTGATCTGGATCTGACCGGAAGTGAGGATGCAGCCCGAGGCGAGAATTCCAATCCCCAGGCCGAGGATCAGCCAACGCAGTGATTTCATCGTTTCTGCCTCCTGACTAGGGTTGGAAGTTGTACTGAAGGCCCGCGGTGACGTCGCCGAACTTGCGCGACGTGTCGTCGGTGACCATGAGGTCGAGCTGGCTCCGGACATGGACCGAGATCTTCTCGTTCACCGAGAAGCCCATCCCGAGTCCGAAATTCCACGTAAACTTGCTCAGCTCTTCATCGGTCCGCTCGAGCTTGGTGCTTCCGATGCCGACGTACGGATAGAACTTGAATCCCGTCGCCAGGGTGTTCGCGAAAAGGAAATTCGCTCCGATCGCCTTTCGATCCCAGCCCTCGCGTGAATACGAGAGGCCGTTGAACGTCTCGGTGCGATCGTCATAGGACGACTGGGTGTAGTACGGCTCGATCGTAGCGACCGGGATGACCTTGATCGGGACGCGGACACCCCATTCGCCGCCCGATTCGCCGAGCGCGTCACCTGGGCTGAACGAGCTGGCGTCCACGTCTTGGAGGACAGGAGCGCTGAGGCCGTAGAAGGCCCCCACGCCGACACGCAACTCCTCCGTCGCCATCGCCGAGCTCGCTCCGAGGAGAGCGGCCGCCGCGGCGAGCGCGAGCCAACGCTTCATGATTCCCCCTTATGTGCGGTGGATGCCGCGGTCGCTCCGGCGGGTCTCCGTCCATGCTCTCTCTGGCCGGGGATACGGCGGGGGCAATGTACCATGGGGACTCCTCCGGCACCATCGCCAGGGCATAGGAATCGGATGGACCGAACGTCCTATCCGGCAGTGTGCCGGGAGGTGATCAGGCCGGCTCCGCGTCGGCCATGCGGTACCCGACCCCAGGCTCCGTCATGAGGACGGTCGGCCGGCTCGGGTCCACCTCGAGCTTCTGGCGTAGCTGCGCCATGTAGACGCGCAAGTAGTGCCGCTGATCCGTGCTGAAGGGACCCCAGACCTCCCGCAGCAGGAACTCATGGGTGAGGACACGCCCCGCGTGTCTGGCCAGTGTGGCGAGGAGGCGGTACTCGATGGGAGTGAGCTGAACGGCGGCGCCATGCACGGATACGCGACGGCGCCCCATGTCGACCCGGAGGCTTCCCGACTCGATGACCTCCGCGCCTTCGCTAGCATCCGACTTCGCCCGGTGGCGTCGAGCGGCGCGAACCCGGGCGAGAAGCTCGAGAACCGAGAACGGCTTGGTCACGTAGTCGTCGGCACCGCCGTCGAGCGCATCGACCTTCTCGCGCTCCTTCCCGCGCGCCGTGAGCACGATGATCGGGACCGTGGACCACTCCCTGATCCTTCGCATGACCGCGAGCCCGTCCATGTCGGGAAGCCCGAGATCGAGAAGGATGATCTCGGGGGCGCGGGTCGCCGCGTGAGCGATCCCTTCGTTTCCGGTGGGTGCTTCGATGCAGGAAAAGCCTTGGCTCTCCAGAGCAGCTCGAAGGAATCGGCGGATCCCCGCCTCGTCCTCGATGAGGAGGGCCACGGGCGGAACGCTGGCGGGCTCGCTCATGGTTGCGAATCGCGCATGCCGGCCACAGCTTCCGAATCGATCGTCGGCGGATTTCCCTGGACCGGCAGGTGAACGGTGAAGACGGCGCCGCCGCCCGCTCGATTCGCCGCCTCGATCGTGCCGCCGTGTGCCTCCACGATTCCCCGGCAGATCGCGAGCCCGAGTCCGGCGCCCGCGCTGGAAGCACCGCGGCCCCTGTAGAACTTGTCGAACACACGGCCTGCTTCTTCTTCGTCGGAAAGACCTCTTCCGAAGTCTTGTACCTCGAGCCGGAGCTCGCTGTCCTCCATCCGCCCATGGATGAGGATGGGCTCGTCGTTGCCCGAGTGCTTGATCGCGTTGTCGACGAGATTACGTACGACTTGCTCGAAGAGGATGTCGTCCATCGGAATCAGGGGCATCTCCGTGAGGGACACCTGAACCGTCCGTCCTTTGATCTCCGGTCCGAGCCGCGTCAGAGCGGCGCCGACGACTTCTTCGAGCGAATGCCACTCTTTGTGAACGCTCAGGGTGCCGGATTCGAGCCGCGTCATGTCGAGAAGGTTGCCGATCAACCGATTGAGCCGCTGCGCTTCCTCCGCGATCGTCTCCGCGAGCTCGCGACGCGTGTCGGCACCCATCGCGCCGATCTCGTGGCTCTCGTCGCGAAGGGTCGTTGCCGCTCCTGTGATCGCGGCCAGCGGTGTGCGCAGGTCGTGCGAGACACTGCTCAGCACCGCGTTTCGGGCCCGCTCGGCCTCGACCTCGGCCTGGATGTGACGTGCCCTGTCCGCCAGGTGGCAGCGCTCCAGGGCGAGCCCGATGAGGCTGGAGAAGGCGCGAACCAGCTCCAGGCGCTCGGGCTCGAACGGCTCGCGAGGTCTCATCGACAGAACCGCCCTCACGTTCGTGCCCACGACCAGCGGCATGTGGAGCACGCGGCCTTCACTCGCTCCCGCGGTCGCGAGACCAGCAGGCCTTCCGGAACGAAGGGCCCAGCGCACCGCCTCGTTCTCGGCCTCGGCTTCGAGAATGGAAGGATCGCCCGCCGGGAATTGAACTACGCCACCGTCCGCCATCACCGAGGCCAGAGCCCGGACGCCGAGCACGTCCTCGATGTGGCGAAGGGCGGTCGCGAGCACGTCGTCGGCTCCGCTCTGCAAGGCGATGTCATGGCTCAGACGGTAAAGGGCTCCAATCCGGCGCTCGCGGATCAGCGCGCGCTCACGCTGTTCCCTGAGGCGTGCCGTCAACGTGCCCGTGATCACGGCGACGATGAGCATCACCGCGAACGTGACGAGGTATCTCGCGTCGGAGACCCGGAACGTGAAATGGGGCGGAACGAAGAGGAAATCGAACGTCGAGACGCCCAGGATGGCGGCGGTGATGGCGGGCCCGAGCCCGAACGAGATCGCCACGATCACGACGCCGAGAAGGTAGAGCATGGTCAAATCGGAGGATTCGACGCTTCGCCGGATGAGCAGGGCGAGGGCCGTGACGCCCGCTATGACCAGGACCGAGCCGGTGTACCTTCTGGCCGTCCTCGACGACATTCTGGAATTATACAGCGCAGAAGCTTCGAAAGGGCTCCCCGCCCACGGTCTTGATGAAATCTTGATACCTCCGAGGGCCCTCCCTACAACCTCTTGATGTGGTCTTGTCTTCTAATGACGAGATGCGCGCTGAGATCCAGGGAGCACCCGAGGGCGTGCTCTCGAGGGTTCGCCGTGTCCTGATCGGCGGCCCCAAGAACCTGCTCGACCCCAGAATCCACCAGCACCTGGCTTTGATCGCGTTCTTCGCCTGGGTCGGCCTCGGATCCGACGGCCTCTCATCTTCTTCATACGGTCCCGAGGAGATCTTCCGGCAGCTCGGCGCGTACCGCGATCTGGCCCTCTATCTCGCGATTGCGGTCGCGGGAACCGTCTTCCTCATTTCCGCTTCGTATAGCCAGATCATCGAGCAGTTCCCCTCCGGCGGCGGCGGATACCTCGTTTCAACCAAACTTCTCGGCTCCGTTCCGGGCGTGGTGTCCGGATCGGCGTTGGTGATCGATTACGTGCTCACCATCGCCATTTCCGTGGCCGCTGGGTGCGACGCGATCTTCTCTCTGCTGACACCGAACCTTGCCTGGCTCAAGCTGCCCTCGGAGTTCGGCATTCTGGGGATGCTGATGCTTCTCAACCTCCGGGGCGTCAAGGAGTCGGTCTACGTCCTGACCCCGATCTTCATCACGTTCCTCATCACGCATGCGGGACTCATCGTCTTCGGTCTGGCGCGCCACGCGGGGTCGGCTCTTCCTATCGTCCATGAAACCGTGGCACAGACTCGGGGAGCCGTCTCCGAGCTCGGCTTCTTGGGCCTCGCTCTCGTCCTGCTCCGGGCCTTTTCTCTAGGTGGCGGGACCTTCACCGGCATCGAGGCGGTCAGCAACGGAATCGGCATCCTGCGCGAGCCCCGCGTCCACAACGGCAAGCGGACCATGCTCTACATGGCCACCTCGCTTGCGTTCACGGCCGGAGGCATCCTTCTCTGCTACCTGTTGAACGAGACCCGCTTCGAGCCTGGCAGGACCCTCAATGCCTCTCTATGGAATCAGCTCGCGGGATCCTGGCACCTGGGAACGTTGGACATTGGACCAGTCATCATCGCGATCACGCTCATCTCGGAAGGCGCGCTTCTCTTTGTAGCCGCGCAGACCGGATTCGTCGACGGGCCGCGGACGCTCGCCGCCATGGCCGTGGACAACTGGGTGCCCCGTCGATTCAAGAACCTGTCCGATCGGCTCGTCACGCAGAACGGCGTGCTATCGATGGGGATCGCGGCGGGGATCGTCCTTGCCTACACGCGAGGCTCGGTTGGACTCCTCGTCGTCATGTACTCCATCAACGTCTTCTTGACGTTCACGTTGAGTCAGGCAGGAATGGCCCTTCATTGGCTCCAGGAGCGCCACCGGGAGCGCCACTGGCGCCGGCGCTTCCTGGTTTCTTCCCTAGGCGCGCTCGTGACCGCGACGATCCTCACGATCATGGCGACCCTCAAGTTTCTTGAAGGGGGATGGGTGACCATGTTGGCGACGGCGGGACTGATTGCCATCTGCTTCGCCGTCCGGAAGCATTACGAAAACGTGCGCACTCATCTCCGAAGCCTGGACGATGCGCTCATGGAGCTGCCTCTTCCTCCCGTTTCCAGCGTCCCCACGCGTGCTCCGAACGCACCGACTGGCGTCGTGCTGGTCGAGTCCTATTCGGGCCTCGGCATCCATACGTTTCTCTGGATCCATCGGCTCTTTCCGAAGAACTACCGAAACTTCGTCTTCGTGTCCGTCGGGCTGGTCGATTCCGCCCAGTTCAAGGGCGTTGGGGAGCTCGGAGCGTTGGAGGAGCGCGTCCGATCCGACCTCGAGAAGTACGTCCATCTGGCGAGGCGATTGGGGTTCTACGCCGAGTACCGCTACGCCCTGGGGACGGACGCGGCCCAGGAGCTGGAGAGTATTTGCAGGTCGCTTGGGGCAGAGTTCCCGATGCTGACGATATTCGCGGGACGCCTCGTATTTCAGCGCGAGACGCTGGTCACGCGGTCGCTACACGACCAGACCGCGTCGACGCTCCAGCGGCGCCTTCTGTTCGATGGGATGCCCGTCATCGTCCTGCCGGTGCGCGTCTGGGATGTGGCGCAGACGATGAACGCCCGGCCCTTGGCCGAGCCGGCTTGAAACCCGTCGTCACGTCCCGGTCCAGAACCCCTCGGGGTCGATCCGGCGCAAGGCCCCTGTCTCCTCGTCGGAGAAGGGTCTCGTGAGGCCCACCGGCTGCGCGATGCGCGGGTCCCAGCTCATCCGTGTGAAGACGTGGTCCACCGTCACGCCCTCGAACATCTCCGCGAGGTAGAGCTCCTCGAGCGTCGCGTCCATGCGGAAAACCGCGTGCGTGGTCACGATGGCGCTCGGTCCCGCGTCGGGAAGCCCGACGCGTCCACGCCATCCGGGCCCGTCCCCCCGTCCCGCCGATGTGCGGAATCGAACCTTCTCGACAAGCCGTCGCTTCTCTTGCGGTACCAGAATCACGCTACGCCGGGCGAGGGCGAGGATGTCCGCGGCGCCTCCGCTTCCCGGAAGCCGCACAGGGCGGCCGGCTTCGTCCGCCACCTCCGTCGAGTTCAGATTTCCGTGGCGATCCACCTCGGCCGCGCCAAGCAGGCCGAGATCCACGCGCCCCGCCTGCATCATTCCCATCACGTCGAGTGTGGATGAGGCGAGCGTGGCATCTAGGATGTTGGGCGGATCGCCCATGGTGAACAGAAGCTCGCGCGCCGCCTTCTCGCGCACGAGCCCATTCTCGTACAAGGCGACCGCGTTGGGCGCGTGCGTCGCCTTGGCTACCAGATAGGCGAGAAGGGGGAGCCGCGTTCCGACGAACACGGTCTCCCCCTCTTTGATTTCCCGCGCCGCGCGAAGCACCATCCGCTCGCGTGGCTGAACCGCCGCGGTCGGCACGCCGCGCGTGCTTACTTGCCGGTGAACTTCGCCGGACGCTTCTCCACGTACGCCGTGAGCCCTTCCTTGGCGTCGTCGCTCTGGAAGAGCTGCTGCTGGAGCTCGCGCTCGATCGCGAGAGCCTCGCTGAACGACACCTCGAGCCCCGACTGCACGGAGCGCTTGATGCGGCCGACCGCCTTCGAAGCCTTGCCGGGCGGGACGAACTGCTTCGCGTACTCCATCACCTTGGCGTCGAACCCTTCGGCGTCGTACACGTGGTTCACGAGGCCCCAGCCGAGCGCGTCCTCGAACGAGAACGTGGCGCCGGTCGTCATCATCTCGATGGAGCGCGATTTGCCGACGAGACGCGCGAGCCGCTGCGTGCCGCCCGTGCCCGGGAGCACGCCGAGCGACACCTCGGGGAGCCCGATCTTGCCCGCGTTCTTCTTCGCGATCCGGATGTCCGCGGCCATCGCGATCTCCAGCCCGCCGCCCACGCAGTGGCCGTTCAGCGCGGCGATCACGAGCTTCGGTGTCTGCTCGAGGCGGTTGAGCGTCTCGTTCGCGTGGAGGCAGAAGAAGTATTTGAAGTAGGGGTTCACCGTCTGGAGCATCTTGATGTTGGCGCCCGCGCAGAAGAACTTCTCGCCCGCCCCGCGGATCAGGATCACGTGCACGCTCTCGTCGAACCGCGCCTTCAAGATCGCTTCGTCGATGTCCCGCATCATCTCGTACGTGTACGTGTTGGCCGGCGGATCGTTCAGCTCGAGAATGGCGATGCCGTTCTCGACCTTGTAGCTGCAGAGGCTGCCGGCCGGGGGAGCCATGGTTTCAGGCGTCACGGAAGAACCCTCCTGTCTCGTTTTCTTCGGGGTCGGATTCAACGCCCCTCGTATCGGGGCTCGCGTTTCTCGAGGAAGGCCGTGATCCCCTCGCGGGCATCCCGGGTGTTCCAGCAGCGCTTCTGGGCCACCAATTCACGGTCCAGAGCCTGGTCGAGAGTATAGCCGAGGGAAGCGCGGACGGACCGCTTGATTTCGGCGAGGGCGACAGCCGGTCCGTCGGCCAGCCGGGCCGCGAAATCGATGGTTTTCGGGAGGAGATCGGCCTCGGGAAATACGCGCGTGACGATGCCGATCCGCAGAGCCTCGGCGGCGTCGATGAGATCCCCGGTCCACATGAGCTCGAGCGCCCGGGCCTGCCCCACGAGGCGGGGAAGCGCGTGAACCGAGCCCCAATCGGGGTGGAGACCGATGCGCACGAATGCCTGTCCGAAGCGCGCCCGCTCCGACGCCCACCGGACGTCGCACACGAGCGCGAGACTCATACCGCCGCCTGCGGCCGCGCCGTTCACCGCGGCGATCACGGGCTTCGCGCACGACTCGATCGCGCGTACGACGCCGGGACCGCCGCCGACCAGAGGCTCGAAGTCCTCGTAGCGGCCGCCCCGGTCGAACACGGACTTCATGAACGCGATGTCGCCGCCGGAGCAGAACGCGCGGCCCGCGCCGGTGATCACGATGGCGCCGATGCCGGGGTCTTCGGCCGCGCGCTGGATCTCATGCGCGAGTGCCTGGCCGAGCGGCGGGTCGAGGGCGTTGAGTGCGTCGGGGCGATTCAGGGTGAGCAGGGCGACGCGCCCCTGAAGCTCGACGAGGAGAGAGCTCATGCCGGGGAGACTACTCGATCGCCTCGATCCGGGCCACTTTGGGTCTCGCTCAGGCTGGGCTGGCGGCCGATCGCGGAAGCATGAGGTTGCGCGCGTAGACGAGGAGTCCGGCGCCCTGGCCGATCACGAAGACCGGATCGCGGCGGTAGCATGCGTACGCGAAGAGCGTCACGCCGCCGAGCAGGCTCAGGTACCAGAATGCGCGCGGGACGACCGAGCGCTTGGCGGACTCGGACGCGAGCCATTGGACGAGGAACCGCGAACCAAACATGACCTGGCCCGTGAGTCCGATTCCGGACCAGAGTGCCGGCGTCAACCACCTGCTAAACATGAGTCACCTCCCGGATCTGATAATCGAGGAGCCGCGCGCGCAACCAGAGCACCCCGATGAGATCGTGGATGCCGCGGCCCAGCCGGTTCCCCACTCCGTATTTCGAAACGCCGCGCACGCGCGGCCGATGGTTCACGAGGACCTCGACCACGCGCGCGCCGCGGAACTGGCAGAGCGCTGGAAGAAAGCGGTGCACGCCCTGGAACACGGGCAATCCTTCCAGCGCCGAGCGCCGGTAGGCCTTGAGCGAGCAGCCGATGTCGGTGATGGAGTCGCCCAGCACGCGGCGGCGCACGCCGTTCGCGATGCGCGAGGAGCGGCGGCGAACCCAGCTGTCCTCGCGCTTCCGGCGCACGCCCGAGACCACGTCGGCGTTCTCCAGGCGGTCGAGGAGGAGCGGGATGTCGGCGGGATCGTTCTGGCCGTCGGCGTCGAGGGTGATCACGATCTGGCCGCGCGCCATTCCAAATCCTGCCGCGAGCGCGGCGCTCTGCCCGGACCGCTTGACGAGATGGACCCCAACGATGCCGGTGCGAGTGAGCGACGCTTCGCGAATCCAGTCGCCGCTTCCATCCCTGCTCCCGTCGTCGACGAGGACGATCTCGTAGGAGAATCCGGTCGTCTGGAGCGCGCGCTCGAGCTCGGCGACGACCTCGGGGAGCCCTTCGCGCTCTTCGAAGACGGGGAGGACGGCGGAGATCTCGGGCGATGCGGCCGCGAGCCGCGAATCCTCGGGCAGCCTGTCGATCAGGAGGCTGCGTTCAGGCGATCCGTCCATCTTGGTGGTGAGGCGTTACCTCAGCTCAGGTCCACCCAGACGCTCTTGGTCTGGGTGTAGAAGTCGAGTCCGACCATCCCGGTTTCGCGGCCGAAGCCCGACGCCTTCGTGCCGCCGTAAGGCGAGGCGGCGTCGTACAGGTTGTAGGTGTTCACCCACACGGTGCCCGCCTGGAGCGCTCGGGCGGCGCGGTGCGCCTTCTTCACGTCCTTGGTCCAGATCGCCGCGGCGAGGCCATACATGGATTCGTTCGCGATCCGGATCGCTTCGTCGAAGCCGTCGACCTCGATCACGGAGAGCACGGGGCCGAAGATCTCCTCGCGCGCGATGGTCATGTCGTTCCGCACGCCGTCGAAGATCGTCGGCTTCCAGAAGTAGCCGCGACCGTCGCCGACCTGTGCGCGCTCGCCCCCGAGGATGAGCTTGGCGCCCTCCTTCTTGCCCGACGCGACGTATCGCTCGATGCGATCGACCTGCGCCTGCGAGATCTGCGGGCCGAGGCGGGTCTTGGGATCGAGCGTGTCGCCCTGCACGAGCTTCGAGGCGCGATCCACGATCTTCTCGAGAAGCGGCTCTCGCGCGCCCTTCGCGACGAGGAGCCGCGAGCCGGCGGTGCAGACCTCGCCCTTGTTGTAGAAGATCGCCATCATCGCGGCGCGCGACGCAGCCTCGAGATCCGCATCGTCGAGCACGATGTTCGCGGACTTTCCGCCGAGCTCGAGCGAGACCTTCTTCAGCGACTGGGACGCGTTCTGCATGATGAGCTGCCCGGTCGTCGTCTCGCCGGTGAACGCGATCCCCGCGACACCGGGATGCGCGACGAGCGCCGCGCCCGCCGTCGGTCCGAAGCCCGGAACCACGTTGAACACGCCGGGAGGGAGGCCCGCTTCGAGCGCGAGCTCGCCCAGGCGGAGCGCAGTGAGCGGGGACTCCTCGGCGGGTTTGAGCACGACCGTGTTCCCGGCCGCGAGCGCGGGCGCGATCTTCCGCGACGCAATCAGGAGCGGGAAATTCCAGGGCACGATCAATCCCACGACGCCGATCGGCTCGCGGATCGTGTAGTTGAAGAAGGGTCCGCTCACCGGGATCGTCGATCCCTCGAGCTTGGTCGCGGCGCCTGCGTAGTAGTGGAAGACGTCCGCCGTTAGCGGCACGTCGATGCGCGTGGTCTCGGCAATCGGCTTCCCGGCGTCCAGCGACTCGAGGCGCGCGATGTCTTCGAGGTTCTTGAGAATCAGATCGCCCAGGCGCCAGAGCGCCTTGCCGCGCTCCGATGCCGACATCTTCGCCCACGGTCCTTCGAACGCCTCGCGCGCCGCTTGGACCGCGAGATCGACATCGGCCGCGTCGCCTTCCGCGATCTCGGCGATCGGCTCCCCGGTCGCGGGATTGAGCGTGGGGAAGCGCTTCCCCGAAACGGCGTCGCGCCACTCGGAGCCGATCAGCATGCGGCCGCCAGACTTGAGGAGGGGTGCGGCGAGGGTGTCGCTGGGATTCACGGGCGGCCTCCGGGGATCAGCCTGCGTAGTCGTACACGCCGCGCCCGACCTTGCGGCCCAGGCGTCCGGCCTTGACGTATTGAACGAGCAGCGGGGACGGGCGGTATTTCTCGCCGAGCGTACGGTGCAAATATTCGAGGATGCTGAGGCGGGTGTCCAGACCCACCAAATCGACCATCTCGAACGGTCCCATGGGATGATTGAGCCCCAGCTTGAGCGCCTTGTCGATGTCGCGCGCGGACGCGACACCAGCCTCGAGCATCGCGAAGGCCTCGTTCCCGATGAGCGCGTTGATGCGCGAGGTGACGAAGCCGGGCGACTCGCGCACAACGACCGTCTCCTTGCCCATCGCGCGCGCGACTTCTTCGGTCGTGGCCAGGGTCTCGTCGGAGGTTTCGAGGCCGCGGATCAATTCGACGAGGCGCATGCGATGGACCGGATTGAAGAAGTGCATGCCGATGAATCGGGGCGCTCGATCGGACGTGGCGGCGAGCTCGGTGATGCTGAGACCGGACGTGTTGGTGGCGAGGATCGCGGTGGGGCCGAGCAAGGACGCGAGCTTCGCATAGAGATCGGACTTGAGCGGCACCGATTCGGGGACGGCCTCGATGACGAGGTCGGAGCCTTTCGCGGCGTCGATCGCGGTGGAGTAAGCGATGCCCGCGGCCAGCTTGGCGCCCTGGTCGTCCAGCTCGCCCTTCTCCTTGCCGCGCGCGATGATCTTGTCGACCTCGACGCGCGCGGAATCGATGGCTTTGGCGCTCGGCTCGATCACCTTCGTGTCGAAACCGGCCCGCGCCGCGACGAAGGCGATGCCCCGTCCCATGACTCCCGCGCCGATCACCGCAATGGAGCGAACTGCCATTCGGTCCCTCCATGGTCGAGGGCCGGCGTGCGCCGGCCAAACCGGTAGGGTATCATGCCGCCATGCTGAGTTCCGCGCTTCGCTTCGTGCTCGCCCTTTTGATGCTGGCCGGCTATGTGCCGGTCCCGGCGAACGTTGCGGGCGGCCGGGGCGCCGGGAGCTGTTGCGCCCCAAAGGCCTGCTGCATGGCCCGCGGGGCGGCCTGCCACGGGAGCGGTGCCTGCGAGAGCGGCGCGGCCGGCTCGGGGGCCGCGGGTTTGCGCCCGATTCTGCTGGCAGGAGGCTGCGGCATGCCTGTGCCGCGAATCACGCCGGTCACCCCGGACCCCGTTGTGGGGCCCCGCTCGGACGCCATGGGGGCGCCGTGGGGGGGTGTCGGCTCTCGCATCGAATCCCTCGAACTGGCTCCCTCCGGTATCACCCCCGATCCCTCCGTTCCTCCACCCCGGGCGTAGAGGCTCTTCCCGCCTTCGTCCTCTAGCACGCGGTATTCCCGCGTGCGCGCGCATTCCCTGGAACGGAAGGAAGCCATGCGTCTCATCCCGCTGTTCGCGTTCGTCGCGTTGTTCGCGCCGGCGTCGCTCTGGGCGAGCTGCG
>Ga0111538_10006920_pt1 | contig 15320 bp, 13 predicted proteins | sample SoiMethybrSBSTD1_FD_79669 | JGI IMG/M metagenome (GOLD analysis project Ga0111538, IMG submission 79669) | Bulk soil microbial communities from a Populus tree surrounding site in Tennessee, USA - Soil MetaG P. TD hybrid SBSTD1 (version 2)... | ecosystem: Environmental > Terrestrial > Soil >...
AGGCATTCTCGGCGCCACTGGCTCCAATTCAATCGTTGGTCCGTTCGCCGATCTGCGTCAGCGTTTGATCGTCGGCGCGTCGAACAACAACGAGACGCAACTCTACAACGCGCTACCTCCAACCGAGCTGCCGACGGAAGTGAACGACGTAACCAGCAGCGTTACCAACGCGCGCGCAACTGCTGCCAACGCCCGCGCCCTTGGACTCGTCCCTGACATCGTTAATCCTGATGCACTCGCGCTTGGACAAGCAGACGCCGGGATCGGTTTCAACTCTGCATTCAATTTTGACTTCGATCCCGAAAACGGCATCACTTCGGATTTGACCGACTTCGACTCTGTCGCCACACACGAAATCGGTCACGCGCTCGGTTTTACTTCAAACGCCGGTCGCACTGATACATCCGCCGTTTCCGTTTGGGATATTTACCGCTTCAGACCCGCGCGGGCGAGCCTTGCCACTTTCGGCACCGCGCCGCGCGTGTTGTCGATCGGCGGCGACCAACGGTTCTGGGGTAATCAGCTCTCGACCTACGCGACGTTTGAACTGGACCTCTCCACTGGTGGCCCAAACCCCGGTCCCAACGATGGCGATGGACGGCAATCGAGTCACTGGCGCGACGACTCGCTGATCTCCACGCGGCAGTACATCGGCATCATGGATCCGACGCTGGGCCGCGGATTGCGCCGCACGATCAGCGAGAACGACATGATGGTGCTAGACCTGATTGGTTACTCGATAGGTGGACCACCGCTGGTGCGTCCGCCGAATAACAACTTCGCCAATCCAACCGATCTATTCAACGGCGCGGGCTCCGTCACCGGCACGAATGTGAACGCTACTCGCGAGAATGGTGAACCGGCCCACGTGGGCTATATGGGCGACAAGTCTGTCTGGTACCTGTGGCTGTCGCCGGTGAACGGACAAGCGACATTCGACACGATCGGGAGTAACTTCGACACTACGCTCTCCGTATATCAAGGTCAGGCCATCACTCTACTCGGTACGATTGCACTCAACGACGACATAGTTGCCGGCGTAGACAAAGCGAGTCGCGTGCAGTTCAACGTTACCGCCGGACAAACCTACCGCATCGTCATCGACGGGTGGAACAGTGAGTTTGGCAACATCACGCTTAACTGGACTTCGAACGGCAGTGCGCCAACGCCAACACCTACGCCCACGCCAACTCCAACCCCCACACCTACGCCAACGCCGACACCAACGCCACCGGCAGACATGGCGATCGAGTCGTTTGTAGCCACACCTGATCCAGTTGGGACGACGCAGTTCGTCACCTTCACGCTGAACGGACGCAATTTTGGACCAGGCGGTGCAGACTTTTGGCACATGGAGATCACGCTTCCATCGGGAACTACCTTTGTTTCCTGCGTGCCCACGTGCTCGTCGCCGCAGGGTAGCGATGGTGGAACGGCTGGAATAACTTTCGACACTCTTGACATCAACATCCCATTCAGTTTCTCAGTGACGGCGAGAGTGAATGCCGCTACCGGGTCTACACTTCAGGCGACAGCAAACGTCTCGAGTGCCAATCCGGATCCGAATCTCGCTAACAACATGCGTGCAGCGTCTGTTCACGTAGCTGATCTGGTCCGCTTCACGGATGCGCAAAAGATTTCCATGAGCTCGGAGGGGCATTACGTCCTCGCACTTCGCCGCGGGACGGTATGGGCGTGGGGACACAATTTCTACGGACAGATCGGCAACGGAACGAATTCAAACCAACCGACTCCGGTGCAGGTCGACGATCTGATGTCAGTGATAGACATCAGCGCCGGACACGACTTCGCTGTTGCACTGAAGAGCGATGGCACAGTCTGGACCTGGGGCAACAATGAATTCGGCCGATTGGGAATCGGAACGTCGACGCCGTCCACGGCAAACCGTCCGCTGAAGGTTGTAGGTCTAACTTCCATCACCGCGATTGCCGCTGGCAACAGTCATACGTTGGCGCTGAGAGCAGACGGGACTGTTTGGGTCTGGGGAGCAAACGGCAGCGGTGAACTAGGCCTCGGCACGTCGGATTTTGGCGTCCATGCAACTCCGGTCCAGGTACCGGGCCTTAACGGTATCGTCGCTATATTTAATCGCGGTCGTGTGTGTTATGCGGTCAAGGCCGACGGCACGGTGTTCGGCTGGGGCACGACATTTAGCGGCACACTGGGCGACGGCGCATCAGGCACTTTAGGCGTAATGTCGCCGATCGAGTTGCCTGCGTTGAAAGGGATGAAAGCCGCGTCGACAGGTCTAATTTCGACGGTGGTAATCAAAGCGGACAACACAGTTCTCTCGTTCGGCAATAACTTCCGAGGTCAACTCGGCCGTGGCCTGCCGGATAATGGTCCCTTCCCTGTGCCGGCGCAGATTCCCGGCCTGGTGGCGAAGCACATTTCAAACGGCAGTTCGGTTGTGATGGTGACGGATCAATCAGGAGCGCTAAAGGTTTTTGGCCGCAATGACGACGGACAGCTCGGCCTCGGTGGTCAGGATCTATCGGCGCATCCGACGCCCGTATTTGTTCCGGGCATCTCCAATGTTGTCGCTACCGTCGCGGGTAGCCATGCAGCACTGGCGTTGATCGACGATCCAGTGGCAGGCCGCACGATTCGATCCTGGGGTGGGAACAACGACGGCGAACTCGGTCTGGGCTCAGTTGGTGGTCAGAATCTTATTCCAACTCTTGTACCGGAAAACGGTACGGTCGCGCAGCCGATCTTCAGTGTTGCGGCAGGAACGATCCCGGCTACTCAAGTGCAGGTTGCGTGCGGAACTCCCGGCAGCGTCATTCATTTCACTACGAACGGATCTGATCCGACCGAGAGCGATCCGATAGTGGCCCATGGAGGAACTGTTGCGGTGAACAGTTCGATGACGTTGAAAGCGCGCGCGTTTCGTGCCGGGCTTGCTGCGAGTCCAGTGAAGAGCGCGACTTACACGGTCGTGGCAGCGGTGGCGCTGCAACTGCTGATCGATCAAACCGGACCAGCGGTGGACCAGGCCGCGGCGTTCGACTTGCTGACGCTAATTCGCGATCCCTTCCCGGTGATCGGCATCAGCAACGTGCTCAATCCGGGCACCGACAAGAACACACGCCTCGTTGTTTTCGTGTCGAACTTGCAGCAGGTGCCGAATGAACCAGCTTCAGCCGTTGTCGTGAATCTGGTTGGCAGCAACAGTCAAAACTACGACGTGCCCGCCGAAGACGTGCGGCCTGTAGCCAATTCGGACTTTATTCAGGTAAGCTTCCGTTTGCCTGATACCCTTGCCCCGGGGACTTGTACGATCCGGATAAAGTCTCACGCACAAGTCAGTAATGCCGGGACCATCAGAGTCAAACCTTAGCGTTGCCATGAGAAGACTATTTCTGTTGCCCCTCCTCGTTTTCGCCGCGGCGACCGCCGTTTTCCCGCAGTCGGGAAGACGAATCACGAATCCGCAGCCGACTTACACCGCGCCGGTCCAACCGCCCGTCAATCCGGAACCGGCGCCGAAGAACACCGCGCCGCCTGCGCCGCTGACGTTCTTGCCTGAGCGTTTGCTCGAACGGAAGATCAAAGGCATCGACAAAGGCGAATTCCGGCTTGCCGATTTTCACGGCAAGGTGGTGGTGATCAATCTTTGGGCTTCATGGTGTGGACCATGTCGTCGTGAAGTGCCCGATTATGAAAAGGTGCGGAAGAGTTATGAGGGCCAGGAAGTGGAGTTCGTCGCCCTGACCGCGGAGGATCCGGATGAAGACAGCGCCGCAGTGAAGAGGTTTTTGAAGCAGGTCACTTTCGGTTTCCGCCTGGGTTGGGCCGACCGCGAGTTGGCCCGCGCACTCATGAACGGACGCAATTCAATTCCGCAAACGATCGTCATCGACAGCGATGGCCGCGTCGTCAAGCAGTGGAGCGGCTACGCACCGGGACGCAGCGCCGACAGATTAAGAGACGCGATCGATCAAGCCCTGCCACAGAAGTCTCAATAACTACTTCACGTATTCCCAATGCCACGGCTCGTAGAAGTACGGCCGAAATCCGAACTTGTTTGCATTGCGCACGAGCCACTTGTATGCGGGTGTGTTGACCTGGATGGCGCGGTTCGCGTCCTTCGTATCGACGGGATCGCCGCCGACGTAGAGGTCTAAGGCCTTGCCGGTGAAGTGTGGACTGTTGACTGCGAGTCCCGCGCTGCCCGCGTTGGGCGATTTGCGACGCAACTCATCCTGATACTCGCGCGAGCGAAACGCGGAGATGATCTTGAAGTATTTCTCGTTGGGCGCGAGTTCGCCTGACGGCGTATGCGAGAGTTTTAGATCGTCGATCGCGGCAGCAAGCATCTTTCGATAAGCCTCGTACGTAGCGCGCTCGACCTGGCGCAGTTCCGCTGCGCGTGAAGGATCGTAGCAGTCGGATGGCGACGCGGTGACGAGCTGATCCGGTGTTGCGGCCGTGCGGTTCTTGAGCCGGTTGCCTTGCCACTGCGAGACCATTGCCATCCATGAGTTTTCGTCGAGGATGCCGCTCGTTCCCAGGCCTCGTTTCTTTTGCCACTTCGTGACGGCTTCGGCGAAATCGTCGGTTGCCGGATCGTGTTTCGTATCGAGGGTCTGCGCGAGCAGCTCGTCGTAGAGATACCAGCCGCGTTGTTGTTTCCCGCCAAAGGTCCAACTCAGCTCGTTCCTGAGCAACTGATTTTGCGCTGCCGCCGCGGAATCCGTGGAAGGTGCTTTCGGCTTGGTTGTGCTGGTTAAGACCGCGGGTTTCACCGGGGGATTGCTCTTGGTCGTCCGCGATTGACCACGACCACCGCGCGGTGCAAAGGCCACGACTGTCGCCCCTGCTGCAAGCGCAATAATAATTACAAGGAGATGAACTTTCCGGTTTTTCATTGGGTCGACTTATGCGATGCACGAATGCGCGCCACGGTTCGACACTTTTTTATAGAGAATCAACGCCGTCTGCGGACATGCCGTGTGGTTGCCCGCCCGCGAGTAGATTTCGTCGCCTTTTTCGTGGCCTTTTTGCTCCCTGACTTGCTTCTTGGGGGCGCTGCTTTCGCCGGAGCGTGATGGGCCTGTTGTTGCGGACCACGCGCCTCTTCGAGCGAAGCCGTGATCAGCTCGTCACTCGGCCGAGTGCCGTTCATGAATGCAAACACGTGATAGTTCGCATTTCGTTCGCGGATTACTTCAATACGACCGTTTCGTTTCAGCTCCGCGAGCTTGTCCATTACAAACGACTGTTCCGCGGCGCTCATATAACGAAAGTCGATATCGAATGCCAGACCGGTAGAATGCGGTGGAGTGTCGATCAACACGGCGTTGCGGTTTACTCGGCGTAACGCGCGTTGATACTGCTCGGGCCGCACCAGCGAACTCACGGGCAACCGCCGGCCAAACTGGGCGTGATACGCCGCCGCCACTTCTTCCATCACTTTCAACGCCGGTGGACGCACCGAACTCAACATCGTCATCTTGAATGCCTGCCGGTCAGTCGAGTTATTCAGATCAAACGACCGCCCGGCGAAATTCTTCGCCAGCAACTGTAACGAGTCGTAGTCGTGGAACATCCGCTGGCGCGTCTCGGCGGTGCCGTAGATCTCTTCGAGTTCTGCTTTGTCTTTGTCTGTTGAGCTTAACTCTGCCTGGACGGCTGTGATCTCTTTTTGGAGTTCGCGCTGTTTCGTGCGTTCGCGTTTCGTCAGCTTTGTTGCCTGGCTCTTCAGCGACGTAATGTCACTTTGCAACTTCGCTCGCTTATCGTCGAGTTGTTTGTAAGCGGCCGTGAGTTGCGACTCGTCGTAGATCTCGATACTTCGATCGTCTACATATCGCGAAAACGCATCGTCATCTGCGCGTTGGCCGATACCGAAGAGGATATACGTATCAGTGAACGCCGGCACCGTTACCATCTCACCGCGTTGGATCATCGCGGCGAGATCCATATAGTCCTGACAAGTATGGAGCTCAGATTTCGTGACCTCTGCGACCTGCGTCGCCAGGAACCAGTGACGTTCCTCGTAATGCTTCAGCTCGGGAGGCGTTTCCACGCGAGCGTTAACCCCGGCGGGTTCGCCGCGATCGGCTTTGACTTTCTCAACCGCCTGGTCCCACGTGTCGGCAATCGGCTCTGCGGATATACCCGGAGACTCCTGGGCTCGTTGGCCCTGCCATCTGGGTGGAGCCAGGCGGAGTCCGACCGACACTCCCACGCCGACGGCCGCAAAGAACAAAAGTATGAGAACGATTCGTTTGGTCATCGATACGCGGTCGCTAACAAGTCACCATTATAGAGAACACTGGGCCTACTTTTGTGATTACAAATATTTTGCAATTGCGGGGCCCCACTAAATCGTTGACCTGCTCCGGCGGCCAGCGTATGGTTATTACCAGCAATTCGTCCCCCGCCCCGACGACGCAATCCCCCCGGATTTGAATCTTTCAATGCCTCCAGGATTGAGGGAGGTGGTCGTGTCTAACTGGCGCAAGTTCGCAACAGCTTTTGTATTAACTGCCGGTCTGCTTTTGGTGATCCCGTTCGAATCATCAGCCAGGTCGCAACGTAAACGTGTGGTCAAGCGTCCCCCAACGCGAACGGAGCTGAAGCAAGCAGAACGACGTCTGTCAGAGATGGGTTACAAGAGTGGCCCAGCCGACGGCGTGATCGACGAAACCACGCGCAACGCTCTCGTCCTGTTTCAGAAGTGGGAAGGACGTAAAGTTACAGGTCAACTCACTCGCAGCGAGTTCGACGCGATCATGAGCGCCGAACCGCCACAACCACGCGACCCCGGTTACGCACATGTCGAGGTGGACGTCGACCGGCAGATGCTCTTGTTGATCGATAGCGACGGCGCAATCGCCAAAATGCTTCCGGTCTCGACCGGCAGCGATAAGCAGTACAACGAAAAAGGCCTGCGCGGTTTGGCGTACACGCCACGCGGTCGCTTCAGAATCTACGCAAAGATCGCCGGCTGGAGAAAATCACCGCTCGGCTTGCTCTATTACCCGAATTACTTCAGCGACGGACTCGCGATTCACGGCAATCCATCCGTGCCTCGTTCGCCGCAGAGTCACGGTTGCGTTCGCATTCCGATGTCCGCGGCGGAGGAAATGAGCAAACGTCTTCCGGTCGGGATGATCTTGCTGATCTACGACAGCGAATCGTTCGTATCCGCGAAAGACTGGGCTGAAGCAGACCGGCAAAAACAGGAAGCGATCGTTCGTTAGAGGCTTAGTTCGCGGCCCGAGCCGAATACTGCGCCAGCGCGTTGGGAAATACCCGAACTTCCTGCGGCGCGCGAGTCTTGTCCAGCACGAGTACAGTCTCTGCTTTCACTCCCTTACCGTAGGTCCCTTCCATATCGCTTTTCTCGGGCGAGATGACATTCCCCTTGAGCGACACGCCGCCAAAGAGACCCTTGCTCCTTGAATACGAGAGTATCTGCGCATCCATCTTTGCGTCGGTGGAAGCGCTGCTCGTCCTGCCGACGGGTCCGGCGGCAATCGAAGCCTCGCCGCCGAGTTCAAACTTGTCGGAAAGCAGGCTCTTCATCCCGTTCTCATTCATAAACAACAAGACAAAATCAGTTGCCTCGCCACCGATCTGCAAGCCGACGCTGCCGCCCTTGATCTCGAAATAAGCAGGCGCCGACCAGCCCGATTTAGTGCGGCAACTCGCCGCTCCTCGACCGCCTGTTGCACCGAGGATGAACCCACCCTTGACGACTTTCGGAAAAACCAGAACGCACTCGGCTTTTTCCAACAAATCACGAGGTATCCCCTTGTCAGGCGTACTCATGATTTCGTTCAGCACCTTCGCGGATTTTTCCGCCTGGCTCGCGCCCTCTTTCGTATTCTTGCCACGCATTTCCTGCGCATTCGCACTGATTGCTAACACCATCGCACAGACGATAACAATCACCCACGCGCTCCCTTTGCTCTTCATATTGCCCCCCTTACCCGCGGATCTTAGGATCCGCTGAAGAAAACCACACTGCCGCAGTTTTACGGCTGCGAGTCAATAGTTTCAGCTTTACGCACAAGCTTATAGATCGGGAAAAACGGCGGGAATACCAGCGATTTGGTATTTTTGACGAATTATTGCGGCGCTGCGTCTTCGCCGAAGTGTTTTGCCAGAGACGTGAGATACGAATCGATCGTCGATGTCTGTCCAAAGATATAGCGCGACATGAAGCGGAAGAGAACGTTGGAGACTTCGCCGTCTTCTCTGATCGTCACGCGCGTTCCTCCGTTCTCGGGAGACAACGTGTAAGTCCATTGACCGGCATAGCCGAGATCCGTGTCGCGGATCCTCGTTACCATGCGTTGCGCAGGAATGTCTTCGGTCAATTCGTAGTTAACGGTTCCGTTCTTCCCAACTTCGCGGAAGTACACTGGACCACCTTGCGACGCTTCGACGTCGATCTGTTTCACGTCGGCTCGCCATTTCGGGTGGGAGGCGAAGTCACGGATCACCGCGTAGACCTCCGGCGGCGATTTGCGCAACGAGATCGAGCGCGAAACCTCGTGCGTCTTCGGCAGCATTGAACCGATCAGCGCCATAACTCCGACGAGCACTACTAGTCCGCCAACGATACCGACGACGATGTAGATGAGCAGCTTCATATTTACTCCTTCAATCGATGCGCACAGATCGTTAGTTCAGGCTGAGCGCCTTCTGACGAATCAACGCGTAAACTTCGTCGATGTTGGCGGGTACGCCAGCCGTCATGTTAAGGGCGCCGGTCGGCGTAACTAGCACTGTGTCTTCGAGGCGCATGTGAATCTTCTTCTCGGCAAACTCCAGCAGCGGTTCGACGTTGAAAACCACGCCCGCCACCAGCGGACGATCTCGATCAGGCGGGTTGACATCGTGAGTTGAGATGCCAATGGTATGTCCGACGTAGCGTCCGAGCGCCTGAAACTCTTTTTCGTATCCGTGTTTCTTGTACACCTCGCCTGCGACGTCTTGCAGTTGCCTGATCGTCACTCCCGGTTTCATCGCGGCAATGATCGTTTCGCGCGCTTCGAGGATGCAGCGATACATTTTCTCCTGCTCGGGCGTGAAGCGGCCGGACACGGGCCACGTGCGCGTGATGTCGGAGGTGTAGTATCCGTAATCGGCGCCGTAATCCATGTAAACGACCTCGCCATCCATCATCTGACGATTGTTGGCGGAGTAATGCAGGATCATCGTGTTTGGTCCGGAAGCAACGATCGGCCGGAAAGCGTCGCCACGCGCGCCGCGCTTTGTGTAGACGTAACGAGCGGCGGCTTCGAGTTCGTACTCGTACATTCCGGGTCGCGTTCCCTTCATCGCCTCTTTGACGCCTTCCGCTGCGATCTCGGAGCTCTTACGGATCAGTTCGATCTCGTACGGCGACTTTACCCAGCGCAGCTCACTCAACAACGGATCCAACGGCTGCAACTCGAGGTGCGGAAGAATCTGTCGCACGATGCTGACGGCCCGTTTCGATTCAGGAACACCGCCGAAGCCTGATTGCGACATTTCGAGTAACTCGTAGTAGTCGAGCTCCTCGCGTGCGTTGGCCACGTTGCCTTGCGAACCGGTAAACATGTAGAGCTTTTTCGCGCGTGGGGCCCAGAACGGCAGCATCGAAAGAAACTCTTCGACTGGCTGTACTCGCGTCAGTCCGTAGACCTCTTCTCGTTTCTCCATCTGCCAGATGCCCGGACCGTCGGCGCGGATCTGCGGTTCAGTGCGACGTGGCGCGAACAGGAACGCGCCTTTGGTTGGTCCAAGCAGCACGAGCACCGCGCCCGGTTCCTCGATTCCGGTCAGGTAATAGAAATCGGGCGACTGTCGAAACTTGATCGGATAGTTCTGGCCTTTAGCCGCGAAGATCACGGCGATGCCGTCGGAGATCTTCTCAAACAGCTTGGCCCGCCTCGCGGCAAACTCGGCTTTGTTGAAGGGCTGCTGTGCGAAGGTTGGGGCAGCTAATGCCAGAACGACGAGTGAAGCGACGAACAGATGATTGAAGAGTTTACGCATGAGGCTACGGTCCTTTTTTAGGTATCAATCTTTCGCGAGGAACTTGTAATTGCGCCAGTACAGCGCGATATTACCACGCGGATAGATCCAACCGCACAACACGGAGCTTCAGAGATGGGCGAAAATCGTTACGTGGCGCTGCTGCGTGGAATCAATGTCGGTGGCAACAATCTCATCAAGATGCTCGACCTGCGTAGCAGCTTCGCCAACATGGGATTCACGGATGTCGAAACCTACATCCAAAGCGGCAACGTTATTTTCTCGTCGAAGCAAACGAACAAGGCGAAGCTCACGAAGACAATCGAAAAAGCCTTGAGCGACGCGTTTAGCTATGAGTCGCGCGTGGTGGTGGTGTCGGGCAGCGAGATGGAACGAGTAGTCTGGCAGGCGCCGAAGGGTTTCGGCGGAGACGGCGCGCTTTATCGCTACGACGTGTTGTTCGTCCGCGAGCCACTGACAACCAGCGAGGCGCTGGGCGACGTCAAGGCAACACCCGGCGTCGACACCGCCCATGCCGGCGATCACGCGCTCTACTTCCGCAGGCTCATCAGCGAAGCCGCCCGAAGCAATCTCAACAAACTCGTTCAACGACAGTGGTACAAACACATCACGATCCGCAACTGGAACACCACAATGAAGCTGCACGGCATGCTCCAAAAAGACTAAAGCTGGCGGCCCTTCCCTGCTATATTCTCTCGCCAACGATCTACTAGATCTGACGATGGGGTTCGCCGAGGTCTGCATGTTCCTACTGCGCAAGCCTTCTGACCTGCAAATCCGCGCCTTCATCACGGCCCAGCAGCAGTCGGATTACTCTTACAGTCCGTTGGGGGTTACGCGCGATTCGTCTGCTTCTTCCGATTACACTGTGGATCACAATCGGGTGCAGCTTGGTTCAGGCGCGCAGTGCTTCGACGCCGCGGTCAGAGCTATTCGGCAGTGGAAGATGTTTGATCTGGGCTGGGTGGAGTTGTTTTCGGATCGCACTCCGATCGAAAAAGGTTCTACGGTCGCGGTAGTCGTCAGGCATCTTGGGTTTTGGTCCATGAACGCGTGTCGCATTGTGTACGTCGTCGAGGAACATGGAAGACTCGAGAGGTATGGCTTTGCGTACGGAACGTTGGCCGAGCATGCGGAAAGAGGCGAAGAACGGTTCATGGTTGAATGGGACCATGACGACGACGGTGTCTGGTACGATCTGTTGGCGTTTTCAAAACCCGGAGCGATGGCGCGGCTGGGTTATCCATATACGCGCCGAATGCAGAAGAAATTCGCGCAGGATTCGAAGCAGGCGATGCAGCGGGCAGTTGTTACTAAAGACGATCCCGCGCAAGACGTTTTGGCAGGAGTGTTGGAATGGAAGCGATAACGAATGCCGACCACTTGTACGAGGTTGAGCGGCGGGTGCGCCACGCGGAACGCCCGGACTTTCGCATCTCCGAGCTCCAGATCTCGCCGTCGCAATTCGTGCCGTGGCACTGTCACACGCGGATTAAAGACACGTTCTATGTCATCGAAGGCCGCGTGCGACTCCTGCTGCGCGATCCGGCGGAAGAGGTGCTGTTGAGCTCCGGTGAAACGTATGCTGTCCGCGAACGGCGCCCGCACCGCGTTGAAAACGCCGGCCCAACCTCCGCCACGTTCCTGGTCCTACAAGGCATCGGCGAATACGACTACGTACCGTTGAATATCTCCGACTAACGAAATGAGACAACTCGCTTACTGGATTCAGCGCGGTGACCTATCGGCTGTCGATTACGAACCCGTCGACGCGGCCAGTGCGATTGAGATCTTCTCGATTCACGACTGGAACGAAGAGCTACAGTTCTTTTCTCAGATTGAAAACTCAGGGGGAGACTCCTGCCCCCCTGGCATTGGCTTTGTCGATCCGGATGGTCCGATTCTCCACGTGTGTCCGGGCACGCACGACGATACGATGGTGCACTACACGAGTAACCAGAGCCATAAATTGCTCGGTTTCATTCCAACCGGTGAGCGGATGACTTACACGCGCCAGCGGGTTACAGATAACGATGTGGTCCGACTGATCCAGTGGTTCTTTGACGGGCGTCACGATCTGCTCGTCAAAAACTTCTCCACTGCCGGACAGTTGAACTAAGTTTGCGCGAACTGCTACCAGCGCCAGCGGATGTAGTAGGCGTCGGCCAGCCGGCCCAGATCGTTTCGGACTTTGGCCCAGTCTCCTTCCGCATCGCCGCCGAGTCGATGGGTGGTCATGAAACGGTTGATGGCTCGACCCCGGTTCATCACCTCGCGCGCAGCGTTTGGTGCGTGCTGGCGGTCCTCGGCGCGATCGCGAAGCTTGTCGGTAGCCTCTTCGAACTTCTTCACGTAGTCGTTAATCTCATCTTCCGTGCGACTGCCGTTGAGCCGGCTATGATCGAGCGCCTTGTCCAACGACGATTTGTAGCGATCGGTATCAGATTCCAGTTGCTTGATGATGTCGACGACGTTGCCGCGATACCAGGGCTTTTGCGCGCGTAAAAACTGAGCGGAACTAATCAGGACCAACGTACCAACAGCAATCAGTGCCAGGGATCGTTTCATTATTCGTCCTCCATCTGTTTCTTCACGACCTCGACTTTAGACGGTCGACTTACTGATATGGTCTAAGAACATTTCGGACGCTTACCTGCCGAACTGCCTTCACGCTCGCCAGCGCGGTGTGGCAAAATCAGGCAAACCCTAAACGCCTTTCTTTGGTTTAAGCATATGCGTCATTCAAACAGCTCACATCCAACTCTGCTGCTGACGATACTTCTTACGCTTTTGTCTTGCCAGGCAAACGCCCTGGCGCAGACACAGAATAAGTCCGCGGACGCCGGCGACCCGTCGTCGAAGCTGGCGAGCACGGTCACGATCTATCGCGACACTTACGGCGTGCCGCACGTTTTTGGCCGCACCGACGCGAGCACCGTATTCGGTTTCGCCTACGCTCAAGCGGAAGACAACTTCTGGCGCGTCGAGGAAAACTTTATCTTCGCGCTCGGCCGTGCCTCCGAGTTGTACGGCGAACGAACGCTCGACGAAGATCGACTCAACCATGCACTCGAGATTCCTCGACTGGCCCGCGAGGAATACGCGCGTCTCGACAACCACATGCGTTCGCTCTGCGACGCCTTCGCCGCCGGTTTCAATTACTATCTCGCGCACAATGCCGATGTCCGTCCGCGACTGCTCGCGAAGATCGAACCGTGGTACACGCTCGCTTTCATTCGTTACAACTACTATCAGAACGGTTTCGCGCACGATCGAAATTTTCGTCGGATTGGTCTGCAAACTGCCGCGATCGATAACGACTTGAAAGAACATACCGGCTCAAACGGTTGGGTCATTGGTCCATCAAAAAGTGCGACCGGCCACGCGATGCTTTTTATCAACCCGCACCTGCCGTTCTTCGGCCCCGGCCAGGTGTATGAAGGCCATGTACATAGCGACGAAGGTTGGAACTTCACCGGTTACACGCGCTTTGGTTTTCCGCTTCCTTACGTGGGCCACAACGAGAACGGTGGTTGGGTCAGCACTGACAACGCTGCCGATCTGACAGACGTGTATCTCGAAACGTTCGACGATCCGGCGCGTCCGCTCGCTTACAAGTATGGCAAAGAACATCGCCTCGCGACTGAACGGATCGAGGAGGTCCGGGTCAAGACGGCCACCGGTATCGAGACGCGCAAGTTCACGATGCGCAAGACTCATCATGGTCCAATTCTGGGCGCGCGCGACGGCAAATTCTTGTCGCTGCGAATGGCAAAGTTTGAATCGGATGGCTGGCTACGCGAGTGGTACGACATGACGCGTTCAAACTCGCTCGCGGAGCTCAAGCGAGCGATGACGCCGCTCAACATGCTCTTTGGCAACATGATGTATGCCGATCGTCAGGGCAACACCTGGTATCTCTACAATGGCGCGATCCCCAAGCGCGATCCTCGGTTCGATTGGACCAAGCCTCTGGATGGCAGCGACCCGGCTACCGAATGGCAGGGTTATCACACGATTGATGAACTGCCGCAGCTTACGAACCCCAAGACCGGCTGGATGCAGAACTGCAACACGACGCCGTTTGTGTTGACGAGCGAAGGCAATCCCGATCCGAAGAAGTTTCCGTCATACATGGTCCAGGAAGGCGATAATCCGCGGGGCGCGATCTCGCGTGAGCTTTTGGCGAGTAAGTCGACGTTCAACTTCGAGGATTGGACGCGCCTCGCGTTCGATACGCGCGTGTGGAATGCACAGCGACGTTTACCAGCGCTCATCACCGCGCTCAAACACGGCATTGCGGTTCTGATTCCGGCTGAAGATAGACCGCGGCTTCTCGAAGTTCACAATGTACTAGTTGACTGGGATCAACGAAGCACCAACTCCTCGGTCGCAATGACGCTGTTCAGTCTTTGGCACGACCGCGTTTCAAAAAATGAAAATCCCGATGTGCTCCCACCACGAGAGCAGCTATCGGCATTGATCGCGGTTGTCGACGGACTGCAGCGTGACTTTGGAACCTGGAAAGTCGCGTGGGGTGAGCTGACGCGGCTTCAGCGTCGCGATGAGAGTCAGAACGAAGAGTTTCAGGATGCCCGGCCGAGCATCGCTGTGAGCGGTGTCAATGGTAACGACGGCGCCGTTTTCACGTTCTATGCCGCGCCGAGTCCTGGTCAGAAACGCCGGTATGGAGTTGCGGGTGGGACGTACATCAGCGTGGTCGAGTTTTCGCCGAAGGTGCGAGCGCTCTCGATCCACACGTTTGGCGCGAGCGGAGATCCAAAGAGTCGGCACTTCATCGACCAGTCGCCGCTCTATGCGCGCGGCGAGTTCAAACCGTCATGGCTCACGCTCGACGAAATCCGCGCCAACCTCGAGGGCGCTTACCACCCCGGCGAGGAGCGACGCAAGCCGTAACGGATGTCATCCATCGAAGCAGATTTTGATCGGTTGGCGTTGCTGGATGAAGAAGGCTGGACTGCAAACAACCACTATCACAGTTCCCTGCTCGAGTATGTTCCTTCGAATTGTGAAGATGCGCTTGAGATCGGGTGCGGAACCGGCGCGTTCGCGCGAGAGTTGGCACAGCGTTGCCGTCGAGTGATAGCGCTGGATCTGTCCGCGGAGATGATTCGCGTCGCCCGCTCTCGCTCGAGTCAGTTCGACAACCTTGAATACCAGTTGGCAGACGCGCTGACGTGGGACTTTCCGCGATCGCGTTTCGACTACATCTGTTCGATTGCGACGCTTCATCACATTCAGCAGCGGGAGTTGTCAGTGAAAATGCGCGACGCACT
>Ga0111538_10006924_pt1 | contig 15315 bp, 15 predicted proteins | sample SoiMethybrSBSTD1_FD_79669 | JGI IMG/M metagenome (GOLD analysis project Ga0111538, IMG submission 79669) | Bulk soil microbial communities from a Populus tree surrounding site in Tennessee, USA - Soil MetaG P. TD hybrid SBSTD1 (version 2)... | ecosystem: Environmental > Terrestrial > Soil >...
GTCTCGGAGGTGCAGCGATGGTGGTCGCTCGGATTCGGAACGCGCTCGCCTGGTGCGGTGGTCTGGTCGCGCTTGCTGCTCTGCCGGGCGCTTGCGGAGGCAAGTCGATCGGCGAGTTCAGTTCCGGCGGCGCCGGGGGCAGCGGGGCGAGCGTGGGTTCCGGGGGGACGAGCGGGTCCGGAGCTTCCGCGGGCACCGGCGGCCGGGGCGGTTCCGGCGGGCGCGGCGGAAGCGCTGGTAACGGCGGCAGCGGAGGAACCACGGGTGGCAGCGGAGGCAGCGGGGGAAGCATCGGTGGCAGCGGTGGAGTCGGGGGCGGCGCGTGCTACCCGGAACAACCCTGCCCGTTCCAAGGCGCTACGTGCACTCCGCCAGGATGCTGCCAGTGCACCCTTCGCTGCATGGGCGGCAGCTGGGTGCTGAGTTTCTGCCCCGACTGCATTGCTCCGAGCTGTCCGCCGGAGCCACCATCACACGGAAGTTCTTGCAGCTCGTGTTCGACGCCGACCGACGCTTGTTACTACCAGCGCTGTCCCGCCGCACCGGATAGTTTCGCGCAGTGCGTGAACGGCGCGTGGCAGGTCGACGTCACGCCGTGCAACGGCTGCTGCAAGCAGGATCAGGACTGCGGCGTCGGCTACCTTTGCGCGTCGAGCGTCTGTAAGCCAAAGCCCGGCACGGGTTGCTGGCGTGACCAAGAGTGCGGGCCCGGCAGCTCCTGTGTGGGCGAATTCGTTTGCCCCTGCACGGCGGACTGCGAAGGGCCGGACGTTACGGGTCGGTGCATGTCGCCGGACACGAGCTGTTGCCGCACCAACACCGATTGCAAGGACGGTGGGCATTGCGTGGCCGGCGTGTGCAAGGTCCCGGCGCCCGGAACTTGCTGGAGCTCCGAGGATTGTCTCGGTGGAGGGACTTGCATAGGTGCGAGCGTGTGCCCGTGCGGCTCGGCCTGTTTGATCGGCGATAGCCCGGGCCGCTGCGCTATGGCCGGGTAGCGATGCGCCGGACGTTGATCGCGCTTGCCCTCACGCTGGCGACCGCCTCGTGCGGCGGCAAACTGGTGTCCGAGCAGGCCGCCGGCGGGCGAGGCGCGACGGGTGGAAGCGACGCCGGTGGGTCGGGGGGTGCGGGAGGCCGCGGAGGAACTGGCGGTGCGGCGGGTTCGCTCGGCAGAGGCGGGACTAGCGGAAGCTTCGGCGTGGGCGGCAGCTCCGGCTCGGGGGGAAGCTTCGGCACGGCGGGGAGCACCGGTGCAGGAGGAAGCGGTGGAACGGGCGCGTGTGTTCTCGGTGGGACCTGTGCGGCCGATGGCGCGACGTGTACCGGCCCGGGCTGTTGTCCGTGCTCGCTTCAGTGCCGCGGTGGAAGCTGGCAGTTCAGCGTCTGCCCCAGCTGTCCGGCGCCGCATTGTCCTGAGATCGCACCAAACCCCGGCGAAGCCTGTGACGCGTGCTTCGTCCCTCAGGAGGGCTGCACTTACGACGGCTGCCCCGAGCCGCAGCTTTTCGCGACGTGCAGCGACAGGCAGTGGCAGGTGAAAGTCGAGCCCTGCGGCGGCTGCTGCACCGGCGACGCTCAGTGCGGCGAATTGAAAGTGTGCGTGACGTCGGTTTGCAAGGACGTCACGAGCGGAGGTTGCTGGCGCGACGATCAGTGCACGCTCGGTAGCTTCTGCTCGGGAGTCTACGTCTGTCCGTGCCTGGCGGACTGTACTCGAACGGACACGCCGGGGACTTGCGTACCGGATGGCGCGGGCTGCTGCCACACGGATGACGACTGCAATTCCGGCGAACACTGCGAGCGCGGGGTGTGCAAGATCCCACCAGCGGTCGGCAGCTGCTGGAGCGATCGCGACTGCCTGGGCGGCTTCTGTTGGAATCCCGTCATCTGCCCGTGTGGCGCGCTGTGCAAGAGACCGGATGCGCTCGGCCAGTGCGGCTACATCTGAGCCCGCTTCGACGGCTCGCCGCGCTGGAGCCACCAGCGGCGTCCGATCACGAAGCCGATCGAGAGCAGATGCCACGGCCGTAAACCGCTGGCCTCGTCGGCATAAACCGGGCGCACCGGGACTTCGGCGACACAGAGCTCGTGCGCGGCGAGCATGGCGAGCAGGTCGTTCGGATAACCGAAGCGCGGCCAGAGCTCGGCGAGCGGAAGTGTGCGGGCGGCGCGAGCGGCGAGCGCCGTGTAACCGCACTGACAGTCGTTCACGTCGAGGCCGGTCGCGAGCCGCGTGGCAAACGACAAGACTCGGCTGCCGGCGCGGCGCGCGAGCGGCATACGCCGCGCCTCGCGGTGCTCGAAGCGGCTGCCCTTGACGTAGTCGGCAGAGCCAGCGACGACTGGCGCGATCAGGCGCGCCAGATCCGACGGATCCATCTGGTCGTCCCCGGCCATCACCACCAAAACGTCCGCGGCTTCGTCGAGGGCCCGCTGGTAGCCGCTCCTGATCGCCGCGCCGACACCCTGGTTGTCGGCGTGGCGGATCACACGGACGCGCGGGTCGCCGACGGCGCGCGCGGCCTCGCTCGTCCCGTCCGCGCTCGCGTCGTCCACGACGTAGACGGCGTCGACGAAGTCGGGCACGCGCCGGAGCATGCGGCCGATCAGGCGCGCCTCCTCGTACGCCGGCACGATCACCGCGATTTTCTTACTTTGCCACATCGAAGGCGACCTTCGCCTACCATGATTTTCGGGTTAAGACTGCGCCGTGAACCGGCGCCGGCTCCTCGCCTATTCGTCGGCAGCGCTCTTCCTCGCATGCACCGGCTGGTTCGGCTGGTCGTGGGCAACGTACCCGTCCGATCGCACGCCCGAGGGCGCGTACCTCAGGGTGATGAGCGCCGTCAACCGCGGTAAGCCCGAAGCGTTCTTCGCGTACCTCGAGACCGCGGCTCAGCACGCCTGCTACACGATCCGCACTTATCGCAAGCGCGCGCGCGACCGCGTCGCCGCGGCTTATCCCGAGCCCGAGCGCGAACGCTTGCTTGCCGCCTATGCCGCCGAAGCCGACGCCCCCGACGGCGCCGACGTGTTCGCGATGCACGCGCGCCAGCGTGGCTGGCTGGATCGGCTGCGCCGCGATCTGTCCGGCGTCGCCAAGGTGGAGATCAACGGCGATCGCGCCACGGTCGAAACCGCGCGCGGCACGCGCTACCCGTTTCGGCGCCGCGAAAACGGGATCTGGGGCTTGACGCTGTTTTCAGCGACTCTGGTGGCCGAAGCGGAGAAGGCGGCCCGCGACACGGCGATGATCGAGAAGGCGGCGGCCGACTACGAACGCGTGAAAAAGGCAGACGTGCCGAGCCCGTGAGCCGTGGACAACGTAACGCACACTCTCGCCGGCGCGCTGGTCGCCCAAACCATTGCCGAGCTCTGGCCGCGGGCACCGGATGGGATCGATCCCGAGCGGCGGCGCCGCGCGCTGATCTGGATCCTGGTCGCGGGCAACAACCTGCCGGACCTCGACTTCGTGTACACGCGCGTCACCGGCGGCAAGCTCGGCTACCTCTTGCACCACCGCGGCCACACTCACACCCTCGTCGGCGCGTCGATCGCGGCCGCGCTGCTGACGCTCGGCACCGAGCTCTGGGCGCGGCGCCGCGCGATCGGCTGGAGCGTTGCCGATCGCCGGCTCTTGCTCGCGTGCTGCGCGCTCGGGCCGCTTCTGCACATCGCGATGGACTTTGCCAACGACTACGGCATCCATCCGTTCTGGCCCGTCTACGACGGCTGGTTTTACGGCGATTCGGTGTTCATCGTCGAGCCGCTCTTGTTCGCGGCCGCGGCGCCGCTGGTGTTTCTGGCGAAAACGCGCGTGTGGCGTGCGGTCACCGGTGTGACGTTGACGGCCGGGCTCGGGCTCACCTGGGCCGTCGAGTTCGTACCGCGCGCTTCGGCGATCGCGGTGAATGCGCTGGGATTCGCCCTGCTCGCCGTGGGTCTGCGGGCGCGGCGGCGCACCGCCGCACTTTCGGGAGTGGGCGCCTGGCTCGCGGTCACGCTCACTTTCGTTTTGGCCGGAACCGCGGCTCGGCAAAAGCTCGACGTTTTCGTGCGCGCAAACGACCGCGGACGCACGACTTACGATCGCGTGCTCACGGCCATGCCGGCCAACCCCCTGTGCTGGTCCGTGCTCCTCGTGCAAAGCGAGGGGGGCGTCTACCACGCACGCCGCGGCATGCTTTCGATCGCTCCGGGGCTGTTCGATGTCGGCAGCTGCCCGCGTGCGCCCGGCGAGCCCACGGCTCCACTCGTCGCGGCGGCGGCGCCCGCGGCCCCGGGCTTGGTCTGGCGCGGCGAGCTCGCGCTGCCGATCGCCGAGCTCGCGGCGCTCGCGAAACGCCATTGCGAGGTCGCGGCGTTTCTGCGCTTCGCGCGGGTGCCCTGGTTCGTGAGCGAGCCGGGCCGCTTGGTCGTCGGCGACTTGCGCTACGATCGTGAACCCGAGCTGGGCTTCGCGGAGCTCGCGCTCGAGCTTGCGCCCACCCGCTGCCCGCGCTTCGTTCCGCCCTGGATTCCGCCGCGGCAGGATTTGCTGAACGCGCTCGAATCGAGCCCCGGACGTTAGCCGCGCGGCGCTGCGCGATTCTTCACAGCGTCGTAGCTCTGCGCCGCGGGTTTTCCGGTTTCGACGGGAAAACCTTGCTTGCTCCAGCCGGGCTGCACGCGGCCGAACGCGTCGCGCGAGCCATCCCACCCGGTCATGAGCTCGGCCAGATTGCTGAACCCGGCTTGCGTCAGCAGCTTGGCGGCGCGCAGCGACCGGGCCCCGGTCTTGCACCCCAGCAGAAGCTTCGCCGATTTGTCGAAGGCCGCTTCCATCACGGCCAAAAACTCGGGATTCGGCGTCAGGCCGCTCGGCCCCGCGTGGGTGATCGGCACGTTGAACGCGCCTGGCACGTGACCTTGCTCGAACTCCGGCTCGCTGCGCACGTCCACGTAAACGTAACCTTCGGCTAGAAGCTCGCGCGCGGCTTCGGGTGTTACGCGGCGGTGCTCGGACATGGCGACCCTCGGCGGGGAACCTAGCGCTCGTACCTGCACTCGGCTAGCCCTGGGCTGCTCGGTTCGATCTATGCTGCCCGCTGACGAGCATGCGTGAGCCCCGTGAGCCCGGATAGCGTTCGCATCATCCCGCTGGGAGGGCTCGGTGAGATCGGTATGAACTGTCTCGCCGTCGAGCAAGCGGACGGGATCCTCGTCATCGATTGCGGCACGGCGTTTCCGTATCAAGACCTCGGGGTCGATCTGGTGCATCCCGATCTGCGCTTTTTGCTGGATAACGCCGAGCGCATCCACGGCGTGTTTCTGACGCACGGCCACGAGGACCACATCGGCGGGCTGCCTTACCTTTTGGACCAGCTCGATCTGCCCGTGTGGGGACCGCCGCATGCGCTCGGGCTGGTGAAGCGGCGGCTCGCCGAGCACGGCTTCGCCAGCGACGAGGTCGAGCTCTTACCGGCCCGTCCCGGGAAAAGCTACGACGTCGGGCCGTTCGCGGTCGAACCGGTGCGGGTGGCGCACTCGATCATCGAAGCCACCGCGCTCTGTATCCGCACCCGCGGCGGAACGCTGCTTCACAGCGGCGACTTCAATTTCGACCCCGATCCGCCCGACGGTGAGCCGACCGACGCGGCGCGGCTGCGCGAGCTCGGAACGGAGGGCGTGGCGCTCTTGATGAGCGACAGCACCAACGTCGACGTGGCCGAGCGCCAGGGCTCTGAGCGCGGCGTGGGGGCCGCGCTCGAGCGGCTGATCCGCGGTGCCGAGGCGCGGGTGTTCATCGCGCTCTTCGCCAGCAACCTGCACCGCTTGATGCTGCTCGGCGAAACTGCTCGGCGCTGCGGGCGAAAAATCTGCTTGCTCGGGCGGAGCCTGCGCACGCAGCGCGAGGTGGCCGAGGAGATCGGCCGCCTCGGCTGGCCGAGCGATCTCTGCATCGCGCCCGAGCAGGCGCTGACCTGGCCGCGCGACGAGCTGATCGTGCTCGCGGGCGGCAGTCAGGCCGAGCCGGGCTCGGCGATGGTGCGGCTGGCCGCAGGGACGCACCAGCAGCTGCGCATCGACAGCGGGGATACCGTGATCCTGTCGAGCCGCATCATTCCCGGCAACGAGCGCGCCGTTTTCGCGATGGTCGCCGACATCTTGCGGACGGGCGCAGAGCTTCACACCGCGAGCACCGACCCCGACGTGCACACCAGCGGGCACGCGGGACGCTCCGAACAACGCCGCATGATCGAGCTCGTGGAGCCGCGCTCGTTCATGCCGCTCCACGGCACGCTACCGCACCTGTTGCGGCACCGGGCTCTGGCCGTGGAGCTCGGCGTGCCCGATTCCGCGGTGGTCGAGAACGGCGTGGCCGTCGCGCTGGACGCAAAGGGGCTGCGGCACGACGGCGCGATTCCCCACGGCAAGATCGCGATCGGCTTCGGCGGCGAGCCTTTGACGGCCGAGCAGCTCCGGCGCCGCGGTGAGCTCGGCCGGTCCGGCGTCGTCACGATCAGCGTTGCGCTCGATCGCGGCCGGCTGGTGAGCGGCCCGATCATCAGCTCGCGCGGCGTGCCCGTCGTGGACGACGAGGAGACGTCGCTGCGCAGCCTGGCGCGCAGCGTGGCGCGCACCATGGAACGGCTGAGGCGCACCGGCGGCGACCCCGCCGAAGAAATCCGCCGTACCGCGCGGCGCGAGCTGTTCGAGCTGTGTGGCACGCGTCCGATCGTCGAGGTTCACGTGCACACGGTCTGATGCTATCAGCGCCGGGCGTGCGGCTCGCGACCTGGAACGTCAATTCGCTCAAGCAGCGCCTCGATCGGGTGACGGCGTGGATCGAGCGGCATCAGCCCGACGTATTGTGCATGCAGGAGACCAAGCTCGCCGACGACAAGGCCCCGACCCCGATCTTCCGAGCGCTCGGCTACGAGCTCGCGCTGCACGGCAAGGGCCGCTGGAACGGCGTCGCGATCGCGTCGCGCATCGGCATCGATCAGATCACCTGCGGGATCCCGACCCAGGACGGCTGGGTCGACGACGGCGGACGCTTTCTGGCTGCGACCTGCGGCAAGCTGCGCGTGGCCAGCATCTACGTGCCGAACGGTCGCGTGGTCGACTCGGAGGCGTACTTCGCCAAACTCGACTGGCTCGAGCGGCTGGCGCGCTGGCTCGACGACAGCGATCCCGCGACCGAGCTCGCGATCTGCGGCGACTACAACGTGGCGCCCGAAGACAGCGACGTCTGGGATCCGGCCCTGGCCCACGGCGGAACCCACGTTTCATCGCGCGAGCGCGCAGCGGTGGCACGGCTACGCGAATGGGGCATGGTCGACGTGGTGCGGCGTTTTCACCCGGAGCCCGGCCTCTACACGTGGTGGGACTACCGGGCCGGCCATTTTCCGAAGAACCTCGGAATGCGCATCGATCACGTCTACGTGACGCCGCCGCTCGCCGAACGCGCGCTCGGCGCCGAACGCGACCGCGACGCGCGCAAGGCGTCGACTTATCCTGGCATTCCCTCGGACCACGCGCCGCTGATCGTCGACTTCGAGGACTGAAGCGCCAGCGTTCAGGGCGGCGGGGGATCAATCTGGCAATCGAGCTCGAGCCTCACCGTTCCGTCCAACAGGACCCGCTCGCAGTCGAACGGACACAGGGTGGCCGAGTGCGCGCTTGCCACGTAGTACCAGCCGCCGCCTTGCACTGTGCACCCGCGCTCACCGACGTAGCCGAGGCGTTCGGCCTCTCCGCCAGTCGGCTGATAAACCATGTGTAGATGATCGAAATCGAGCGCTTGGCCGGCGGGAACCGGGAGCACGAATTCGCACAGGGTGGCGTTCTTACGGATTGTGTGGAGCACCTCGAGCGTGAACGGACCAGAATTCGCGTCTTGCCCGTCAGGCACGATGGTTGCCGTGGTTCCGCCGGCCTGAGCAATCTCGAAGATCCCCGTCACGTTGCCGATGCCGATCACGTGGGTCTCGACGCTCGGCGTGCTGGCGAGCGCAGCCGCCGCCACCTTTGCGACTGCCGGCACGTCGTTTCCCGTGCAGCCCTGCGGTTCGCTGTCGGTGATCAGGACCACGACCGTCCGTCGCTCCGGGTGCGCGGCCGCCCATGCCAGCGCGTACCTCATCGTGCCCTGGAGCGCCGGAGTGGTCGGAGTTTCGCCAGCCGGGTGGTGCGCGTCGAGCGAAGCGACGATCAGCGGGCGTGCATCGGGCAATACGGTGATCGGGACGTCGGGCCGCTCGTAGTCGCTCGGTTCGCAGGAGGGGGGAGTAGTCGGATCTGCGAGTGGACCGTCGGGGTAAACCCCGAAGTAGCCGATTCCGAGCCCCGTGCCTGCGGCTTCCGGCGCGAGCACGAAGTTTTTGATCGCGGTCGTGATCGGAGTCCAGCGATCCACGCCCAGCGACATCGAGCCCGATTGATCGAGCAGGATGAACATGTCGAGCGGGCGCCGTTCCAGGTCGTCGGTTACGAGCGGTGGACAGGCGTAATCGGGGCTCGCGTCGAGCCCATCGCCGCCGGTACCGGCATTGCCGAACATGCCCGCCACGCCGCCGTTGATCGTGCCTCCGCTTCCGCTCCTCCCGGACGCTCCAGCAGCCCCGCCCGACCCTGCCGCCGCGCCGCTAGCCGGCGTGGTCTCCCCGTTTTCGATCCTGCCGCCGCAAGCCGCGATCATCGCGAGCATCGCCGCGCTCGCCCCCGCCACACCGCGAAGCCTCGCTCTAAAATCCGCCATGCCGCCGTTGCCCCACGGAATCCTGCCGGAAGCCGCAGCCCGCGCCAATCGTCAGCGTTTACTCGGCGACTTCGCCAGCGTGGACGTGAGCTGAGCCAATAGCTCGGCGGCGCGCCCTTCGTCGATCTCGAGGCCCTTTGCCAGGGCGCTGAACATCGCCTGTTCTTCCGGCGCGATGTGGCCGTCGGCTGCAGCTACCGCGGCGGCGAGCAGCACCGTGGTCTCGGCGCGGACCGGATCGTCGCGCAGCGCCTCGACCACCTTCTTGAGCCGCTTCTCTTCCCCCTCGGTCGCTGCACGCCGGGCGGAGGCATCGAGCATCGCCTCCATGTGCGCGGTGCGGACCCGGCCGTTGGAGAGCACGTCGAGCGCGCCGCGCAGCACCTCGCGCTCGACGTTGAATACGCGCCGGTCGGCGGCCATGACCAGATACATCGCTTCGCAGATGTGCCCGAACTCCTCGACGATCTGAATCGCCTCGACGATGTTCGGATTCGCCGACGGCATGATCATGCTCGGACGCTGGCCGCGCCGTTGCAGCTTGTCGCGAAGATCTTCGAGGTCGGTCAGCGCCAGCCGGAACATAGACCCTTGATCTTTAACGAAGCCGAGCCCCCACCGCAACCAACGCCGCCCGCCTATCTCCGTTTCTCCGTTGGAGCGCCGCGTGGAGCGCCCTTGCGGACTTTTTGAGGCCCGCTTTGAGAAAGAACCCAGCGCCCGCAGCAAAGGCGAGCGCAGCGAGCCCCGCGCTGAGCGTAGCGAAGCGCGTCGGGGGTCCGGGGGCTTGCCCCCGGCGGAGGACTACGGTGGGGGTGGGTGGGCGGGCTAGAAAACAATCGTGTCGCAGCCGAGGACGACGTCGACCTGCCCGCCGGTCTGCACGTTGAAGTTGCTGCAGCTGTCCGGGCAGACGATCGCGCGCGTCGGAGCCGCCGGGTTGTCGTAGTACCAGCCGCCTGCCGGGGTGCAGCGCGAAGCGTCCCCGACGTTGGGCAGGTGGATCACGTCGCCTCCGGGCGGCGTGAAGTCGATGTTGACCTTCGTGGGATCGACCTGGCCGCCGTTCGGCAGCACGTAGTCGCAAGGCAGCGCCGCGCCGCGAATCGCGTTCATCGCCTGCGTCAGCGCCTGTTGCGAGTTCGGATCGACGATGAACGCCTGGTTCGTGCCGCCGGCTTGCGCGATCTGGTGCAGATTCGTCAGCGAGAGGCCCATGCCGAGCACGTACGTCGGAATCGAGGGCGTTCCCGACAAGCCCTCGGCCGCGGCCTGCGACACGTTCTGGATGTTCGAGTCGCACTCCGTCGGCTCGCCGTCGGTCGAGAGCAGCACCACGACCTTGTGATCGGGATGCGAATTCTGCCAGTCGCGAGCGTGCATGATCGCACCCTGGAGCGCGGGATGCGTCGGCGTCGATTCGACGGGGATGATCGGGTAGGACTGCTCGATCGGCATCACGTTGCCGGGCAAGGGCGCGATTTCCACACGCGGCGTTGCATAGAACGCGGGATCGCAGTCTCGGCCGAAGTACTGGATTCCGACGCCGATTCCGACGGAGCCGGGATCGACCAAGAAGTCGTGAAAAGCCTGCGTCACCTGGAGCCACCAGGGGACCATCGAACCCGAGTCGTCGAACATCACGTAGATGTCGAGCTGACTCTTCTCGGCCTTGTAGCGATCGCCGCCGCAATTGTGGCCACCGCCGGCGCCGCTGCCCGAGCCGCCGCCGATGTTGATCCCGCCGGAGCCGCTGGCCGCGCCGAGGCCGGATCCGCTGAAACCGCCGCCGTAGCCAGCGCCGCCCGCGCCGCCGTAGGCCGCCACCTTCGTTGGATCATCGGACGTCCCACCGCATGCCGCGGTAAAAACAGCCACCGATCCAGCACCCAGAAGAACCACTCCGAACCAAAGTCGATTCAAGCCCATGTTGCCGCCTTACCCTGTTGGACCGAACCGCCGGCCGGCCAACCGAACAATTATAGCTCAAAGCGGAAATTTCGATCATAGCCGAGTGAGTGTCCCAGCAAAAACAACAATAACATCAGTGGTTTCAGAACGAATTGAAAGCGCGACACTGATCGGTGTTTCACGGAAACTCACGGTGTTCTTGGCCCTCTTGGTGGCGTGTAACCGCAGCCCGCCGGAGCCCCGACCTGCCCAAGCGAGCGAGCCGCCCCCGCCGACCAGTCAAGAGCCGCCGAGTCCGCCGCCGCCTCCGCTGGTGGTGGCTCCCTACAGATTTCCCGCCCCCGCGCGGCTGATCGCGATCGGGGATCTACACGGCGATCTTTCGGCCGCGCGCGCGGCGCTTCGCCTCGCAGGCGCGCTCGGCAAGGGCAAGAACGACGAGTGGATCGGCAAGGACCTGGTGGTCGTTCAGACCGGCGACCAGATCGACCGCGCCGACGATGACCGTGCCGTGATCGATCTGTTCGACGCGCTGCGCGAGCGCGCGCGCGTGAGCGGGGGAGCAGTCCACGCCCTCAACGGCAATCACGAGACGATCAACGTCGAGCTCGATTTTCGCTACGTCATGAAAGGTTCGTACGCCGCGTTCAACGATTTTGCGCTCGACGCACCGACCGCGCTGCTCGAGCGCTTCGAGCCGATCAGGCGCGGCCGCGTCGCGGCTTTTCGCCCGGGCGGCGCGTACGCGCGCCGGCTCGCCGCCAGAAACACGATCGCGATCGTCGGCGACACCGTCTTCGTGCACGGCGGCGTGTTGCCGGAACACGTGCGCTACGATCTCGGTCGCATCAACGCCGAGATCAGCGCGTGGATGCGCGGCGAACGCGCGGCGCCACCGACCGTGCAAGATCAGAGCTCGCCGATCTGGACGCGCGTCTACGGCAGCGACAACCCGCTCCCCGAAAACGTCTGCAAGCGGCTCCGGGAGACGCTCGACGCGCTGCACGTGCGCCGCATGGTGATCGGGCACACCGTGCAAGAGGGCGGGATCAACCCGGCCTGCGACGGCGCCGTGTGGCGGATCGACGTCGGGATGTCGTCTTTCTACCGCTCCGGCAAAGTCGAGGTGCTCTCGATCCGGGGCGATCGCGTGGAGGTGCTGCGCGCCGCCCGCGACTCGGCGCCCCGCGCCGTAGCGCCGCCTCCGTGAAAATCAGGAGCTCGGAGGGGTCGCGCTTCGGAACAACTCCACGCGCTGCAACACCTGGTCTTCCTTCGGCATGTCGCGCGGTCCGCGCGCCACGTTCGCGAGACGTTTGACCACGTCTTGCCCCGCGACCACGCGTCCGAAAACGGTGTGTTTACCGTCGAGGTGCGGCGTCGGGCCCTCGGTGATGAACCATTGTGAGCCATTGGTGCCGGGGCCGGAGTTCGCCATCGAGAGGATGCCGGCGCGATCGTGGCGCAGCTCGCGGTGAATTTCGTCCGCGAAACGATAGCCCGGTCCGCCCGTTCCCCAGCGCGCCCGCGCCGCGTCGTCGGCGTGACGGCTCAGCGGGTCGCCGCACTGGATCATGAAGCCCGGGATCACGCGATGGAAACGCACGCCGTCGTACAGGGGCGTGCCGCTCGCGTTCTCGCCGGTCTTCGGATCCTTCCAGGCGATCTTGCCGCTCGCGAGCCCCGCGAAGTTCGCGACGGTCTTGGGCGCTCGCTGCTCCTCGAGCTCGAGCACGATGGTGCCTTGGGTCGTGTGCATACGGGCGTACAACTTCCCCTGGCCGGCAACGTCGATCGCTGGAAACTGCGGGTCCGCCATCTGATTCTCCTCAGCCATCCCGTAGTTCGGCGGCCGCGATCGTCACGGCCGTCGCTCCGGGCGGCCTCGAACCGTACACCAGGCCCTGAAGCGCGGCAGCAGTGAACCCGAAGCGTAGCTACGGCCCGCGGAAAACCACGCAAGCGCCGCGTTGACGTGCGCAGCATCCGCGATAAGTAAAGGGCGATGAAGCTACTGCGTATGATCGCGATCGGCAGCCTTCTTTTGGCCGCCAGTGCGGGCGCCTGCAAGCGCAGCGGCGGAGAACAGCCGGAGCAAGGCCGCGTGCCATCGGCGCTATCGCCGGAATCACGAGCGGCGGCGAGCGAAATGCTTTCGGCGTACGAGGGCCTGCGTGCGGAGCTGGCTGCGGACGCAGTGGCGCGCTTGCCGGCACTCGCGGAGCGCCTGGAGCGCGCGGCCGGCGCCCTCGAGCGCGGTGGCCCCGCGTCGCTCAAACCCCACGCCGTCGCGCTCGCGGCGGGGGCGCGGCAGATCCGCGAGCACAAGGAAATCGAGCGCGCGCGCATGACCTTCGGCGAGGTCACGCGGGAGCTCATGGCGATCCTCGCGATCGAGCCCAGCCTGCGCCAGGGTCGCAAGGTCTTCGAATGTCCGATGGCGCGCGGCTACAAGAAATGGGTGCAGACCAGCCCGCGCATCGAAAATCCGTACATGGGCAAAGCCATGCTCGAGTGCGGTTCCGAAAGCGACTGGACGAGCTAGTTCGAGCTCGCGGCGCCCCCAGCCGCGCTCACGCTGGAATGAAACGCCAAGGCGTCAAAGGCGCCAAGGGAGAGCCAGATTTTTGGGGGGTGAGCGCTGGTCGTCGAATCGCGTCGGCGGGACGATCCTCGCGCGACAGGGATCGGGTCCGGCGCAGCGAGCCGCTCGAACACCGTCGCGCCGACGCGCTACGCCGCAGACCGCTCACCCCATCAATCTTTTTTGGCGCCCTTGGCGTCTTGGCGGTTCGAACTCCCAAGTCCGATCGCGTGTCAACGCCGATGGTGACGGAGGCGAACGTGGTTCCGGTCGATTACCGGAGGACTCGCCGGAGCGGCGATCGGTCGAAACGAAATCGACGAGAAACGAAACATGCGCGGAAACGCCACTCGGACCGCGGGCGAAGCGCGCGGCGGCGCCGCTTGGACATGCCTGGCGGGCGCAGCATTTCGCACGCGTTTCGACACCGCGTCGGCGCCGCCGCGCGTCCATTGCGCAGACTCGCATCCAGCGAAAGCATGACTCTGACGATCGCGAAATGAGGGCATTGCGAAAGCGTCGAGAAAAGTGCGCGTGACATCGAGGAAAGCCCGGAAAAAACCGCAGAACGTGTCTCAAATTCGCTTGCGCGAGTTTCGTGTGCGTGAGAAGGGTGATCGCGTGATTGAGAGTTTCGATTCAAATGCTCTTTTCGATATTCAGCGCGCGAATCGAGAAGAGCTGAGTCGCGACTCGGATTGTTCGTAGCCTATTTCTCGGCATTTCCGCTCAAATCGCTCGCGCAATCTGCGCGAGTCTAATGTGGATGAATTGGGAGTTTCTTGTGAACAAGAGTCCTGTGCTTTCGAGTTCCATCGTTTTGCGCTGCTGCGTGCGAAGTGCACTCGCCGCGGCTGCGTGTTCCTTCTTCGCGCAAAGCGCGGCGGCCCAAGCTCCTGAAGCCGCGCCGCCGGCTCCTGCAGCGCCGCCCGCTGCAGCGCCGCCCGCTGCCGCGCCGCCCGCTGCCGCCTCGCCGCCGGCGGCCGCGAATCCGCCCGCTGCGCCTGCCGCGCCTGCTGCGGCCGAGCCTCCCGCCGCGCCTGCGCCCGCCGCGCCCGCCGCGGGGCCGCCGCCCGCGCCGGCTTCAGCGCCGGCTGATTCTGCGCCGCTGATGCCGGCTGCTGCCGTCGATGCGCCGCCCGCCGATCCGGCCGCGCCGCCGCCGGCCGATGCTGCGGCCAAGCCGAAGCCGCCGCCGTATTCGCTGCCGTGGCAGTTGCGGCCGGCCGTGGCGGCGAGCGTGGTTCGCTCCGACACGGCGTTCGCCTTCTACCACGCGCCGAAGCCGAACGACGGCAAGAGCGGCTTCACGGCCGCTTCGATGTTGCTCTTCAGCTACAAGGTGATGGACAGCCTGGCGCCGCTGGTGCGACTCGGCCTGGTCTCGAACTCGCCGCCCGAGGTTTCCGCAGCCTCGCCGGATTCGGCGACGATCTTCATCAATCCCGTCGTCGGCGCGACGTTCGCGCCGAAGATCCACGACAAGCTCAAGCTCGCGCTGTTTCTCGGCCTCACCATACCGGTTGGCCAGGGCGGCGGTGACAAGCCCGATCCCGACAAGGCAGCCGCGCTCAGCGCCGGCATCTTCGCGCGTTCGGCCATGGACAACGCGATGTTCGCGGTCAACTACTTCACCGTATTTCCCGGTGTCGACTTCGCGTACGTCTCCGACGGGCTGACGTTGCAGGTCGAAGCCACGGTGTTTCAGCTGACGAAGACGCGCGGGCCCGACACCCTCCAGGACTCGAACACGAACTTCACCAGCGGATTCCACGCAGGCTACTTCATCATTCCGCAGCTCTCGCTGGGTGCGGAAATTCGCCACCAGCGCTGGCTTTCCACGCCGAAAGCTCCGCCGGTCAACGTGAACAACAACCTGCGCGACACAACCACTTTCGCAGTGGGGCCGCGCGTCCATATCAAGCTCGGGGAAAAATCTTGGTTCCGTCCGGGGATCGCCTTCGCGATGCCGCTCGATAAACCGATGACGGACGCCGGCTACAAAATCGTGCAGCTCGATCTTCCGTTCGCGTTCTGAAACGTTCTGAAACAGCGGGGAAACTCTTTTTCGGGA
>Ga0111538_10006925_pt1 | contig 15315 bp, 16 predicted proteins | sample SoiMethybrSBSTD1_FD_79669 | JGI IMG/M metagenome (GOLD analysis project Ga0111538, IMG submission 79669) | Bulk soil microbial communities from a Populus tree surrounding site in Tennessee, USA - Soil MetaG P. TD hybrid SBSTD1 (version 2)... | ecosystem: Environmental > Terrestrial > Soil >...
ACCTGCGGGCGCATCGCGAGCCCCAGGGCCGGGAGCCCACGGATCACCACGTTGGCCGGCCGCCCGCCGCCCTTGGCCGGGATCTGCGCGAGGACGAGGATCTCGCGCGACACCATCGGCTCGCCGGCTTGGTCGCGCGCCACGCCGGGCAGGGTCTGCACGAGCGAGGCCTGGTCGCGCGTGATCGAGCTCTGGATCTCGGTCTGCGCCGATTGCCGCAGCAGGATCGCGTTCTCGGGGCTGCCCGTGGAGACCAGCGTCTTCTTGAGGCCCGCATCGAGCATCAGTACCGCCGCGAACACGAACACGACCATCGCCATGCCGCCGGCAGTGAGGAGGGTCGTCAGCTTGCGCGTCCAGAGGTTGCGGAACACGTAGGAGAACGGGATCTTCACCCGATGTACCTCAGCCCGTCCACGATCTTCACCCGCGCGGCGCGGATCGAGGGCAGCACCGCGGCCAGCAGCCCCACCGCCAGCGCCGAGGCCACCTGCAACATCACCGTCTCCTCCGTCACCTTGAATATCGGGAACATGGATCCCATCGCCTGCTTGAACCCGGCAGCGACCGGGAACGAGAGCGCGATGCCGATGAGCCCGCCGATCGCCGTCATCAGCACAGACTCGGCCACGATCAGCGCGGCCACGAACCCGGGGCTGAACCCGAGCGCCTTGAGCGTGGCGTACTCCGCGAGCCGCTCGCGCGCGGTCATCGCCATGGTGTTGGCCACCACCGCGAAGATGATGACGATCACGACGAAGGAGACGATCTTTAGCGCCGTCACGATCGCCCCGGTCTGCGCGACGAAGCCCAGCTGGAACGCCTTCTCGGTCTCGGTGAGCGTCTCGGCGAGCGAGTTCCTGAACTCCGCGTCGATCGCGCGCGAGATCTCGGCGGCGCGCGAGCCGTCGGCGATCGTCACCACGAACACGCCCGCGATGTCCCAATTCCGGCCGATGCGCTGCTTCATGCGCTCGTTCAGGTACTCCCAGTGCAGGTACATCTGGCGCGTGACCGTGGTCTCGTCCTTGGGCTCGTAGATGCCGCGGATCACGAAGTCCCAGTTGCCGGGATAGATGGTGCCCTTGATCGGCAGCGTGTCGCCGACCTTGAAGCCGTGCTGGTCGGCGAGGATCCGTCCCACCATCACGCCGCGCCGGTCGCCGCGCCACGCCGCCAGCTCCTCGGGCCTGGCGATGAACTCCGGATACTGCGACCAGTACTCGTCGGTGATCGCGAACTGCGCGAAGAAGTTGCGGAACGACTCGTCCTTGTAGAGGCCCCCGGTCCAGTTGGAGATCGCGACCGTCGTCACCCCGTCGATCGACTTGATGCGCTCGCGGTAGTAGGCCGGCATGCCGAACACGAGCGAGGTGGCGTTGCGCGTGATGAGCCGGTTCGCCGAAGCCATGTCGGCGCCGGCGTACCAGGCGTGCACGACGGTGCGCAGCAACCCGAAGGCGAGGATCGCGACCACGAGGCCCACGATGGTGAGCAGGCTCCGCAGCTTGTGGCGGAAGATGTTCTTGAGGACGAGCTTAAGCAGCAAGGAGCTCGCCCTTCTCGAGGTGCGTCACGTGCCGCGCGCTCTGGACCGCGTGCGCGTCGTGCGTCACCATGATGATGGTCTTGCCCATCTCGGCGTTGAGGCGCCGCATGAGGCCCAGGATCTCCTCGGCGCTCTTGCGGTCGAGGTCGCCCGTGGGCTCGTCGGCCACGATGAGCGTGGGATCGGAGATGAGCGCGCGCGCGATCGCCACGCGCTGCTGCTGGCCGCCCGAGAGCTCGTTCGGGTAATGCACCATGCGATCCGCCAGGCCGACGAGCGTGAGCGCGGTCTCGACCCGCACGCGGCGCTCGCGCTTGCCCATCGACGTGAGCAGCAGCGGCAGTTCCACGTTCTCGAAGGCGGAGAGCACCGGCATCAGGTTGTAGAACTGGAAGATGAAGCCCACGTTCGCCGCGCGCCAGTCGGCGAGCTCGCTTTCGCCGAGCCGCGTGATGTCCTGGCCGCCGACGAGGAGCTCACCGGAGTCCGGCTTGTCGATCCCCGCGATGAGGTTCAGCAGCGTGGACTTGCCCGAGCCCGACGGCCCCATGAGCGCGATGAAGTCGCCCCTCGGGATCTCGAGCGTGATGTCGCGCAGCACCGGCACGACCTGTTCGCCCCGCCGGTAGCTCTTGGAGAGGTGCGTGATGCTGACGAGCGTTTCGTTCACTTCTTCGCGATCGCCGCGGCTCCGCCGTCCTTGAGCTTCTCCGGCGGGTTGAGCGCCACCTTGTCGCCCGGCTTCACGTTGGCCGCCGTCACCAGGTCGCCGACCTTCTGCGGCGAGCCCACCGCGACCTCCTTCGCCACGTTCTTCGCGTCGAGCACGTAGACGACACTCCTGTCGCCGCGCTTCACCACCGCCTCCGGACGCACCGCCGTCACGGGCTTGCGCTCGGCCGCCTCGGGAGCGCGCGCGAGAAAGGCCACCTTGGCGCTCATGTCGGGCAGCACGCGCGCGTCCTTCTCCTTGAAGGCCACCTTCACGAGGAGCGTCGCCTTGGCGCGATCGACGGTCGGCACGATGCGGGAGACCTCTCCCAGCAGCCGCACGGTCGGATAGGCGTCGAGCTGGATTTCTGTCGGCATCCCCACCTTGATCTTGGAGATGGAAGCCTCGGAGACGTCGGCCTCGACCTCGAGCGTTTCCATGTCGGCCATGTTCACCACCGCGCCCTTGGACTCGGCGGCGGAGGAGAAGGGCGTGATGATGTCGCCCACGTTCGCGTTCTTGGTGAGCACGATGCCGTCGAAGGGCGCGCGGATGAGGGTCTGCTCGAGGGCGACGCCGGCCTGGCGCGCGTTCGCCTCCGCCACGCCGATCGACGCCTTCAGGCTCGCGACCGTGGCTTGTTGCTTCTCGAAGCGCGCGCGGGCCGTGTCGAGGGTCGCCTCGGAGATGAACTTCTTCGCGAACAGGTCCTTGGAGCGCTCGTAGTTGGCGGCCGCGTCGCGCAGCTCCGCCTCGCCCTGCTCGAGGTTGGCGCGCGCCGCATTGGCGCCGGCGCCGGCCGAGTCGCGCGCAGCGGCGACGTCCAGGTTCTCGAGCCGGGCGATCACCTCACCCGCCTTCACGCGCGAGCCCTCCTGCACGCCCAGCCACTCGAGCCGCCCCGTCGCCTTGGTCGACACCGCCGCCTTGCGGAAGGCCGACACACGGCCCGTGGCGTTCAGCTCGGTGAACGAAGCGGTGGGATAGGCGGTGGTCACGGTCGCGACCTCGACTTCCACCGGCGCGTTGGCCGAGCGCATCGCCACGAACACGCCGACGAGCACCACGACGAGCGCGCCGATCGTCCACTTGTTGAGCCACTTGCGTCGGCGTTTCGGCGAGAACGCCTTCGATTCGCGATCGATGGTGAGTTTGGAGAGGTCGGGTGCGCTCAAGAGTTGTCCTTGTTCAACTTGAAGATTGTACCGGGGGGTTTCGCTTTGACAGAACAGCGGCCGCCGACTAAGATGTAGATACACGGATATACATGGGGGCACAATGGCATCGAGGGGCGCGCGGGTCGAGTTGGTGGTCTGCCGCTGGGGCAACAGCCTCGCCGTGCGCCTGCCCGCGGCATCGGCCAAGCGCATCGGCGTCGACGAGGGCGACAAGCTGATCGCGGAGGTCTCCGCGGACGGCCGCCTCATCCTCGCCCGCGAGGGCAAGAGCATCGATGCCGCGGCAATCAAGTCGCTGCGCAGGTTTCTCGCCCCCCAGGCGGAGACTGCGCCGGTGGTGGCGAAGATGCGGGGCCGCGCGCGTTACTGATGGTCTACCTGGACACCAGCGCGCTCGTCCCGATGTTCCTGCGGGAGCCGAAGACCGACGCGGTGCTGGCGTGGCTCGAGTCGGCCGGGGAGCCGGTTGCCGTCAGCGACTGGACGCTGGTCGAATTCGCATCGGCCGCGTCGATGAAGATTCGCGCCGGAAGCGTCACCGCCAAGGGTGCGCGTGACGCGACCGATCGGGCGCGAGCCTTCGTCCGGACTCACTGCACCGTGGCCACGCCTGGCCAGCAGGAGTTCGAGCGCGCGACCGAGCTCGCCGGGGATTCCACTGCGGGTTTGAGGGCCGGCGATGCGTTGCACCTCGCCATCGCCGAAGGGCTGAACGCGGGGACGCTTCTCTGCCTCGACGAGGCGATGGCCCAGGGCGCTCGCGCGCTCGGGATGAAGGTGGCCGGCGTCTAGCGCGGCCAAGGCGAGGAGCAGATTCCTACTGCGGCGCGAGCAGCGTCAGCGTCCCGGTCGCGGAATTGTTCCCCGTCACCTGGTTGTTGCCCAGCGAGAGCAGCACGGTGCCGCCGCCCAACACGTACCAGGACTGGTCGTTGTTGAAGACGAGGCTGCTCCCGAGGCTGAGCTCGGTGGTCCCCGGGGGCCCGTTCGTGGTGACGCAGAGTGCGTATGTCGAGCGTTCGACCGTGCTGCGGAGCACGGCGATGCGGGCGATGGCCGTGGCCGCGCTGGTGTTCGCGTGCACGGCGCAATAGGCCGAGCCGGTAATGGTGGAGTCGTTGATCGCCGCCGCCGTCGTGCCTGTCGTCGATCCGAAGGCGCTCACGCTCACGAAGTTGTCGATGAACCGCGACGCGGCGATCGTCACCGAAGGTCCGTCCGTCAGGTTGATCGCGCGGTTTTCGATGTTGCGCAGCGTCGAGCCGGACACCGTCACGGTTCCGGCGCCGGATGCCTTGATGCCGTCGACGGGGAGGTTGGCGATGAGGCTGTTCTCCACCGAGAGGCTCGAGGCTCCCGTCATGTGGATGCCGTGCGTTCCCGGCGTTGCGCCCGCCACCGGGCCGATGACCACGTTGCGCAGTGCGATCACCAGGTCGGCGGCGGTGATGCTGATCGCCGGCCCGCCGTTGAGCGCCACTATGCTGCCGACCGCGCCCGGGATCGCAAGGATCGCGACCGACTTGCCGATCGTCACCGTGCCCGTGTTGTAGTTGGCGGAGTCGAGCATCCAGATCTCGCCCTTGTCCGCCACGGCCGAGAGCGCCGCGGGGAGCAGGCGGCACGGCTGCGGCAGCGTGCACGGGTTGGCGTCGTTTCCGTCGGAGGTGAGGTAGGCGCGGAAGAGCTGCGCGTGCGCCGTCGCGGCGGCGAGGAGTGCCAGGGCGAGGAAAAGGCGAGGGACTCGGGATTTGGACATGGGACCTCCTCAGAAGAGAGCCAGGGTCGATGCGTGCAGCAGGTTGCTGCGCTCGGCGAACGCATCGACGATGCTGAAGTGATTGATCGCCGGCATCAGGATCGCAGGACGGGTTTGCGGCGCCCACTTCTCGGCGATGAGCCGCGACTGGCGCTGGAACTCCGAGCTCTCGGCAGCTCCCGCAGCAACCACCAGCGGTGCCTTGATCGTCGTGGCCTTGTCGTAGAGGTTGAGCCGCGCCACCGCGGCCTCGTCGAGGTGGAAATCGCTGTTGAAGGAGTGGATCCGCAGCGGCTCGAAGTCGAACAGGCCGCTGAAAGGGACGCCGCCGGTGATCCGCGCGGGGTCGAACGCGAGGCGATCGCGCGCCGCGGCAAACAGGGCGGCAACCAGGTGTCCACCGGCGGAGTGGCCGGCCACGACGATGCGTTTGTCATCCCGCAGGGGAGACGCAGCGTCGCCCAGCAGCCAGTTCATCCCCGCGACCACGTCGTCTACGATCCCGTCGATCCGCACCGCCGGACAGAGCCGGTAGTTCAGCATCGCGACGTTGAGCCCCTCGGGCACGTAGCTCGCCGCGAGCCAGGAGAACATCGACTTGTCGAGCGAGCGCCAGTAGCCCCCGTGGATGAAGACCAGCGTCCCGCGGACGGGGCCGGCGGCGGGGAACCAGTCCACCCGATGCCGGGGATCCGGGCCGTAGGCCAGGTCGAGGGTGCAGGGGAGGGTGGCGCGGACGAACCCCGAGTCGCGCTCCCACCGGGCGAAGAACGCCGGATGCTCGGGGACCAGGGCCCGGTTGTTGTACTCCCGCTCGACGAAAGCGGGGTCCAGGAGGGGGGCCATGCCCGAATTCTCTCATTTCGTTACCGCCCGGCTGCATTTCGTCGCAAAGGCGTAGCCTGTGACCGGCACGATGCGTAGCCTGAAATCTGGGTACACTTCATGCATCGGGCGGGCAGGGCCGCCTGGAGGAAAAAGCGATGGCGATCAGCAGCTTGCTTCTGGCCGGCGTGCTTGCGATGGGCCCCCAGTGGTCCATCGTCGACCTGCCCTATCCCGAGGTGAAGGCCCCCGAGACGATGGGCGGCTATGTTCCCTCGACCGAGACCCAGGTGAACGAGACCATCGCCAACTGGGTGAAGCGCAACAGCCCGGCGGGCCGCAAGCACGAGGTCACCCAGGTCCGGATCGACGGGCCCAAGGCCACCGCCCGCATCGTCTTCCCCGACCGTACCTGGCAGATCCGCCTCGAGCGCGGCGAGCAGGGCTGGCGGGTCATCGAGAAATAGCGGCCGCGATCTCCCGCGCCAGCTGTTCCAGCGCCCGGCTGTGGGCGCCCGCAATCCCCGAATAGTCCGCTGACGGCGCCGGCACCCGCGCAAGCGTCCGGCCATTGACCGGCGCGCCCGTCTTTCCCGTCACCGTCCACGCCGCTTCCAGCGTCGCGCCTTCCGAGAACGACGACTCGAAGCGGCTCACGTCCAGCGTGACGCGATGGTCGGCGGCGGGGTTGGAGAGCCTCCCCGAGCTCACGCGCGCCCCGCGCAGCTCGCGCGCGAGGTTCGCGGCGACCGCCCGCGGGATGGCGGTCTTCAACGGCTCCGCCCAGCGGTGGAATTCCTCGATCTCGACCTCGTTGGGCCCCTTGCGGATCACCATCGGCGTGCGGTCCACGGTGTCGGGAATCGCGACCGGGCCCACGTGGACGGTCATCGTCGCCGCGGCGGCGGACTCGACCGGTGGGGCGGAGGCGAGGGTGTAGAAGGCTTCCTTGGGGGTCGCGCCACAACCCGCGAGCAGCAGCACGAGCAACAGTCGCTTCATTTCCGGTCACTCCCTTGGCGCTTGCCGCGAATCAACGACTCCGGATGCCGCTCCAGGTAATCGGCCAGCGCCCTCAGTTGCTCCGAGGTCTTGGTGAGCTCCAGCAACGTCTCGCGCAGGTCGCCCTGCACCGGCGAATCGCTCTGCAGCATCTGCTCGGCCGAGCTGAAGGTCTTGCGCGCCTGCTCGAGCGTCTTGCGCAGCTCCGGCGCCACATCGGTGGAGAGGGTGCCCATCAGCGTGTCGGCGCGCTTCATCGTCACGTCGAGCGTCTGCAGCGCGGTCCGCACGTCGGCCGCCACCTTGTCGAACGGGATCTTCTCCAGCGTGGCCACGATGTTGCCGATCGAGTCCTGCAGCTCGGAGAGCGCTCCCGGGATCGTCGGGATCTCGGGGGGCGACTTCGCTGCGTCGTACTTGGCGGGAGCCACCTTGGGGAAGAAGTCGAGCGCCACGTACATCTGTCCGGTCAGCAGGTTGGCGCTGCGCAGCTGCCCGCGGAAGCCGCGCGAGACCCAGCGCTCCATGCGCTTCACCGGCGGGTCGCGGCCCTCGACACGCATGCGCTGTGGCCAGAAGTGGATGTCGAGCGCGGTGCCGTATTTGCCGCGCACCTCGTCGCGGATCAGGGTGATCGCGCGTACCTCGCCCACGACGATGCCGCGGAAGTCCACCGGGGCACCGACGGCGAGGCCGCGCACCGACTGGTCGAACACCAGGCGGTAGGGCTCGATGACGGTTTCGCGGGGCCGCATCGCGTCGGTGCGGGTGGCGGCGAGCTGGAACTCGGACTCCCCGCGCGCGAGCGGGGCCGACGTGCCCTCAGGGGGCGTCTCGAAAGCGACGCCACCCAGCAGGAGTGTCAGCAGCGACTGCGTATGGACCTTGACGCCGCTCGCGTCGACCGAGAGGTCGAAACCCGACGCGTTCCAGAAACGCGTCTCCTCGTTGACGAACGCGTCGAAGGGGGCATCCACGAAGACGCCCACCAGGACGCTCTTGCCATCCTTGGTCACCTCGGTGGAGACCACCCGCCCGGCCGTCGCGCCGCGGAAATAGACCGGTGAGCCGATGTCGATGGATCCGAGGTCTTCGACGCGCAGCTTGAAGGCCGTGCCCGCCATGTCGGAGGTCACCGCCGGGGGCGTCTCCAGGCCGACGAAGTTCCTCTGCACATTGTCGGTCTTGATGCCCGGGTCGCTGCCGATGTACGAGCCCGCGAGCAGCGTTCCCAGCCCGGACACCTGTCCGCCGGCGATGCGTGGGCGCACTACCCAGAACTTGGTGTCCTCGACGAGGAAGCCGTCGGAAAGGCTGCGGTCCATCTCGGCGGTGACGATGACGGCCTTGCGGTCGGCGGAGAGCGTGACTCCGCGCACGATGCCGATGTCGACCGCCTTGTGCTTGATGCGCGTCTTGTTGGCCTCGATGCCCTCGCCGTTCTGGAACTGGATGGTCACGTTCGGCCCCTTGTCCCAGACCGCCTTGATCGCGAGCCAGCCCCCGATGACGAGGGCGGCGACCGGCACCAGCCAGACCAGCTGCAGCGTGCGCGGCGCGGCCTTGCGCTCGACCGCCTGCGGTATCGGGTCGCTATCGCTCACGCGCCTGCTCCTCCTGCAGGGGATCCCACGTGAGCCGCGGGTCGAAGCTCGCCGAGGCGAGCATGGTGAGCACGACGACCGCCGCGAAGAAGATCGCGCCGGGGCCGGGAAGGACATAGGCGAACGCGCCGAACTGCACCAGCCCCACCAGCACGGCGCCCACGAAGATGTCGACCATCGACCAGCGCCCGATGTAGGCGGTGGCGCGGTAGAGCCTGGCGCGCCGCAGCGGGTTGTGCGTCGAGCGCATCTGCGCCGCGATGAGGAGCCATCCCAGGGAGACGATCTTCACCGCGGGAATCACGATGCTCGCGATGAAGACGATCGCGGAGAGCATCCGGTTGCCTTCATTCCAGAGATAGACCGCGCCCGACCAGATGGTGTCGGACTGCAGGATGGTGAGCTTGGCGCTGTCCATCACCGGGAGCAGGTTTGCGGGGATGTAGAGGATGGCCGCGGCAAGGAGATAGGCCCAGGTGCATGCGAGCGAGGCGGGCTTGCGCGCATGCAACGCCGTGCCGCAGCGCGCGCACGTGGGCTCGAGCACCTCGGGGCCGGCGTGGTTCAGCCGGTAGCAGCCGTCGCAGAGCAGGTACCCCTGGCTTGCCGCGGTCACCGTCATGCGCGCGCCTCCTCGCGGCTGCGCAGCACCTCGATGCGGTGCCACAGCGATTTCGGATCGAATGCCGCGACCGCCGCGGCCAGCAGCAGGACGTAGGCGCCGACCGCATAGAACGCCCATCCCATGTAGACGTCGGCCATCTTCGTGAGCTTCACCAGCGAGATGATCGAGCCGAGGAAGAAGACCTCCACCATGCCCCAGCGCCAGATCCAGTCGAGCGTGCGGATCGCGGGCTGGAGCAGGTGCGGCACGCGCCCCAGCTTGATCAGGATCAGCAGGTAGAGCGACGTCACGATCTGCGCCCAGGGCACGACGATGACGGTGACCAGCACCACGATGGCAACGCTCGGCCAGCCGGTGGCGAAGAGTTGCTTGACCAGGCCGTAGAGGGTCGATTCGGTCGTGATCCCGTTGGCCTCGAGCTGCATCAGCGGGAAGGCGTTCGCGCACGCGAAGGCGACGGCGGCTCCGACCATGAAGGCGAGCGTGTGCTCGAGGCTGTCGGGCTTGTTGCGGACGAGCTCGGCGCCGCAGCGCATGCACGCCGCGGCGCCGCCGGGGGCCAGCTCCGGTTGCCGCTGCAGGGCGTCACACTCCGGGCAAGCCAGTAGATTGTTGGTTGTTGTGGCCATTCAACATCTTAGTCCGGTTAGACTGGCTCTCGTTCCCATGGAAGACGTGCTCTCCCGGGCCGAGGCGCTCGCCCGCCATAGCGACTCCCCCGAACATTACACGCGCACGTGGCTCACGCCCGCGCACCAGGCGGCCGCACGCCAGATCGCGGCATGGATGCGCGAGGCCGGGATGGGGGTGCACGTCGATGCGGTCGGCAGCGTGATCGGCCGCTACGAAGCCTCCCATCCGGCCGAGCCCTCGTCCCAGGCCGCGCAGGTCCTCATGATCGGCTCCCACTTCGACTCCGTGCGCAACGGCGGCAAGTACGACGGCGTGCTCGGGATCCTGCTGCCGATCGCGTGCGTGGCGGAGCTGTCCCGCCTCGGCGAACGCCTGCCCTACACGATCGAGGTGGTCGCGTTCTCGGACGAGGAGGGTGCGCGTTTCCAGACGAGCTTCCTCGCCAGCAAGGCGATGGTGAAGGGGGCGGAAGGGATGCGGCCGCTGCTCGAGCGCCGCGATGCCGACGGCGTCACCGTCGCCGAGGCGATGCGCGCCGCGGGGCTCGATCCCGACGCGACCGACGACGCGCGCATCGACCCGCGCGGGCTCATGGCCTATGTCGAGGTGCATATCGAGCAGGGTCCGGTGCTGCTGGACGCGGGGCTGCCGCTCGGCGTCGTGACCTCCATCGCAAGCGGCACGCGTTACCTCGTGCGCGTTCGCGGCGAGGCCGGCCACGCCGGCACGGTCCCGATGCCGAGGCGCCACGACGCACTGGCCGCCGCTGCCGAGATGGTGCTCGCGGTGGAGGACGAGGCGGTGCGCGGGGGCGTCGGCACCGTGGGTCTGCTCAAGGTCGCCGACGGTAGCGGCAACGTGATCCCCGGCGACGTCGAGTTCACGATCGACCTGCGTGCGCCCGAGGACGCGACGCGCAGGCGGCTGGAGGAGCGCGTGATCGAGCGCCTCGGCACCATCGCGGTGCGCCGGGGCGTCAAGCTGGAGGCGAAGCCTCGCCACGACGTGAAGGCTGCCCCCTGCGCCCTCTGGCTGCAGATGCAGCTCAGCGCGTGCCTCGAGCGGGTCGGCGTGAATCCCATGCGCCTGCCGAGCGGGGCGGGCCACGATGCGATGGTCCTCGCCGAAGTGACCGATGTCGGCATGATGTTCGTGCGCTGCGGGGCGGGGGGCGTGAGCCACAACCCGGCGGAGACGGTGACCGCGGAGGACGTCGATGTCGCCCAGCGGGCGCTGCTGCATTTCCTGAGGAGTTTCTCGCCTCCGAGGCGGTGACAGGTGTAATTCGGTGTTTTCGCGGGCCTTCCCCTAAACTCGCGCGCATAAAGCCAACAAGCACCGGGGAGGGTGTCGTGGCGCAAGCCGAGGCAGGGCTCAAGATCTACCAGGACGACATCGAGCCGTTCTGGAAAAAGCTTCCCCAGTTCTTCGCCTATCCCTTCCGCTTCACGCCCATGGTCGTCATTGGCGTGCTCTCGCTGGCAAGCATCCTCACGGCGGTCACCGGCGGTCTCCTCCGCGGTCTCCTCGCCTACCTCTTCCTGCGCTACGCCTTCACCGTGATGGAGCAGTCGGCCACGGGCGACTTCAACAGCGAGTCACCCGACATCTCCATGTGGGGCATGAAGGACCACCGTCCGCTCAAGCAGACGGTCGTCTTCCTCTTCTACATCTTCGTGCTCATCGGCCTGGCGGTGGTCTCGGCCGTTCCCGTGGTGTCCAAGGAGGCGCGCGCCGCCCACGCCGCCGAGGTGGAGGCCGCCCGGCAGGTCCAGGTGAGGCCCGGCGTCGATCCGACCGCCCCGCGTCCGCAGAAGAAGGCCGAGGAAACCGAGGACGACGAGGAGCCGCAAACGGCGCCCGAGCGCATTCCCCAGTCGTATGCCGAGGCGATGGCGATGAATGCCGCGGCCGTGCCGGCGGAGCCCGAGCCGGACGACGTCCGCTTTCCGATCTGGTTCTACGCGCTGGCGATCCTGGCCGCCCTCCCGCTGCCGGGAGCGATCATGGTGATCGCGATCGAGGACAGCCTGGTGCGCGCGCTCAACCCGGCGACCACGTTCTTCTTCATCCGCGCGATGGGCAAGTCGTACTTCATCCTCTGGGGCTTCTTCGCCCTGATCCTCACGGTGCGCGAAAGCCTCATGAGCGCGACCGCGAGCCTGGCCGCCTACATCCGCCTGCCGATCGAGATGTTCGTGGGCTCCTACCTCATGCTCGCGCTCTTCGCGATGATGGGCTACGTGCTCTACCAGTATCACCAGGAGCTAGGCTACGACGTAAAGGTGGATTTCGACGCCCACCGCGACCAGGGTGCCCTGGCGGCCTCGGGCAAGCCCGCCGACCCGATGACGCAGCAGGTGAACGCCTTCGTGAAGGAAGGCAAGGTGGACGAGGCGCTGCGCTACGTGCACGACGCGATGCGCTACGACAAGCTCAATCCCGACATGAACGAGCGCCTGCACGAGCTCTACAAGCTCAAGGGCGAGCCGGAGAAGACGGTCACGCACGGCCAGCAGTACCTGCAGTCGCTGGTGACTTCGAAGCGCGGGCCGAAGGCCCTCACGCTGCTGAAGAAGCTGCGCGAGATCGATCCCAAGTTCGAGCCGCACGCCGACGCCCGCCTCGGGCTCGCCACGGCCGCCATGGCTGCGCGCGACACCAGCGGCGCGGTCGAGCTGGTCAAGGGCTTCGACAAGCGCTTCCCGAACCATCCCGACATCCCGGCGGTTTACCTCTTGGGCGCGAAGATCACCAGCGAGCACCTGAACCAGGACGAGAAGGCGATGGCGATCCTGAAGGCGCTGCTGCAGCGCTACCCGGACGCGCCGGTGAAGGAGGAAGCGGAGAAGTACCTGGCCGTGCTCGCCAACGTGCAGAAGCTCAAGACGACGCCGAAGCCGGTGCCCGCGCAGGTTCGCTGAGGCGAGCGGTTTCCGCCCGGACTGTCCTTCCCACGATCAGCACCGCCGGGCTGTCCAGGCCGGCCGCGCGGATGTCCTCCGCCAGGCGGGCGAGGCGCGTGACGACGTGGCGCTCCCCGGGCAGCGACGCGTTGGCGACGGCGGCCGCGGGCATGCCGGGATCCATGCCTGCCTCGACCAGCGCCGCCACGATGCTCTCGCAGCGCGCCACCCCCATGTAGATCACGAGCGGCAGGCCGGTGCGGGCGAGCGCTGCCCAATCCGTGGCTCCGTCGCGGTCGTGTCCGGTGACGAGGATCGCGCCGGGCCCGACCTCGCGGTGGGTGAGCGGGATGCCGAGCGCGGTGGCGGCGGCCAGCCCCGAGGTGATCCCGTTGACGACTTCGTAGGCGATGCCGGCGCGCTCGAGCGCCTCGCACTCCTCGCCGCCGCGGCCGAACACCATCGGATCGCCGCCCTTCAACCGCACGACGATGCGTCCGGCGCGCGCCTCGGCCACCATCAGCCGCTCGATGAAACCCTGCGGCGTGGAGCGTCGCCCGCCGCGCTTGCCCACGCGCACGACGCGCGCATCAGGGCGCGCGCAGGCGAGGATTTCCTCCGACACCAGCTCGTCGCACAACACGACCTCGGCGCGCTCGAGTGCCTTCACCGCCTTGAGCGTGAGGAGCTCGGGGTCGCCGGGTCCGGCGCCGACGAGGTAGACGAAGCCTTTCACCGCGACGACACCAGCTTCAATTGGCGCGCGGCCGCTCCCGCAGCCTTGCAGTGCGCGGCGATGAGCGCGGCCTGGCGCGCGAGGGCGGCGGGAACCGGGATCCGCCCTTCGACCACCTCGCGCGTCCATGCGGCCGTGGCGACCGCGTCGCGCGGGGGCAGCGTGAGGCCCTCTTCGCCCTCGCCCAGCAGGTGCGTCGTGGACATGCCGTCGGTCGCGATCTGCTCGATGGGCTGCGGCGCGTGCAGGCGTACGACGGATTCGCCCTCGACGCCGCGCATCAGGAAGACGTTCGCCGGTATCGCGGTGAAGTGCTCGCGCATCAGCGCGAGGAAGTCCGGATGGGTCACCGCGATCAAGCGGCATGCGGCGGCGGCGTCCACGCCTTGCGGCAGCAGGAGCTTCGCGAGCGTGTGCCCGCTGTTGCGCACGCCCACCTCGAGCCGCGCGTCGAGCAGCCGCGCGAGGTCGGGCGCGAGCACGCGGATGGGTGTCGGTGCGATGAGCTGCGCGTCGAGCCGCTCCTCGGCCTCGTCGATGCCTTTCACGGGGGCATGGCCGAGCAGCGACAGGATCTCGAACGTGCCCACGCGCGTGGATTCCTGCGACGCGCCGTGCAGCAGCACCGGCACCTCTTCGCGCGCGAGCAGGAGCGCCAGCAGCGGCACGAGGTTCGGCAGCTTGCGCGCGCCGTTGTAGGTCGCGATCACGGCCGGCTGCGCGCGCCGCGTGGGCACGCGCATGGGGCGCACGTGCGGGCCGAGTGCTTCCATCATCCCGGCGAGCTCCTCCGCGGTCTCGCCCTTCACGCGGAAGCCCACGAGGATCGCCCCCAGCGCAGCGCCTGCCACCTCGCCGGAGAAGATCGCGGCGAAGAGGTCGCGGGCCTGCTCACGCGAGAGGTCGCGCGCGCCGTGCTTGCCGCGGGCGATCTCCTTGATGAAGGGGCGAGGGTCGAAGGTCATGCAACCATTTTCCCCGGATTCGAGGCGACGCGTTCGGCGATGGCGCGCACTTCCGGCAGGCACGAGCCGCAGTTCGTGCCGCACTCGAGCTTCTCGCCGCGCGCGAGGCCCTCGGCGATGCGTGAGGCGGTCATGCCGAAGCAGTTGCAGACGACTGGGTCGGAGCCGGAGCGCACGCGCTTGTCGGGCGGGCGCTGGGGGGCCAGCAGGAAGCGGCGAACGTCGGCCACCGGTTCACCGGCCAGCATCCAGTCGCGCAGCCATTCGGCGTCGGCCACCATTTCGGCCGCACCGCTGATGCGCCCCGCGGTGAGCCGCCCGTCGCGCACCAGCACCCGGCGCGCGTGGCCGCGGCGCGGATCGTCGTAGCGCAGCATGTCGCTGCCGGCAAGGCCCAGCAACCCGTCGAGCGCGGTCATCCAGGCGGCATCCGGCGCGCCCTCGTTCGCGGCGCGCACCAGCACGCCCGGGCGCTCGCGTCCGGCGGGCACCACGCTCAGGAACGCGATCTCGTCCTGGGCCGCGAGCAGGGTGGCGACCATCGCACCGATCGCGGCCTCGTCGGCCTCGGCGAAGGCGACCAGGCGCCAGGAAAGGTTCGCCGGTCCCACGCGCACCGCCGCGTGCTTGAGCTCGGGCTGGCGCGAGATCGGATCGGTCGCGGGCACGGTGAGCGTGTTCACCCCGGCGCTCGACCGTCCGCCCAGGAAGCGCTTGCCCCAGTGCATCGGCAGGTACGCCTGGCCCGAGCGCACCGATTCGTCGGCCTGCGCGATCACGTAGAGCCCGCCGCGGCGCGACTCCACGCGCACGAGCTCGCC
>Ga0111538_10006926_pt1 | contig 15315 bp, 7 predicted proteins | sample SoiMethybrSBSTD1_FD_79669 | JGI IMG/M metagenome (GOLD analysis project Ga0111538, IMG submission 79669) | Bulk soil microbial communities from a Populus tree surrounding site in Tennessee, USA - Soil MetaG P. TD hybrid SBSTD1 (version 2)... | ecosystem: Environmental > Terrestrial > Soil > Tree...
GAAGTTCCTGGGTCGTGGTGGCTTCGCGTACGTCTACCTGGCCGAGGACACGGAGGGTCGCAAGGTCGCGCTGAAGATCGGCGACGTCGCCGGCGGGGGCCGGTACGTGACGCGCTTCGTCGAGGTCACCGACGAGCGCTCGCAGGAGTGGATCAGCCCGGACGAGACGCCGGGCGAGGCCGTGTTCTTCCGCTCCGACGGCGTGCGCCTGGACTTCCTCGACATGCACGAGATCGACGGGCTGATCCGCTGCGAGGCGAAGCTGCTGCGCGGCGTCAACCACCCGAACGTCGTGCGCACGCGCGACCTGTTCGAGTTCGAGGGCCGCCCGGTGGTCGTGATGGACTACGTGCGCGGCAAGACGCTGCGCGAGAAGATCCGCGCGCTCGAGGGCATCCGCCTGAACTGGTTCCTGGCAATCGCGCGCGCGCTGCAGGACCTCCACGACAGCGACGGGCTCGCGTACCACGGTGATCTCAAGCCCGAGAACATCCTCGTGAAGCCCTCGGGGACGGTGGTCATGATCGACCCCGCGCTGCGCACGAACAAGGACACGCTGATCTCGACCACGCCCCACTACAACCCGTTGCTGCTGCGCAACAACAAGGCGGACGTGATGGGCATCGGCGTGATGCTCTACGAGATCCTCACCGGCACGCTGCCCTTCGACGACGCGCCCTGGCAGTACGCGGGCCGCGAGCAGGGGGGCGAGGTCGAACGCCTGAGCCTCTCCTACTTCCTCTCCTATCCGCCGCCGCGCACGCTCAACCCCAACACGCCGGAGGCGCTGGAGAAGATCACCTACCGCTGCCTGACGGTGATGGACTACGGGCTGCGCGAGCTGGAAGCCGACCTGGTCGACTTCCTGCGCAAGGAGTAGCTCAGCTCCGTCGAGGAGCGACGCGCTCCCGCTCCTGGCGTGCGCGCTTCAGCCGCGACTCGGCCAGCTGTTCGGCCGCCTCGCGCGTGTTCACGTCGCTCGTGCGCGCGATCTCGAAGACCTGCTTCAGCTGTTCGTAGATCCGATCGATGCGCACCATGGCCTTCTTCTCGTCGTAGCCGCCTTCCTGCAGCTCCATGCCGACGTTGATGATGCCGCCGGCGTTGATGACGTAGTCGGGCGCGTACAGGATCCCGCGGCGCTTCAGGTCCTCGGCGTGGCGCGGCTCGCGCAGCTGGTTGTTCGCGCAACCGGCAACGGCCTTGCAGCGCAGCTTCGGGATGGTCTCGTCGTTCAGCGTCGCGCCGCGCGCGCACGGAGCATAGACGTCGCAGGGGACGGAGACGTGCTCCTCGTCGGCGACGACCTCGTAGCCGTGCTTGGCGCGCAGCTCGCGCACGCGCTCGGGGTTGATGTCGCTGATGATCACGTGGGCGCCGCGCTGTGTGAGCAGCTCGGCCAGCCGCCCGCCCACGGCGCCCACGCCCTGCAGCAGGATGCGCTTGCCGCGGAAGTCGTCCTTGCCCCACACCTCCTCGAGCACCGCGCGCATCCCCTGCACACAGCCCCAGGCCGTGTAGGGACTGGGATTGCCGGAGCTGCCGGACTCGCGCGACAGGCCGACGACCCAGCGCGTCGACTGGCGCACCTGCTCGAGGTCCGGGATCCCGATGTTCATGTCCTCCGCGGTGATGTAGCGCCCGCCCATGGCGTCGACGAAGCGTCCCATGGTGAGGAAGAGCTCGGGGCTCTTGCCGGTCTTCGGGTCGCCGATGATCACCGACTTGCCGCCGCCGAGCCCGGTGTCGGCCACGGCGGACTTGAAGGTCATGCCCTTCGCCAGGCGCAGCACGTCGAACAGCGCGTCGTCCTCGGACTCGTAGGGCAACATGCGCATGCCGCCGAGCGCCGGTCCCAGGGTCGTGTCGTGGATCGCGATCAGCGCGTGCAGCCCCGTGCGCGCGTCCCGGCAGCGCGCGACCCGCTCGTAGCCGTCGACCTGGATCTCCGAGATTTCCATGGGGGGCGAGATGTCTCCTGATGGACGGCGGGACGGCGGAGGCCCCCCTGGGGCCGCGCTCGGGACCGGAAGACCGGACCCGCGCGGGCAGATCCTAAGGGCGTGCCGTCCGTGCGTCCAGCGCCGGAACGCGGCGCGAGCGCCCCCCGGAACGCATCAGAGCTCCTCGGTCGAGGCCTCGACCTCTTCCCGCGTCTCGCTCTTGTCCTCGGCCTTGGCGACGTCGCGCGCGTTCTTGCACTGCGGGTAGGCCGAGCAGGCGAGGAACTCCTTCCCCCAGCGGCTGTGCTTCAGCAGCATCGGGCTCCCGCACTTGTCGCAGATCTCGCCCGTCTCCTTGGGCTTCTCGCGCATCTCGTCGGGCAGCGGCTTCGCGTTGCGGCACTTGGGGAACGCCGAGCACGCCAGGAACGGCCCGCGGCGCGAGCCGCGCACGATCATCTCGCTCCCGCACTTGTCGCACTGGATGCCGGTCTTCTTGGGCTCGACGATGTTGCCCTGCTCGTCGATGGACGCGGTGGACTTGCACTTCGGGTAGCCCGTGCAGGCCAGGAACTTCCCGCGGCGCCCGTCGCGGATGACCATCGGGCTGCCGCACTTCTTGCACTTGTGGTCGGTGGGGATGGCTTCCTTCTTCTCGCGCCGTCCCTCGACCGGCATCGTGTTCTTGCACTCGGGGTAGCGCGAGCAGCCCAGGAACTTGCCGCGCTTGTTGTACAGCACGGCCATCGGCGCTCCGCACTTGTCGCAGGCGACGTCCGACATCTCGGGGTTGGCCTTGAGGCTCTTCATGTCGACCTCGGCCTTCTCGAGGTCGTGCATGAAGAGCTCGTGGAAGCGCCCCACCACCTGCTCCCAGCGCGAGGCCCCGCTCTCGACCTGGTCGAGGTCGCTCTCCATGCGCGCCGTGAACTCGGTGTTGATCAGGTCGCCGAAGTGCTCGACCAGCCGGTCGGTGACGATGTCCCCCAGCTCGGTGGCGAAGAAGCGCCGCTGCTCGAGCTTCACGTAGCCGCGCTCCTGGATCGTGGAGATGATCGCCGCGTACGTCGAGGGACGGCCGATGCCCTTCTTCTCCAGTTCCTTGACGAGCGTCGCCTCCGTGTAGCGCGGCGGCGGCTGCGTGAAGTGCTGCGAGGCCTCGAGCTTCTCGGGGCGGTAGGAGCGGTCGACCTCCAGCCTCGGGAGCACCTGGTCCTCGCGCTCGCCGCGGTCCGACGAGAACACGCGCAGGTGACCGTCGAAGAGCTCGACCTCGCCCTGGGCGACGAAGCGCGCGAGGTCCTTCTCGCTGCCGCCGCGCTCGGGATGCTGGAAGACGGCGGTGGTGACCGTCGCGCGCGCCGGCGTCATCTGGCTGGCGACGAACTTGTTCCAGATCAGCTCGTAGAGCTTGTACTCGTCGGCCTTGAGCACCGCGCCGAGCGAGCTCGGCGTGCGCGAGACCTCGGTCGGCCGGATCGCCTCGTGCGCCTCCTGCGCGCCCTTGGCCTTCGCCAGGTAGGTGTTGGGCTTGGCCGGGACGTAGTCGGCTCCGAAGTCGCGGCCGATGAGCTCGCGCACCGCGGTGAGCGCCTCCTGGCTCACGCGCGTCGAGTCGGTGCGCATGTACGTGATCAGGCCCACCGAGCCCTCGCCCGGCACCTCCACGCCCTCGTAGAGCCGCTGCGCGATCATCATCGTCTTCTTCGCGCTGAAGCGCAGGAGCGTCGAGGCCTTCTGCTGCAGCTGGCTGGTCGTGAACGGCGGCGTGGGCCGGCGCGTCTTGGGCTTGTCCTCGAGCTCGGTCAGCCGCAGCGGGCTCTGGGCGATGCGCGCCACGAGATCCTCGGCCGCCGTGCGTTGCAGGTTCTTCTCGATGCGCGTCTCGCCCAGCCGGCGCAGCTCGGCCTGGAAGGGCTTGCCCTCGCTCTCGAAGTGCGCGGTGACGCGCCAGTACTCCTCGCTCTGGAAGGCCTTGATCTCGCGCTCGCGCTCGACGATCAGGCGCACCGCCACCGACTGCACACGGCCGGCCGAGAGGCCCTTGGCGATCTTGCTCCAGAGCAGCGGCGAGAGCTTGTACCCCATGATGCGGTCGAGCACGCGCCGCGCCTGCTGCGCGTCGATCTTGTCGAAGTCGAGGCGTCCGGGGTCGCGGAACGCCTCCTCGATCGCGCGCTGCGTGATCTCGTTGAAGACCACGCGGAAGATGCGGTCCTTCGGGACGTCGAGCGACTCCGCGAGGTGCCACGCGATGGCCTCGCCCTCGCGGTCCATGTCAGGCGCCAGGTAGACGGCGTCGGAGGCCTTGGCCAGGCGCTTCAGCTCCGAGATGACCTTGCCCTTGCCGCGGATGGTCGTGTACTCGGGCTTGAACCCGTTCTCGATGTCGATCCCGAACTTGCCCTTCGGCAGGTCGCGAATGTGCCCCATCGAGGCCTTCACGATGTAGGCGCTGCCCAGGTACTTGTTGATCGTCTTGGCCTTCGCGGGGCTCTCGACGATCACCAGCGAGCGCTTCTTCGCGCCCTTCACGCGGACCTCTTTCTTGGGCCCGGTCTCCTTGGTTTCGCTCGCCTTGGACTTCGCCATTGTCTCGTCGCCACCCTGGAAAGACCGGGAGCGCGGGTCAAGGTCGCGCCCTCGGCGGGGCGGGCGATAGGAATAGGGGCGCGCGATCCACAGTCAAGCGGGAAGAGGTCCTCGCGCGCGCGCGGAGCGGGGCGACAACTCCTTGCCGATCAACGGTTTGGATCGTGAGTATCCTCTCGCTCCGATGATCCGCGTGAACGACGGTCTGGCGGGAGCGGTGCTGTTCCCGACGCACGAGCGGGTCGAGCGCGATCTCCCCGGTCCCCCCGAGCGCCTGGCCTTCGCGGTCCTGTGGACGACGGGGAGCGATCCGCGGCGCGACGGCCTGTTCCGCGTCGCGGCCGTGCGTGCGACGGGAACGGGGTCGTGGGAGCCGTTCGCCGCGCACTGCCGCCCCGGCGGTCCCGGCCGGCCCTGGAGCGCTGATGCGAGCGGGAGCGCGCGCATGGCGCGCGAGTTCGGCGTGCACGGGGGCGATCTCGACGGAGCGCCCTGGGCCGCCGAAACGCTGGCCGAGCTCGCCGCGTTCCTGCGCGAGCGCACGGTGATCGTCCCGGCGCGCGCAGCGTTCGTCGGCTGGCTGAAGGACGCTACCGGACCCGGTGGCGTGCGCGCCCTCGGTCTCGCAGAGATCGCTGCGCTCTGCCTCCCCGGGCGCCTCGCGGCCGAGGGCGACGGCCTGGCGGCCACGCTCCTCGCGCGGAGCTCCGCCGATCGGCCGCGCGCGCTCCAGCCGACGGATCTTCAGGCCGCGCTCGGCATCCTCGTGGCCCGCATCCTCGCGCAGGACGAGAACACGCTCTCGGTGCTGGCGCACTCGCTCTCGAGCGCCGCACGGGCATTGCGACGGGAGAAAGCGCCCGCGGTCCACGACGTCGAGCTCGCCCTCGCGCTGCTCGAGCATCCCTCGCGCTGGGTCGACCCCGCGCGCGCGCTCGAGCCGGAGAGCACGGATCTGCGCGACGGTCGCCTGACCGCCGCGCTGGAGCGACATCCGACGCTGTACGACGCGGTGGAGTCGGCGCGCCCGCGCTGGGCCGAGCCGCGTCCGGACGGCGCGGCCGAGGATCCGCCCTCGCCGCGCTGCGAGGAAGTGCGCACGCTCGACACCGACGACCGTCGATGCGTCGACGAGATCTTCCAGGAGCACCTGCCGCGCGCGCTCGCGTCCGCGGGCCGCGAGGCGAGCTACCGCGAGGGACAGCACGCGGTCGCGAGCGTCATCGCCGAGGGTTTCGGGGTGCGCGAGCTGCGCCTCGTGCACGCGCCTACAGGAACGGGCAAGACGCTCGCCTACCTCGTGCCGTGCGCGCTGTGGGCAGCGCGCACGAACACGCGCGTCGCCGTCGCGACGTTCACGCGCGCGCTGCAGGAGCAGGCGCTGGAGCGCGAGACGCCGCTCGCGCTGTCGCTCTTGCGCTCGGCGACCGGCATCCGCGAGCCGCGCGTCACGGTGCTCAAGGGCCGCGAGAACTACCTGTGCTGGCGCGCGCTGTGCCTGCAGCAGCGCGGCGCCGACGAGCCGGCCGAGGAGCTCCTGGCCTGGTCCGCGCTCGCGCTCTTCGCGCTCGACGATCCGCACGGCGACATGGACCGCTTCCCGGCGCGCGCGCCGCTCGAGGCCCTGGATCCCGAGCGCTGGCGGCGCGCCGTCGAGCGCCTCTCGCGCGCCGCGCGCAGCGCGAGCGGCTGCTGCGCGTGGGCCGCGGATCGCGCCACGTGCGCGGCCGAGGTGGCCTGGCGGCGCGCCGAGCGCGCGCACGTGGTGATCACGAACCACGCGCTGGCGCTCGCGCGGCGCGACCACTTCCACCATGTCGTGTTCGACGAGTGCGAGCACCTCCACGACGTGGCGCTCAACGCCTTCAGCTCGTCGGTGAGCCTGCGCAGCCTGCACGAGCTCCTCTCGCGTCTCTCCGGCGACGGACGGCGCCCGCTCGACCGCGTGGCCTCGGTTGCGCCGCCGGGAAGCGCGCCGTACGCCAGCGCTCGCACCTCCGCCGACGCCGTGGAACGCGCGCGCTCCGCGCTCCTCGACCTGGGCGAGGAGTGCCGCGCCTTCCACGCCTGGCGCGCCGAGCGCGCGCGCGAGCGTCAGGAAGCGGATCAGCACTCGCTCTTCCGCGAGTACGCGCTCGGCGAGGGCGTGGCGCTGTGCGCGAGCCACGCCGAGCTGTCCGCAGCGCTCACCGACCTCGCCACCGGGCTCGCGGAGCTGCAGGAGGGGCTGGACGGCGTCCTGCCCGCGCGCGAGGGACCGCGGCTGCGGCGGACGCTGGAGCTCCTGCGCATGGAGCTCGAGGAGGAGCGCGGCGGCGTCGCGGCCTGGATCCCGCGCGAGGAGTCGGGACGGCCGGTCTTCGGTCCCGAGACCTTCCACGACCTCGAAGCGAGCCCGAGCGGCGATCACCACCTCGTGGTGCGCGTGCTCCTGCCGCACGAGTACCTCGGTCGGCACTACTACCCGCAGCTCGCTGGCGCGGTCCTGCTCTCGGCCACGACGTGGCTGCGCGGCGGCTTCGACTCGGCCGCAGCGTATCTCGGCCTCGCGCGCGCGGCGGTGCCCGCCGATGGCGAGGAGCGCGAGCCGATGGCGGTGCGTTCGTTCCGCGCGCCCGAGGCCTTCGACTACTCGCGCGTATTGCTCTCGGTGCCGCGCGACGCGCCGCCCGTCACGGACAAGAACGCCTACCTCGACTACGTGGCGCGCTTCGTGGCCTTCCTCGCCGAGCGCACGCGCGGGCGGCTGCTCGCGCTCTTCACCAACGGCGAGGACCTGGCGCAGGTCGGCGCGCAGCTCGAGCCGTTCTTCGCCGCGCGCAGCATCCCGTTCTGGTGGCAGCGCATGCGCGGCGTGGCCAAGGAAGAGCTCGGGCAGCTCTTCCGCTCGCACGTGGACTCCGTGCTGCTCGGGCTGGACACCTTCTGGCACGGCGCCGACTTCCCGGGCACGACGCTCGAGTACCTCGTCATCGCGCGGCTGCCCTACGGCGTTCCGGACCGCTACCACCACGCGCAGTGCGCGGCCCTGGGGAGCGCCGAGCAGCGGCGCACCATCTACCTGCCGCGCGCGCTCTCGAAGTTCCGCCAGGGCTTCGGTCGCCTCATGCGCACGGAGTCCGACCGCGGCGCGGTGTTCGTGCTCGACCGGCGCGTGCTCGATCCGCGCCACCGCGGGTTCCTCGACGAGCTGCCGCTGAGCGGGTTCGACGTCGAGCGCGGCGCGCGCCTGATCCGGGGCGACACGGACGCGTGCCTGGACGCGGCCCTCGCGCACATGGAGATGAAGTCCGACGTGCGCCGGCGGGGCCTCGAGCGGAGCTTCCTCGGCTGGCAACTGGCCTGACGACGCGCCGCGCGCGGCTTCGTCCGTCGCGCACGAGCGCTATGATCCGCGCCACCGTTGATGCCGACGAGCCCTCGATCGGCCGAGCGGCGCCTCGTGGCGGTGCTCGGTGGCCTGTGCCTCGCGCTGCTCGGTGCGACGCTGTTCCTGTCCTGGCTTCTGGCAAGGCGCGCGCAGGGCGGCGTGTTCTACGGCGAGGATGCCCTGCGCGATCCCGAGATCCAGCGTCAAGTGGTCCAGCGCCTGGCGGAGGCGAGCTCGATGCCCTTCGACTCGCACCCCGACGGCGAGGTCGGACGCGTCCTGATCGCGGGGGGAGAGCGCGGCGAGTTCCGCACGAACGCCTTCGGGATGCGCGAGCGCGAGTACGAGGTCCCCAAACCCGACGGCGTCGTGCGCATCGTGCTGCTGGGCGATTCCTTCGTCTTCGGGCTGAACATCGAGGCGCGCGAGCGCCTCGGGGCGCGGCTCGAGGAAGCGCTCTCCGAGCGCGTGCCCGGCCGGCGCTTCGAGTGCCTGCACCTCGCCGTCAACAGCTGGAACCTGCGTTCGGAGTGCGTGTACCTGCGGCGCCAGCTGGACCGGCTCGCGCCCGACCTCGTCATCCAGGTCAGCTACTCGAACGACCTGGACGACGTCACCGGCGTGCGTGGCTTCGGCGCCGAGGCCTCGTTCGTTCCCTACCACCGTCCGCGCGCCGATTCGCTCGTGCTCGACCGCTACGCGCAGTCGTACCTGCACCAGGACACGCGCAACTTGCTCTCGCGCGGGCTCGATCACGAGAGCCGGTCGCGCTTCGCGGAAGCGCTGGCCGAGATCGAGCGCCTGCGCGCGGACATGGCGCAGCTGCCCGGCGCTCCGCGCTACCTGCTCGTCTTGCACTGGGGACTGCTCGCGCCGGCGGTGCAGGATCACCTCGGGTCGAAGCTCGACGCCGACAGCGTCTTCTACGTCCCGCCCGAGTTCGCGGCCGACAAGAGCATGTGGATCACCCCCACCGATCCGCACTGGAACCCCGAGGCCCACGCGCTCGTCGCGGGCGCGCTCTACGGGGTGATGCGCGCGCGGAACCTCTTGCCGTCGATCGAGCTCCCCGCGTGGCCCGAGGCGGATCAGCGCGCGTCCGAATGGGCCGAGCGCGGGCTCGCGTTCGCGCGCACGGAAGGGGATCGGCTGCGCAAGTCGCTCGGCGCGCTCGTCGCGGTGCTCGACTGGCCGGAGATCACGCTCGAGGAAGCGCGCCAGGTCCACGGCGGACTGGACCTCGAGGGGCTCGTCTCGCCCTACGCTTCGTGCGTGCACCTCCGGCCGGCGGGCGCGAGCGCGCTGCACGTGCGCGGACGCTCGCTGCCCGACCTGGTCCTGCGCGGCGCTCGCACGCGCGTCTTCCTCGAAGAGCTCGCGGTGGGTGAGCTCGTGCACGAGCCCGACGCAGAGTGGAAGCTCGACGTACCGATCCCGCCCGAGCTCGAAGGCCGCGAGCTCCTGAACCTGCGCTTCGAGAGCGACGACTACGTCTACCGCGGCCCCGACCTGCGCCACTGCGTGGTCTTCCGGCTGGAGCGCGCCGCGCTCGAGTGAGATCGCGCCCGATGTCGTCACCCCAGGGACTTCCCACGCGCGCGGCGCGTCTCGCGGAGCTCGACCGGCGAGCGCTCGACGTCGTGATCGTGGGCGGCGGCATCACGGGGGCGGGCCTCGCTCTCGACCTCTCCGCGCGCGGGCTCTCGACCGCGCTGGTCGAGCGCGGCGACTGGGCGGGGGCGACGTCCAGCGCCTCGTCGCGCCTGATCCACGGCGGGCTGCGCTACCTCGAGCAGTTCGAGCTCGCGCTCGTGCGCGACTCTTGCCTCGAGCGCGGTCTCTTGCTGCAGAACGCCGCCGGACTCGTGTGGCCGGAGCGCTTCGTGTTCCCGAGCCATCGCGGTACCGGCGTCGGCCGCTGGAAGATGGCGGCCGGTCTCTCGCTGTACACGCTGGTCTCGGTGCCGCGTGTGCTCGGACTGCCGCGCTTCCTCGGGCGGCGCGCCGTGCAGCGCTTCGTGCCCGGCATCCGCGCGGACGGGTTGACGGGCGGCGGTTCGTATCTCGACGGCGCGACGCACGACGCGCGCCTCACGCTCGCGGTCGTCCTGTCCGCAGTCGCCCACGGCGCGCTCGTGCTCTCGCGCCTGGAGATGCTCGCGCTCGAGAACGGCCGGAGTGGCGCGAGCGTGCGCCTCGTGGACCGCCTGAGCGGCGAGGAGCGCACGCTCACGGCGCGCGCCGTGGTCCTCGCCGGCGGTCCCTTCAGCGACGAGCTGCGCGCCCGTGCCGGTCTCGACGGCACGTGGATCCGGCCGACGCGCGGCGCGCACCTGCTCGTGCGCCGCGAGCGGCTGCCCACGGACGGCGCCGTGATCTTCACCTCGCCCGTCGACGGGCGCGTGATGTTCCTGATCCCCTGGCCGCGCTTCACGGCGATCGGCACGACGGACATCGACGCCTCCCCCACCGAGCCCGTGCGCGCGACGCGCGACGAGGTGCGCTACCTCCTCGATTCCGCCAACGGGCTGGTGCCGGGCGCCGGGCTCGCCGAGTCGGACGTCGTCTCGACGTGGGCCGGCCTGCGGCCGCTGCTCGCCTCGAGCGAGGACGAGCCGTCGGAGCGCTCGCGCGAGGAGCGCACGGAACGCACGAGCTCCGTGTACTCGATCGCGGGCGGCAAGCTCACGGGCTTCCGCTCGATGGCCGAGCGTCTGGGCGCGCGCCTTGCGAGCGATCTCGGCACGGGCTCGTCCGCGCGGCACTCACCGACGCGAACGCTGCGCCTGCGCGGCGCGTTCGCGACTCCCGTGGCGCGTCCGGAATGGTCGCAACTCGAGGCAACCGGCGCGCCCCGCGATCCGCGCGACGCCGTGCTCGTCGCGTGGACGCGGCGCTACGCGGCGCTGCGCCCGCACGTGGAGGAGTTCTGCGGTCGCGTCGAGGAGGGCCGCTCGCCGCTCGACGCGGAGACGCTCCTGGGCGAGGTGGACTGGGCGGTGCGCCACGAGGACTGCCTCTCGGCCGCCGACTTCTTCCTGCGGCGCACGGATCTCGGGTACGGCGCGCGTGCGGAGGTCGAGGCGCTCGCTCAGCGTGTGCTGGCGCGGCTCGCCGAAAACCTTTCGTGGGCGAGCGAACGCCAGCGCGAGGAGCGGTCGAGGTGGGAGGCCGCGCTCGCGCGACTCCACGCGTGGAGGGACGCTCCGTCGCGCGCCCACGGCCCGTCGTCGAGCGCGCTCAAGCCCTTGTGATCGCAGGCGTTATCGAGCTCGCCGCGGCGTCCGCCTCGGAGGCAGCGCGGACGCCGTAAAGTCTTGCTCGGGAACGGCTTGGGAAAGCCGTGATGGCAACCGATAGGGTGTACCCTGGGTCCCCTTTTCCGGAGCGTGTCCGAACGATGATTCCGTACATCCTCGCCGCGGCGATCCTCGCCTTCGCGCTCCTGTACCACGGCCGCTGCTGGCTCGCGTGGGTCCTGCCCGGCGTCGTGCTGTTCGTCGGCTGGTGGATGACGAGCATCGAGCACGCGTTCCCGTTCCTCTTCGGAGCCGGGCTGTTCGTGCTGCTCGCCGCGCTCACCGGTGTCCCCGGGACGCGGCGCGAGCTCCTGAGCGCGCGCATCCTGCCGCGCATCGCGCCCATCCTCCCCAAGATGAGCGACACGGAGAAGGTCGCGATCGACGCGGGAACGGTCGGCTGGGAAGCGGAGTTCTACACGGGCAGCCCGAACTGGCGGCGCCTCCTGAACTTCCAGGCGAAGGAGCTCTCCGCACGCGAGCAGGCCTTCCTCGACGGGCCCTGCGAGAAGGTGTGCGGCATGGTGAGCGACTGGCGCGTCAACCAGGCCGGCGACCTGCCGAAGGACGTGTGGGAGTTCATCAAGCACCAGGGCTTCATGGGGATGATCATCCCCGAGGAGTTCGGCGGTCTGGGTTTCTCCGCCGCCGCGCACTCGGCCGTCGTGCGCAAGCTCTCGAGCCGCTCGGTCGCGCTGACGGTCAGCGTGATGGTCCCGAACTCGCTCGGACCGGCCGAGCTGCTCCTGCACTACGGCACCGAGGAGCAGAAGAAGCAGTACCTGCCGAAGCTCGCCAAGGGCGAGGAGATCCCGTGCTTTGCGCTGACCGAGCCGCACGCGGGCTCCGACGCCGGCTCGATGCGCAGCCGCGGCGTCGTGTGCGAGGGCACCTTCAACGGCAAGAAGGTGCTCGGCATGCGGCTGGACTGGGACAAGCGCTACATCACGCTCGCGCCGGTCGCGACCGTGATCGGGCTCGCCTTCCGCCTCTACGATCCGGACAAGAAGCTGGGCGACAAGGAAGACCTCGGGATCACGTGCGCGCTCATCCCGGCCTCGACGCCCGGCGTCGAGATCGGCGAGCGCCACGATCCGCTCGGCATCGCCTTCCAGAACGGGCCGACGCGCGGCAAGAACGTGTTCGTGCCGCTCGACTACATCATCGGCGGCAAGGACATGGCCGGGCGCGGCTGGATGATGCTCATGCAGTCGCTGGCCGCCGGGCGCGGCATCTCGCTGCCCTCGATGGCGACCGGCGCCGCGCAGCTCGCCACGCGCACGGCGGGAGCGTACGCCACCGTGCGCCAGCAGTTCGGGCTCGAGATCGGACGCTTCGAGGGCATCGAGGAGCGCCTGGCGCGCATCGCCGGCCTCACGTACCTGATGGACGCGACGCGCCGGCTCACGGCCGCCGCGGTGGACGCCGGCGAGAAGCCCTCGGTCGCGTCGGCCATCGCCAAGTGCTACCTGACGGAAGGCATGCGCCTCACCGTGAACGACGCCATGGACGTCGTGGGTGGCGCCGGCATCTGCGTCGGACCGCGCAACGTGCTGGCGGGCGGCTACGCGGCGCTGCCGATCGGCATCACCGTCGAGGGCGCGAACGTGCTCACGCGCTGCATGATCGTCTTCGGTCAAGGTGCGATCCGCTGCCATCCGTTCGTGCAGGACGAGATGCGTGGCGCCCAGGAGAAGGACGTCGCGCTCTTCGACCGCGCGCTGTGGGGCCACGTGGGCTTCGTGTTCCGCAACATGGCGCGGACGCTGTGGCTCGGGCTGACGGACGGCGCCCTCGCCAGCGTCCCGCTCCAGGGCCCGGCCGCACGCTACTACCGCCGCTCGACGCGGCTCTCGGCGGCCTTCGCGCTCGCTGCGGACCTCGCGATGGGCACGCTGGGCGGCGCGCTCAAGCGCAAGGAGTCCCTCACGGGACGCCTCGCGGACATCCACGCGTGGCTGTACCTGTCGTCGGCCGCGCTGAAGCGCTTCCACGACGAAGGCTCGAAGGAGCGCGACCTGCCGGCCCTGCGCTGGGCCTGCGAGCACGCGCACCACGAGGCGCAGCAGGCGTTCCTGGGCTTCCTGGCGAACCTGCCCCTGCGTCCCGCAGCGTGGCTCCTGCGCGCGCTGGCGTTCCCGCTGGGTCGCTCGTTCGCGCCGCCGCGCGATGCGCTCACGCACGCCGTGGCGCGGGGCCTGGTCGACGGCGAGTCGTCACGCGAACACCTCACGCGCGGCATGTACGTGCCGCAGGGCGAGGAGCCCGGGCTCGGGCTGCTCGAGACCGCGCTGCAGAAGCTGGTGAAGGCGCAGGGCGCATCGAAGAAGGTCCAGACCGCGATGCGCGAGAAGAAGCTCGAGAAGCGCCCCACCGAGACGCTGCTCGAGCGCGCGGTCGAGGCCGGCGTGCTGACGGCCGCGGAGCGATCGCAGATCGAGGAGGCCGAGCGCGCGCGGGCATCCGCGATCGCGGTCGACGCCTTTCCCGCGCGCTCCTACGCCGTGAGGACGGCCTGAGCGCCGGCGACGCGCGACTCGAGAGCGAGGAGCGCGCGCTTGCGCTCGATACCGCCGCCGTAGCCGGTCAGCGTGCCGTCCGAGCCGATCACGCGATGGCAGGGGATCACGATGGCGATCGGATTGGCGCCGTTGGCCCTTCCCACCGCGCGCACCGCGCGCGGCTTGCCCACGCGGCGCGCGAGCTCGCCATACGAGATCGTCTCGCCGTACGGGATGCGCTGCAGCTCCTGCCACACGCGCTCCTGGAATTCGGTCCCGCCCGGCGCGAGCTCGTGCGCGAACTGGCGTAGCTCGCCCGCGAAGTAGCGCTGGAGAGCGGTCGCAACGGGTGCGAGCGGGCGCGCCTCCCAGCGCAGGTCCTTCCAGCGACTCGCGCTCTCCTCGCCGAACTCGAGCGCCAGGAGACGACCTCGATCGTCGGCGATTCCGACGAGGAGCCCGATGGGAGTGGAGATGCGGTCGGCGAAGAGCGTGCTCATGGGCGCAGGCTGTTCCAGAGGTGGTACGTCGCAAGACTGCGGTGAGGCGCGAACGGTTTCATGAGCTCCGTCACTTCCGCGGATTCCGGGCGCTCGGGCCGGTCGTGGAAGCGACGCAGCGCCTCGGCCAGGGCGACGTCGCCGGCCGGAGCGCAGTCCTCGAACCCGTAGGCGCGCAAGAGCAGGTACTGCACCGACCACGGGCCGAGCCCGCGCACGGCGGACAGCCGCTCCGCCACGAGCGACACGGGTTCCGAGCGCAGCGCCTCGAGGTCGAGCTCGCCGGCGACGATCGCGCGCGCCGCGTCGATCAGGTACTCGGCCTTGCGGCGCGAGAACTGGCACCGCACGAGGTCGGCGGGCTCGAGGCGCGCCACGTGCTCGGCCGCGGGATGCGCGACGAAGCCGTCCGGCGCCGGCGTCCCCGCGAGCTCGACCAGGGCCGCCCGACAGCGCGCGGCGAAGGCCACGTTCACCTGTGCACCGACGACCACCCACACGAGGCCCTCGAAGACGTCCGTCGAGCGCGGGATGCGCAACCCGGTGCGACCGTGCACGAGCCGCGCGATGTCGGGTGAGCGCGCGGCGCGGCGCTCGAAGGCCGGCGCATCGCTCTCCAGGCCCAGCCAGCGCATCGCGATGCGGTGGGCGCGGAACCAGCTCTCGCGCGCGATCGGCCGTCCGGCGGTGAGGCTCACGTCGACCGAGCGCGCGCCGAGCGCGAGGTCGAGGACGAGCGGGACGCCGTCGAGGACGAGCGCCTTCTGCAAGCGGTCCTCGCCGACGCGCTCGGTGCGGCCGCGCGCGTCGCGGCCGAAGAAGGCGCGCAGCTCGCGCGTGCGGCCCGATTCCGCCAGACGCACGGTGAATCCGGGCGGACCGAGGTCGCGGTAGGCGCCGGGCGTCAGCCCCGTGAGCGCGGCGAAGTTCTCGTGGAACGTCGACGCGCTCTCGAAGCCGCTCGCCTCGCCCGCCTCGAGCACACCCGAGCGTTCGCGCGCGAGGAGCTCCATCGCGCGCTCGACGCGTGCGCGCGCGAGGAACGCCGCCGGAGTCAGGTGGTAGTCGTGGCGGAAGAGCGCGTTGAGCTTGGTGGCGCCGGTCTCGAGC
>Ga0111538_10006928_pt1 | contig 15312 bp, 12 predicted proteins | sample SoiMethybrSBSTD1_FD_79669 | JGI IMG/M metagenome (GOLD analysis project Ga0111538, IMG submission 79669) | Bulk soil microbial communities from a Populus tree surrounding site in Tennessee, USA - Soil MetaG P. TD hybrid SBSTD1 (version 2)... | ecosystem: Environmental > Terrestrial > Soil >...
CGTCGATTTTCCGTCGCGGTGACGTGAACTCCGACGGCGCGACGAACGTCACGGACGCGATCGGCATTCTGAGATATCTCTTCCAGGGGGCCGGCGAGCCGCCCTGCCTTGCCTCAGCGGACGTCGACGCGAACGGACTAGTCAAGGCCGAGGATGCTCTGCTCCTCCTGCAGTACCTGTTCCAGGCAGCGGCCAGCATCCCGTCCCCGGGCCCCGGGGAATGCGCCCCCGCGCCGGACGTTTCGCTCTGCAAGCAGTCGAACTGCTCGTACTGACGCCCCGCCGCAGTGTCCCACTGACGCTTGCCTTACTGGCAGGCCGAACTGTCGAAGCAGCCCTCGATCACGACGCACGGACAGGCGGGGTTCCCTGCGCAGAGGACCGGCTCACCGCCGCCCAAGAATAAAAACGAGAGGATGCTGACGGCGTCCGAAAGGTCGATGCCCCCATCTCCGTTGGCGTCGAGGAGCGTCAGGTTGGCGGGATCCCCTGCCGTCCCGTCGCCGCAGGGCAGCGTTGGGTTCGAGCCGATGAAGAGGTGGTTGAGGAGGGCGACGGGATCGGAAAGATCCAGGTTGCCGTCCTGGTTCTCGTCGCCAGGTTTTTGAAGGCCCCCGGGCGGCCACTCGACGTACTCGTATCCCTCCGCGGCCTCATCGCATCCGTACGCCGTGCAGACGCGGAGCGGAGCGAAGCCCAAAGTCGGGCAGTCCGGGGCGGTGACGTCGAGCGTCGCGCCGTCATCTCCGAGCTCGGCCGCGGCGCTCGCACCGCAGACGCTCACTTCGAGGCCGGGCTTGTCGAAGTTCTCGCCGACGACCTGGAATATCCGGCCCGCCTGGCCCACGTTGCCGGACAAGGTCGTGATGTGCGGCGAGCAGTCCGCGATGCGCACCGTCCCCGACACGAGCATGGGGCGAATGGTGTCGCCGCTCGGGCTTGTCAGCACGTTTTTGACGGGGCGGGAGGGGTCGGGGTTGCTGGGCACCGTCTCGAGCGTGATCGGGCTCTCGCCGCCTGACTCACCGACGATATTGAACTTGAGCTGGACGATCGGCTGGCCGGTCCCGGCCGGCAGTGCGTGCTGCGAGGCGGCTTCGAAATCGAAGACGCAGCCGTAGCCGATGAGGCCGAGCTCATGGACGATCCTGCCGTCGAAGAAGTCCACGGGTTGTGGGACGATCCCTCCATCGAGCGTGACGATCGACGCGTCGAGCAGGGCGGGGTCGTAATGGATCCCGAAAGAGAAGCCGAGGACGGGTTGGTCGAGGTCCGCGCGCAGGAGAATCCCCACTTCGTTCTCGCCCTGGCACACTGTGACGGCCGGCAGGACGAAGCGGTTGGCGGCTTCGAGGCGGGAGATCGACCCCGCGAGAGCGAGCCAGAGAATGATGGCGGGGCAGTGCGCTCTTCGAATGTCCATGGCGGTGCTGTTCGCGTGGCTTTGCGAGTTTTGGAGACCCGGAGCATCCATGGTATCCCTCGGGAGACCCGGCGCAAAGCTCCCGAGGCGGCTTGCTCGGCGGTCCCTCAGAAAGGGGAGATGCGCCCGATGTCCGAAAGCAGCTGCGCGAGCTGCCGGCGCACCTTACGGACGTCCGCGTCGTCGGGAGGAAGGTTCTCGACGATGCCCAAGGCCTTCTGCAGGTCCTCGCGAGCGGCCTTCAGGTCGGCCTCGTGCCCGTCTTTGCCCGCCGACGCCTGGTAGAGGTTCCTGGCCCTCGCAATGAGCTCTCCTGCGCGCGCGAGCGACTCGGCGTCGACTGCGGTGGCGGTCGACTCGTAATTGCCGTTCGAGTTCGAGGGATCGAAGACCTCCGGGCGGCCCACGGCGCGCTCTGCAGAGGGCTGGGAGGGATCGCTGTCGGGTGTTCGGGCGGCCAGGGGCGCCGCCCGGCGTCCGGCGGCAAGCTGCCAGTCGTTCAGGAGCGATTCGTCCGCGTCCGGCACGAAGAGGAGCGGCACTTTGTCGGAGTCGGGCCGCTCAAGAATGCGGTCGAGGATCTTGAGGCCCTCCTTGGGCATGCCTTTGCGGAAGCACCTCTGAACCCCGTCGACGAAGAGGACGACAGGATCATCCACTCGTGCCAGCTTATCGAGTGTCTCCTGCCCTCCCGCCTCAGATGCCACCGCGCGCTCGGCGGCGCGCACGGAAAGCACGTCCTCGCGGCGTGGCGCAAACGTGGAGCCGTTGGGCAGCTTGAACACGTAGCCCTCGGCGGATTCCTCCACGGAGACGGCGATCACTTTCACGCCATTGGCAAGGAGAGCTTCCGACACTTTCTGGACGACGGGGGAGGTTGTCGGCGCCGCCTCCGCTGCCGGGAGGTGGGCCGTCACCCGGTCGTAAGCTCGAGCTTTTGCGGCGAGTCGCAGGGCGAGGTCGTGGATCGAGATCGGCCCCTTTTCGGTGTCGCGAGCGAGCTGCGCGGCGCCGTCACGGGCCGCCTGAAAATCGCGGGCGGCAATCAGCACCGCAAGCTTGTCGGCGCGCGTTTTCAGCTCGCGGCTCGTCGGTTCGCTCGACGAGCTCTCGTCGCGTCCGGCGGCAGGCACAACCGGCGCGCGCCGTCGTTCACGCTGCGCTTCGACTCGGCTCGGCTCCGTGTCGGTCTCCGTCGAAGACGCGACAACCTCCTCTGCGGGGGCACTCCAGGAGGAGTTGCTGGGCGTTTTGCCTGCCGGGCGCCGCGTCGCGTCGAGAGCCAGAGCGTGGGAAGTCTCCCCCGAAGCGCGGCGCTCGGCCTCGAAGTCCATCCGCCCCAAGATCACTCCGAGCGCGGTGGCCACGGTGCAGAGAACGATGCCGACAGTCTTCAATGCTCGTGAGTCCTGTTGCGTCCGGACTCCCGCGACCCCGCGCGCGGCGCCCGAACAGCATAGAATACAGGAGACAGGAACCGGTCGATACAGTTCAATTCCTCGCGGTTCCCGTCGCGAGCCCGTGCCCGGCATCATCCCGATCGATTGAAAGAAAAAAGGCCTTCGACCGAGAGGGGATAAGCCGAAGGCCCTTGGTGAAATGGTCATTCCAGGGATCGGCTTCGCGGCGGCGGGGTCTTGAGGAGTTCTCCGGATTTCAGTGCTGTGTCCCTCGCGTGAGGGAGCGGCGCTGGGACGCGTACGGCTGCAGCCGGGCGGATCGTAAAAGAACGGAACACGAACGATGCCCTCCGAACATCCTGAAATGAAGCGCCCGCGTGTGGAACGGCCACGGTGGGGGCTTCTGGGCGCGGTGGGGGTGGTAATCGCCCTCCAAGCATTTTCGGGTAGGCCCGACGCAGCGCGGATCTGCTTCGCTCAAGATGAGCCCGGCAAGGACTCTCCCTCCGAGGACTCAAAAAAGGAACCCCAAGACAAAGACAGTGACGCAGCGAAGGGCGATAAGGACGCGCCCGAGGAGGGCAAGGCACCCGATGCCGCAGCTACGCCTCCGTCTCTCGAAGAGCTAAAAGCTCGCTACGCGGCAGAGAAGACGAAGGAGGCCTATGAACGGATTCCGACCGTGGAGCAGATCGGAGCCGTTCGCACGAAAGAGGCGGTGACGTTCCTCGCCGGCCTCTTTGGCAGCGAGGCGTTCGGGAGCGCTCTGGCTTCCGCGGCGACGCGGTCCCTCGGCAGGATCGGGACCGAGGAGGCCGCACACGCCCTCGTCCAGAAAGCGCTGCCATTCTTCTTGGAGCCGCCGATACCTCCCGGCTCATCGCCGGAAGTCTCAAAGCAGCTCAAAGAGGAGGGCCACTTCTTCCTCGAGCTCACGGAGCCGGGGCTCGCCGGGCCCTGGGATCCGAAAGCAGAGGAATGGCTCCTCAAATCGGCCCTCACGCCGGAAGTGCGCAAGGACGACCTTGCTGTTTCACTTCTCCTTCGGGCGTTCGCCAAGTTCAAATCGAAGAACCGCATCCCGCTCCTCCTCGCCGAGGTGACGAAGAGCAAGTCTACGAAACTTCAGGTGAGCATACTCGACGGCTTTCGGGAGTCGGGGCTGCACGACGAGAAAATCCTGCAGACAGGGCTCTACTTCACGAAGTCGGCGGACACCGACGTCCAGATCGCCGCCTACGATCTCCTCGGCACTGCCGCGCCGGCGAAGCATCGGGGACTTTTCGTCGCCGGCCTCGGCCATCCGAACTGGGAGGTCCGAGTGATCTGCATCGATTCGCTCAGCGCGACCAAAGACAAAGACCTGGTCAAGCACGCGTCCAAGCTGCTCAAAGACCCCGACAAGCGCGTGGCCATATCGGCGGTGCGCGCGCTGCTCGACCGGGCCACACCGGACGTCATTGAGCCGCTCTACAAGGACCTCGGCACCGCCGAAGGGAGGCTCCAGGACGACATCGCCGACGCGCTCGCTCGGCTGACGGGCGTCAACTTCGGCGTGAACCCGACGCAGTGGGAGAGCTGGTGGGCGCAGAAAAAGAGCACGATGAAGACGCTGCAGCCGCTGACTGCCGAGCAGCTCGTCGAGCTCAAGACAAAAGAAAAGGAACAGATCACGCAATCGACGCCGCTCTACTTCGGGCTGCGCATCCGGTCGGACAGCATCGCTTTTCTCGTCGACTGCTCCGAGAGCATGAACGAGGAATACAAGCCCGCGGGCGCGGCGCCCGAGCCTGCGGTCGCCAAAGGAAAAACGACGGTGGCCAAGAAGGCGGAGCCGGAGCCCGGCGCGAAGCGCGGCACGACGAGCACGGCAAAAGCGCGCAAGAAGCGGCCAGGCTGGAAGTCGCGACTCGACGTGGCCAAAAAGGAACTGACGGAGGCGATCAGTCGGCTCCCCGAGGGCCAGGTCCTCAACGTCATTCGCTTCAACTCGCTCTTGTCCGACTTTTGCGCCACGGTCTTCCCCGAGACGCAGCAGACGAGAACCCCTCCCGGCCTGAACGCCGATGTCCGCACGAAAGTGATCGACTACGTGAAAGCGTCGAAAGGTGAGGGGCTCACGAACGTGCTCGGCGCCGTCCGCGAGGCTTTCAAGTACCCGCAGGTCGACACGATCTACCTCCTGTCGGATGGAGCCCCCACGGTGGGCGTGACGGACCGCGACGAGCTGCTGCGCGAGCTGGATCGGATGAATCGGCGGCGCAAAGTGAAAATCAACGCCATCAGCTTCCATCCGAAGCCCGAGGAGCGGCAGCTGCTGCAGGCCATCGCGGTTCGGACGATGGGCGTGTACGTGGAGAGATAGGCCGAGCCGAGAGAGAAGTGGCCTTTCTGGCCTAACCTCCACCTCTCCCGGCAGGTCGCGGGCTGCCTGGCGCCGCACTGAGCCATGCCGCCGCTTGACGCCCGCGGTGGGGCTGGTACAAAGGGATCCAAGGGTCGAAGGCGGAAGGGAGAAATAAGCAAGTAGCCCGGGAGGCGGCCAGCCGTCGCCGAGGGCAAGGCGCGCGGCGCCGAGGGTCCTTACCGGGCTCCGGAAGGTCGCGCAATGCATCTGGAAAGGTTCCTGCCGTGAAGAAGGATAAGGCACCGAAGGCGGCTCCGAAGGGCAAGCTCAAGGCACGGGCGAAAGCCGCCGAGAGGCCAGCACCCGCTCCCGCTCCGAAATCGGGCGGCGCTTCAACGCGCGGCTCCGTGGCGTTCGTCTGCAGCGAGTGCTACGAGGAGTTCCTGCTCCCTTCCAACTATTCGCAGGAGATGGTGAGCTGCCCCGACTGCCTGCACGTGGGGAAGCGTCCGGACGCCGACTTCCTCCGGACGGTGAACCTTCACAAGGCCGGTGAGCGCAAGTCGTTTTTGATCGCGATCGGCGCGGGGGTTCTGCTCTTCGTGCTGCTCCTCGCGACGGTCTGGTTCACGAGCGGCATGTACCTTTCCCAGCACCAGGGAAAAGGCCTCGACAAAAACGTGATCATGGCCTTGCTCGGAGGCTCTGCGCTGCTCACGATCGTTTTCCTCTGGCTGGTCGTGCGCGCCGAGGGCAACCGCTGGGAAGTGTACTTTTAAGAGCCCGGTAAAGGCGACGGACCATCCGGGTGGCGCTTTCGGCGTCCTCAGCCAGTAGATGGTTGTTTTCACGTCGCGCGTCCGGCCATAGTATGCGGTCTCCGGGACACCCCGGAGCCGCGAGCATGAGGACCTTCGTACGGACGTTCGGCTACACGACGCTTCTTTTCGTCGTCCTCGGATACGGGTCGTACCTGGTCTACCGCTCCCCGGGGCAAATTCAGGCGCGGATAGAGCGGGAGCTCGCGCGTTATTTGACGGTCGTCCCGCGTCTCGACGGCTGCCAGCAGTCGTTCCTCTCGGCCCTGCGTGTGCGCAGGATCGAGGTGCCCGCACGGACGCCGATCGTGAGCCGCGATGTTCTGAGCGCGGAGTCGATCACGCTCGAGGACCCGCTCGCGCGGCGCCTGTTTCGCTTCCGGCGAGCGGAGGAGCCGGACGCGGCCCGGCCGACCATCCGCATCGAGAAAGTCCAGGCCGCTCTCGAGCGGTCAGCGGCTCCCAGCGGCGGGATCGGAGGACCGAGCGCGCCCGCAGGCTCGACGCCGGCGGCGCCGCTCGCGGGTTCGCAGGGCAATCCCGGAGTTTCCGCCGAAGGCGCTTGGAGCTTCGAGGGAGTACTTCGCGCGGAGGCTTTGCCCCAGCTTGCCGAAAGCAACGTGCAGTTCCTTGCGGAGCGAGTGCAGATCGACGTCCGCGAGGTCCTGCCCGCGCGTGACGTGCTGTCGGGGCGGCTTGAGCTGACCGACGCTGAGGCGACGCACCTGGAGGGCAAGGGATGGTCGCTGGAGGCTGATCTGACGGGAGGAGCCAGCTGGGCGGGCGGCTGGGTGGAAATGATCTGGGGGCAGGATGGCGCGATCAGCGCGCGAGGCGCCGTGGAGAGCGCGCGTGACGTCGAAAGCTGGATACCGCTCCTGGGTCCTCGAGCCGTGGAAGTCTGGGACCTGGTGCGGCCGCGCGGAGTGTTCGACGTCGACGTGCAGGAGCTGCGCCGGGAGCCGGGCGGCAAGTTCGTGCTGCAGGCGCAGACGCGCCACTACGACACGACGATCCGCCTCGGGTCGAGCGGTCTCGAGCTCCATCGGCTGCGTGGTTCGATTCGACTGGAGGGCGCCGAGCTGCGCTTCGAGGAGGGCACGAGCGGAGCGGCGCCGTCGGCCGAGCTGCTTGGTCTGACGGTCTATCCCAAGGGGGTGCTGTCCGCTGCGGCCGGCGAGCTGACGTTGCGGCTTCCGCGGGCGCAGCTCGCGAGCGTCCTTGCGGACATCCTCGATCCGGGCAGCGGGACGGAGTCGTTGTTCCAGGAGCTCGGGCTGGACGGCGAGGTCGGCGGCCACGCGGCGGCATTGTTCCGGCGCGGCGAGCCCTGGCAGGTGACGGGGACGCTGGACTTCGACAAGGTCCGCCTGAAAAGTTTGCCTTGCCTCGAAGATCTGCGGGGGACGGCCACGTTCGAGCGAACGAGTGGCGCGTCGGCGTGGGCCAGCGGCCGGGGCCGTTTTCTGATCGAGGAGAGCCTTTGGAGTGGGATCGGCGGGGCGACGGGAGAGGTGCGCTTCGACTGGGACGAGACGCGGACGCACGTGCAGTTATCCAATCTCAAAGTGATTGCGCGGCGGGGCGAGGCGCGACCGGCGGGTGCGAAGGATGCTCCAGTCGCGGCGGCGGCGGAGAATGGGAAGCCCGCTCTCCCAGCGCTGACTCCGGCGCCGGCGCCGGAGCCCGCGGAGGGGACCGGCCCGCCAGCAAGCGTTGCGCCCACTCTGCCTGCCGTTGCGGGGCCGAGCGAGGGCGGCGTGATTGCGTCGCTCGACTGGGAACGAGCGGGCGGGTTGCGCGCGCTCGACCTACGATGGCTCGGCTTGACGCTCGACACGCAACTTATCCGAGCGAACAACGTCTCGGGCAACGTGCAGCTCGCGGGCGGAACGGGACCTGCGGCGGGATCGATGGAGTTGGGGGCGCCGTCCATCCCGGCGGGCCTCCTCTGGCGCGAGGCACCCGCGCTCGAGTTCCAGAGCGGCAAGGCGACGATCGCCGTCGAGACGGGGGCGAGGACACGGATTCTCGTGCGGTCGCTTCGACTCTCGGGGGAGTCGAGGAGCCTGCGGGCGCAGGGAGATTTCGGAGTGGCGGGGGACATCGCGTTCGTGGTGCTGCTTTCCGAAGGGCCGACGCGGGCAGCGCTCGATCGGCTTCCGGATTCGAGCACGCCGGCGGACTGGCGCGAGGCGGCGAGAGGAAGTTACCGGGCGTTCCGGCTGCACGGAACGATAGCGAAGCCGACGGTCTCAGAGATCGGGCCGCTGGATCCGGTTTTCGTGCGCAGGCCGTAGCCGGGCGCGCCGCACAGGATGCGCGCGAGCAGAGAGAAAAAGCCGTGCGAGGGAGGCAAGGAGCGGTGCGGAGCAGTATCGGTCCCGCGCATTGCCACCCTCCGGGGCACCCGCTATAATCCCCGACCATTCCCACAGAATCCTGGGCCTATAGCTCAGTTGGGAGAGCGCTGCGTTCGCAATGCAGAGGTCAGGGGTTCAACTCCCCTTAGGTCCACCAGCATAAAGCCCGCCGTAGCCGAGCGTTACGACGGGCTGATTTTTTAGAGACGATTGGGGCAGTTGCGCGGTGTGGTCCACACTGTAGTCCACGAAATCACCAGAAGCGGGGTTCTGGCGGGAGAGGGAGAGCGGCTCCGGTGGCCCCTGTCACGAGCCTCTTGCCCCACCCCCGGCCCCCCTGTCGGGGGGTGCTGGTTCCCCCGGGTGGGGGTCGCGTCTTGGTAGCATACACCGCCAGACACATCCGACTCACGGCCATCCTCCGCCGGGGGAGCGCCGCTCGACAGGCGATGGACTTGCGGCGAGGGCTCACTTCATCTCGATTAGCTGTATGGCTGTCATGGCGGAGTCTCGCACATACTCACTTTCCATCGCCGATGCTGCCAACTCCCGTAGACGCAACACGATTGCTTCCGTCACCACTTCTTGATGGGACTGGATACAGAGCGCTGCCCATTCGCGTACATGCTCGTTCCTGTGGGAGAGGGCTCGAATCAGCAATGGCTCGGCACGCTGATCGATGTTGAGTGAGGCTGTCGCCTCGGCGAAACCTTGCGGCCAACCAAAAGCCAGTTCGCGCGAAGCTTCCAGTGTCCCGACAATTGGAGCGAAAGCAGAGTTCCCCATCCTCTTGATCGGCTCCTCCACAAGAGCCAGATTGCCATGCAGTCGCACCAGTTCGAAGAGCAGCGGGACGGCACGGCTGCATCGCAAGTCTCCGAGCCTCAGGGCGGCGGCCATCGACTCCTCCGTGTAGGGACCGGAGTCTCGCAGCTGCCACAGGTACCACTCTTCTTGGATTCGTGCCCATCCTATCCAGCCCGCCGCCACGACGACCGTCACGCCGATTACGGCGCTCGAGATCACGAGGGGCTTGCCGCGAGGGCTCACACACCGCAATGATACACAAGGGCGTGGCGAGACGAATGGTCATGCCCGGCCGAACGAATCCGCTTTGCGATCTTGGATCGTTTCTGACAGGGTTCAGACGTGCTCAAGATCTTCATGGGATTAGCGGGTGGCGCGACGGGAGCCATCGTTGCAGGGCTCGCTTGGGCTCTTCCTGTTTTGCTCGTAGCGGGGTCGGATTACGGGCCAATCATCGCGGTTCAGGGCGGCCTGGCTGCGGCGGCGCTGGGCGCTCCGACTGGGGCCGTCACGGGCGCTCACGGAAAGCCGACGGTCGTTGCCGTCACCTCTTCCATGCTCCTCGTTGGTTTCATTAGCCTGCTCCTCATGTCCGCTGCTTCTGCAACGCTTGAGGAAGGCCTCCTTTTTGAGGGGATCCTGCTTGTGGGCATCGGTCTGGCAAGTGTGCTTGGAGGAATCGCGGGGGGAGTAGTCCGGCGATGCGCTTCGAAGCAATCAGACTGAACAGCACGGCACAACGTCTGGCAAGCAGCACCAGGCGCGTCTACACGAACCAAATCCATCTCGTCGAGGGAGGCTGGCACGCGCTCGGCGGCACATGCGGCGAACTGCTGGTTCTCCGTTAGAGGCGTTACAGCTTCTCCACTTCCGCCCTCTTGCCTCCTCCGTCGCGGCCGCGTAGAGCCGAAGCAGGGTTGCCGGGTCAGTCCACCCGCCGATCGCCTCACCGTCTTGAGGTCCACCCCGGCCTGGTGCAAGCGCTTGGCGCCTGCGCCGATTAGCGCGGCGCGGGGGTGAGCCAGCCCTTCGAATCCTGGCGAATGGCGGAGCCCGCGACTTGGAGGTGAAACGTCTCGCCGCCGCGCACGACCTCGCAGGCGACATCCGTGTCCCCGCGAGAAAGCTTCTTAATCCACTCGAAGATGCTGCTTGCCCCGTGAGGCACCGCCGCCCCGTCCACGCTCACGATCCGATCCCCGTTCTGGAATCCAGCCTGCGCGAGTAGGCTCTCCGCGCTGCGAATTCCGACCAAGATGCATGTGTACGGTTTTGGGTCGAAGCGCACAGTCATGTCATCCCGTCGGCTGGGGCGAAGGGTCAGGCAGATGGTCGATTGCATTAGAGACCTACTCATCTTTCTGCCAGTGGAACCTGTGGAGCAGACGATGCAGTATTGGCGCAAACACCAGACCCGCGGCAGCCAAAAACACTAAGCCAGCATAGAGCGCGTAGAGACCGGCGAATACCTTGCCACCGTTGGTTCTCGGGGCGTCGACTGGCCCCATGCCGCCCATGAGCATTGCAGCGTTGAGAAACGCATCGCGCCAAGGCATGTTCTCGAAATACTCGTAGCCCATCATGCCCAGGGCGAGCGAGACGCCCAATACAGCGAGCGCCGCTGCGAAGTGCAAAAGGACGCGCCTGGCGAACCGTTCACGCAGAATGGGTTTCTGTGCCTTTGCTTCGTACATGGGCGTTCGGTTGTCTTCCCTTCAAGCGCCTAATGCGGAGGTTTGTATCCGTAGTGCTCGGGCAGCACGACTCTCAATTGCTGGCGCGACCCGACGCCGAGCGATTCGGATACAACCAGTTGGACTGAACCGCTGGGGATCGCGCTATGGGGATTGAATCATGCTCTGCCCCGATGGGGCGGGAGTCGTGGGCAAACTACGGCCTTGGAAATCGCTATGGAGATTGCTTTTAACTCGCGTTGCAGCAACGAGTTTCCGGCGCGCGCGCGAGCGCGAGTGGCGGCTGGAATAGCAGCTCAAACTCGGCATTAGCGAACAGAGGAAACTCACAGCGGCGCGGATCACTTGAGAAGCGGGAGGGTGGCACGACGGCAGCATAGCTCGCCGCGAGGCTTTGCCGTTCAGGAAGACGGATCATTTTTTCTCTGCCGCGCCAGCGGTTTAGTCCAACGCTTGGTTGGGCGGCTGTTCACGCTTGGAGCACCGAGTGCACACGTGCGCGGCTCACTCGCGACGGAGGCGGTACCAGTGCTCGTCGGGCTTCATCAGCAGTTCGAGCATCTTGGGCAACCGAAAATGCGAGGGCTCCACGTCGGTCACCTTCCATCCAGGAAACGCCGCCTCGACCCCGTCGCGGTTTACGCCGCGTATCAGCGGTCGTCTGCGCTCCGGCCACACGAGCAGCAGCACTGTCGCGTCGGACGCAGCGACCGCACTGACCTCCCGACCCATCGCCGCTCGCTGGGCGCTGTTCAAGGCGTGGAAAGTCCCCGTGTCGAGTACCAGCCGGAAGCCGGAGCCGATCCCGGCTGCGCTCAGCGCTGTCACATCCGCGTGCACGAGGCGCATTTCGACGCCGGCCTTCTGTACCCGGTCGCGCGCGCGCTGCAGTGCCTTGTCCACGATGTCGATACCCGTAACTTGCCAGCCACGCTTCGCGAGTTGGATTCCCCAGATCCCGCTGCCCGTACCGAGATCGAGTGCAGGCCCGAACGGCATCTCTCGTCCTCGCTCTTCGCGATCGAGCAGTTCCGAGAGCTTCGCGGCGAAGGCCGCATCGGTGTCCTCCCAGGGGTGGAAGCCGATCGCGTATGCGAATTTCCAGTTCATGGCGCCGGTCTCACGGTTTGCCCATACTGGCCGTCACCGAGTCAAGCCGCCCAACGACTCTGCCGCTCAGCTGCCGGCCGCCGTCCGTTGCACTGCGAGGTGGAGCGCGCCGCGCGGCGGTCGGTCTGCTGCAGCGGTGGGTTAGACGGCACGTCGTCAGTATCCGATCTGCGTCGAACTGGCGGACTCTAGTCATTGCTCCTTGTCAGCCGTCCAACCGCTCATGGCAAGTTGAACCAGCAAGGTGTCGTTCATTATCGCTCTGATGGGATATCGCCGCTGCTGTTCGTCTAACGCCGGCACTATCCGCTCCTCCATACCATCCCACAAAAGCCAGTTGCACGGCGCTCGCGAGAACGGATCGAGCCTCAACGCCTGACGAAACGATGGAAATGCCTGACACTCCTTCGGAACGGCCGCCAGACCAACGATTCTCGCGATGTCGCGCCTGCACGCGGCTCCCAAAGGAAAGAATGTCGTGAACTGAGTCGACCGCCCTGCAATCTCGCTCGGGTCCTCCACATGCCTCCCATCGCATCTCACGACCACCACCCACTTCCAACAACGAGCCTATCGGTGAGATTACGGCCCGGGTGGGAGAGGATCAAGGTGGTTACGGCACCACGACGCCGCCGGAGATTGGATTCCCTCCGCCACTCTCGTCCCCGCCCACCTTCCGCCATTGACGCTCCTCCGGCACCCGCCGAGAATCGCGTTCTTATTCCATGAGGTCCACTCGATCCCAGCGACTCGTTCGCGCTCGTCGCTCGGTGACGTTTCTCTCCGTGCTGACGGTCGCGCTGGGGAGTCGAGCCGCGCCCGGTCAGGAGCCCGCCGCCCCCGCGGCTCCCAGCCCCCGCGCCCACGCCTTCTACTACCCGTGGTACGGTAACCCGGCCACGGACGGCCGCTGGCTCCACTGGGATCACGCGGTGATCCTGCGTGAGGGCGGAGGCAAGCAGCACCAGCCGCCGGACGATATCGGCGCGAGCTTCTATCCCCAGCTCGGGCTCTACAGCACGCGAAGTCCCGCCGACCTCGCTGTCCATATGCGCCAGCTACGCGGCGCGGGCGCAGGTGTCGTCGTCTCGTCCTGGTGGGGACGAGGCTCGCCGAGCGACGAGTGCGTACCCCTCCTCCTCGAGGCGGCGGCGAAGGAAGGGCTGCGCGTCGCATTCCACATCGAGCCTTACCGGGGGCGAGGTGCGAGCTCCCTGCGAGAGGACCTGGCCTACCTCAGTGAGCGGTACGGATCCTCGCCGGCCTTCTACCGGTACACAGCGGCCGGCGCGAGCCCGCGGCCGATAGTCTACGTCTACGACTCCTACCTGACGCCCGCCTCGGAGTGGCGGACGGTGCTCGCACCCGGCGCCGCGAGCTCGATCCGCGGCACCGCTCACGACGCACTGGTTGTCGCGCTCTTCGTCAAGGAGGGCGACGAAGCCTTCGTCGAGCAGGGCTGCTTCGATGGCTGCTACACTTACTTCGCGACAGACGGGTTCACGTTCGGCTCGACGCCACGCAACTGGCCTCGCCTCACCGCCTGGGCGCGGCGGGCCGGGAAGCTTTTTATCCCGAGCGTCGGCCCCGGCTACGACGACCTGCGCATCCGGCCCTGGAACGGCAAGAACCAACGCGACCGCAAAGGCGGCGCCTACTACGACGCGATGTTCCTCGCGGCGATCGCGTGCGACCCGCCGCTCGTCTCCATCACAAGCTTCAATGAGTGGCACGAGGGCACGCAGATCGAGCCGGCGGTGCCGAGGGAAGCCGCGGGCATCAGGTATCTCGACTACGCACCGCTCGCGCCGGACTACTACCTGCGCCGGACGCACGAGTGGGTCGAGACCTACGAGGGCGGCCTGGTGATGACCGTCTCCGGGCCACGGCCGGCCCGCGGGCTGGGAAAATCGCTGGCGCACGAACACGTCGTCTGCGACTTCCGCGGCGCGCGGCTCGAGACGCGCGAGCCGCTCGACGAGGAGGCCGTGGCGAAACTGATGCTGCCGCGACTCCGCGAGGCAGGCACGCGCGGCTTCCGGGGCTTCTTCGACTGCACGCCGGCCTATATCGGCCGCCAGCCGCGCGTCTTACGGCGTCTGGCGGAGGCATCGGGCCTCGCGATCGTCACCAACACTGGTTATTACGGCGCCGCGGGGGACAAGTTCCTGCCCGAGCACGCTATCACCGAGACCGCAACACAGCTCGCCGAGCGCTGGATCGCCGAGTGGCGCGACGGGATCGAGGGGACGGGCATTCGCCCGGGGTTCATCAAAATCGGCGTCGACCCGGGACCGCTGAGCGACGTCGATCGCAAACTGGCGGTGGCTGCGGCGCGATCGCACCTCGCGACGGGCCTGACGATTGCCTGCCACACCGGCGAGGGCACCGCGGCCCTGCAGGTGCTCGAGGCCGTGACGGGCGAGGGCACGCGCGCCGATGCTCTGATCGTTGTGCACGCCGATGGCATAGGCGATGGCGCCGTGCGCGAGCGGCTTGCCAGGGCGGGGGCCTGGGTGGAGCTCGACGGCGTGGGCGGCCGTCCCACGGCGCAACACGTCGACATGGTGCTCGAGCTCGTGCGGCGTGGCTTCGCGGACCGCCTCCTCCTCTCCCACGACGCAGGCTGGTACGAGGCAGGCAAGGCGGGCGGCGCACCGGAGAAGGTGCGGCCGTTCACGGCGCTCGCGGACCAGCTCGCGCCAGCCCTGCTCGAGGCGGGCTTGGCTCCCGAAGTCCTCCGCGGCATCCTCGAGGAAAACCCCGCCCGCGCATTCCGCATCCAGGTGCGAGCGGGAGATCGGTGAAGCGGGCACGGGCCCGGCCAATCTGCTATCTGGAGGAACGGATGGATAAGCCTCGCATCTTTCTGGGCTCGTCAGGCAAGCAGGAGAAGCTGCTCCAGGCGCTGACACGCGGTCTCGAAGACATCGCGCACGTAGAACCCTGGGCGACATCCTTCAATCTCGGGACCACCACGATCGAACGCCTCTGCGAGCTTGCCCGTGAGGTCGACGTCGCGGCATTCGTGTTCGCGCAGGACGACTGGACGGCGAACAGCCCGCCGGCATCGCCTCAGCCGGGGTCCGGTCAGGCTTCTCCGCGAGACAATGTCGTGTTCGAAGCGGGCCTTTTCGGCGGAGTGCTCGGAATGCGCCGGACGTTCATCCTCCATGCGCGCGGCTCAAAGCTCCCCAACGATCTGCTCGGCCTTACGTGCGTACGCTACGAAGCGACCACTGCGGCCGAGATAAAAGTCGTCAACCAGAAGCTCCGGAAAGCGATAGAGGAGGAGGGTCGAGTTGCACGGATCGAGGGCCAGTGGTGGCAGTTTTCCCTGACGGAGCGTA
>Ga0111538_10006930_pt1 | contig 15311 bp, 18 predicted proteins | sample SoiMethybrSBSTD1_FD_79669 | JGI IMG/M metagenome (GOLD analysis project Ga0111538, IMG submission 79669) | Bulk soil microbial communities from a Populus tree surrounding site in Tennessee, USA - Soil MetaG P. TD hybrid SBSTD1 (version 2)... | ecosystem: Environmental > Terrestrial > Soil >...
AAAATCTAATTGGAATAGGAATACTTTGGAAAAAAGGATACTATGATCAAGAAAGAAATCAAGATCAAACACTGAGGGTTAGCTTTCGCGATAAGGACTACTCATTTCTTACAGATACCCATATTGTTTTCCCCATTACCATTCATGGTTCCAAAGTTTTTGTAAAAGCCTATCTTCTGAAACCTGAAGTATTCCAATCGGCGCCTTTATTTTTGTTAAGCACTGACATTCCGGAAAATGATTTTTTGGCTCAGACCATAAGCCATCGTCTATACGATCCTAACGAAACGACGAGAATTGCGCAATCAATACTTCTCGGAATCGGTGGTGCAAAGTTGTTGGATGTTCTGAAACGGCAAACGGAAATATACCACATGAATGAAGGCCACGCACTGCCTATGTGTTTCTACCTTTTGGATAAGTATAAAAATATCGCTGAGGTGAAGAAGCGTGTTGTATTCACAACGCATACGCCTGAGAAAGCGGGCAATGAAGAACACAGTCTTCCGCTGCTTAATAGCATGAGCTTTTTTAACGGCGTGACTTTGCAACAGGTAAATGAATATGTTCAACCGGAAAACGGCGTATTAAATTATACGCTTACAGCATTACGACTTGCAAAGAGAGCAAATGGGGTTTCACAGCTGCATGGAGAAGTTTCGAACAAGATGTGGGGTGGTTATAAAAATATTTGTGAGATCATTGCGATCACCAATGCGCAAAACAAAACGTACTGGCAGGATCCTCAGCTTGACAAGGCTTTAAAGGCCAAGGACGAGAATGGAATGATTCAGCGAAAGAAAGAAATGAAGCGTAAACTTTTTCGCGTTGTCGCCAATCAAACCGGAAAACTATTCGATGAAAATGTATTGACCATCGTGTGGGCAAGACGATTTGCATCTTACAAACGCGCGAATCTTTTACTGCATAACTATGATCGGTTTTTACGCATCGCGCAAAATAAAAATTATCCAATCCAGATCATATGGGGAGGAAAGCCCTACCCGGAGGATTACGGCGCGATCAATATCTTTAATGAGATCTATTGGAAGACAAAAGATTTACCTAACTGTACCGTTGTAACCGGGTATGAATTATGGCTGTCTGACCACCTCAAAAAAGGTTCAGATATATGGCTAAACAATCCAAGATTATACCACGAAGCGTCGGGTACATCGGGAATGACTGCCGCGATGAATGGCTCGGTAAACCTTTCAATCCCTGATGGATGGGTACCTGAATTCGCCGAGCATGGAAAAAATTGTTTTATTATCGATACGGCCGATGATGGTTTGACACAGGAGTCCAAAGACAAAATCGAGGCTCAAAAATTATTAGACGTCCTCGAAAAGGAAATCATTCCATTGTATTATGACCATCCTGCCAAATGGCAAAAGGTGATTGCTTCGAGCATGAACGATGTTCTCCCATTTTTCGATTCAGGGAGAATGGCCGAAGAGTACTACGAGAAGCTATACAATAGCTAAAAGCATAAAGCGGAAAGCTAAAAGCTTGCTGCCTTTCCAGGTTTTTTACGTTTACCACATCGTGCCTTTGCTTTAAGCTTTTTGCTTTTTGTTTTAAGCTTTTGCCTAAATTGCTCGCGGGAGTTTCCGCATTCCTTAGGGGAGCAGCCATTTGTTCATTATCCATCGCTAACTTTTAGGAATACTCGTTTATGGATTGTTGCGTTTAATACGTGACACGTTCTCAAAAAAACTTGAAGCGTAAATTGAATAAAATGCCGTCCAAAAAATCCAAACCCGAGTCGCTGCTAACAATATTTTACAAAAATCCGGAGTTGGGAAAGGTAAAGCCACGTCTTGCAGCTGTTATCGGCGAAGCCAAAGCATATTCAATACATCTTTTGCTATGTGAACATACAATTGATATTACGGAAAAGCTTTCCCTTCCCAAGGCGATTTATTACTCAGATTTTATTGATCGAAACGACAATTGGTCGAACAACAAATTTCAAAAATACGCGCAAACCGGATTCGATATTGGAGAGAAAATGGCAAATGCCTTTCGCCTGGGTTTCGACAATGGTTACAGGTCGATTTGCATCATTGGCACCGATTGTCTTGAGCTCACGACGAGCATTATCAATGAAGCCTTCCGACGGCTTCTTACACACGATGTAGTGATCGGTCCGGCAAATGATGGTTGCTATTATTTATTAGGAATGAATTATCTCCATGGAGATCTTTTTAAAAATAAAAAGTGGAGCACAGCAAAAGTTTTGTCAGATACCGTTGACACTATCAAACTTCTAGGGCTTTCGTACTGGGAACTGGAGCCACTCAACCATATCGAGGAGGAAAAAGATCTTCCCTCATATTTTAGAATATAGGTTCCAATTAAATTCGGGCCATTCCCGGCCTGGGAAACAACGTGATTCAGATGCCCTTTTTTCAAGCATTTCCGGAGGCCGGCGGCCTGGCATGATAATGCTGAAGAACTTACTAAATAATTAAATCTTTCGATTATGAGGGCGTTACAGTATGACATCATGAAAGCGTTGCTGTCGCATTGCGTAGGCTCGCCGGAACCTTTTTGCATAAAAAAGAAAAACAATGAGGTGGTCGTAACATTTATAAGGGGTTTCGCGGATGCCGATCAAAACATCGTTTTGATTTCCGAAAAACGGAACAGTACGGGAATGAATTTCATAGAAATAAAAAACATTCAAGAGATAATGCCATGGACGCAATCCGCAGCTTAAGCCACGTGAAGCAAGACGTGTATATTCTTATACTATTTTTCCAATGTATCATTATTTACAAAGGGGATCTGGTTACCAGATTGAATTATGCGAAGCGTGTAGTCACTGGCGGCCTTTGCTTTCGTTTTGCTACTTGCCCCATTTGAAAAATCAACCTTATCTGAGACTATCCAAATCTCTGATCAGGATTTGTTTTCTATTAAAGTTTATCAAGTTCTTCTCTTTCAGGTCATTTAAAATAGTGGTAACCGTTTGACGCGACGTGCCTGTCAGGGAAGCAATATCCTTGTGTGTCAAACTGGTTTGAACCTGTGTTTCAAATCCTACTTTTTTTCCCTTCCATTCTGCAGCATCTTTCAAAAATTCTACGATACGGGTACGCGCATCTTTAAAAACCAGCAATTCAAGTTTGCGCTCCAGTTTCATGATACGCAACCCGATCAACTTGAGAATCTTAAAGCTTAGTTCTTTATCTTCGTACATTAATAACTTCAGTTCCCCAATAGTCAACGGACAGATTACTGTATCTTCCATTGCCTGCGCAAAATCCACTCGCCTTTCTTCCCCGGCCATTGCCAGCTCGCCAAAAATTTCTCCGGTAGTGAGAATTGCTGAGAGTACTTCCTCCCCCTCTTCCAGATAGTGGCCAATCTTGACTTTTCCACCCACAATCATATAGATGTGGGTAGCGGAGTCGTCCGGCATATAAATAAATTGTTGACGTTTGTATCTCACATATTCATGCTTCTCACCCATCTTCTTAACCTTGTGAGGACAAAGTATCTTGTAGAGATTGACACTTTCGAAATACCATAGGGCTGCAGTATTTGCCATTGTCCGATCTTGCGTTATTTACGTATTGGTTTAAGGGGTAAATATTGTTCGAAGCCTTACCCGTTTAATTCGCTTAGATAACGATAACTTTTTAAGTTAGCATAAAATTAAAAACAAAAAGTTTAAATGGCTGAATTAAAGCTAACGCAAATTTGGATTTACCCAATAAAATCACTTGGCGGAATTAGTTTGTCTTCTGCCTCGGTGATGGAAAAAGGACTTGAGCATGACCGACGTTTAATGCTGGTGGATGAAACAGGTACAGCGATGACGCAGCGGGTATTCCCTAAAATGGCGCTCTTCAAATCGTCAATCGATAAAGGACTGTTAACGATTACACATCACCAGCATTCGATGAAGCTGGACCTTAAAAAACCACCCCTGTCAAATCCTACTACCGTAAATATCTGGGATGATACTGTTTCAGCCTTCGATCTTGAGGGTTCTTATAATCAATGGTTTTCAGAACTGCTAGAATCACCGTGCCGACTGGTTTATTTTCCGGAAGAAAATTCCCGGCCGGTTGATCCACGATATGAGGTTAACCACGAACAGGTAAGTCTTGCAGATGCTTACCCCTTTCTAATTATTGGCCAGAGCACACTGGATGATCTGAATTCACGATTAACTGAATCCGTACCGATGAATCGTTTTAGACCAAATTTTGTGTTTGCGGGAGGCGAACCGTTTGAGGAGGATAGCTGGCGCAATTTCTCGATTGGATCAACAAGGTTTGTCGGCGTCAAAATGTGTGCTCGTTGCCAACTTCCCACCGTAAACCAAGATACAGGCGAAAGGGGACATGAACCATTAAAAACTCTTTCCACATACAGGAAACGTGAGAACAAGGTATACTTCGGCCAAAATCTCGTTGCCTTAGATTACAATCCTGTCAGGGTCGGCGATACCATAACGATCCAATAAAAAAACTATAAAAAAATTTTTGTTGTGGTCTTTCCAGTATAGACTTTTATAACATGACCTTCCTTTATCTTAAAGCCGTTCATATTATTTTCGTTGTTACCTGGTTTGCAGGATTATTTTACATGCCCAGACTTCTGGTCCACATGATCGAAGCGCATGGAAAAACTGAACCGGAAAAGTCAATTCTTTTAAAACAGCTAACCAAAATGGCGTCCGGGTTGTGGTACGGGATTACCTGGCCTTCGGCCATCATAACTTTGATAATGGGGGCTTCACTACTAATAGATCAACCTGTTTGGCTTCAGTATGGCTTCATGCACATTAAATTAACGCTCGTATTTTTTTTGTACATCTTTCACTTCTCGCTTCACTATTTATTTGGACAGCTGAAACGGGGCGTATTGAAATTTTCATCTACGCAAATGCGTTTATGGAACGAAGTATCAACACTTTTTTTGATCAGTATTGTTTTTCTTATTGTTTTAAAAAGTGCGCTGAGTATCGTATGGGGAATAGCAGGATTAATCGTCGTGACTTTTGTAATTATGATGGGCGTTCGGATTTATAAAAAATATAGAGATGGAAAATAGCAGCTTACAGCTTTCAGCTTTCAGTGCACAGCTTCTTCGGTGTAATAAAAACTACAAGGCTAAATTTCTCCGGCACAGCTGTATGCTGTTTGCTGTATGCTGTTTCCTATCCGCCTGCACGCCAAAGGAAGACCCGCCCTTGCCAATCTTTGGTGAACGTGAAGTGACAGGAACCGACACCACTTACCACACCATCGCTGATTTTAAATTTGTGGATCAGGATAGCGTCGAGATAACGAATGAGACGTATAAAGACAAGATTTATGTTACAGACTTCTTTTTCACTTCCTGTCGCACAATATGTCCTATCATGAAAACCCAAATGCTTCGGGTCTACGACTCCATTGAAAATGATCCAGATGTTTTATTATTGTCCCATACTATCGATCCGGAATATGACACGGTGGGCCTATTGCATGATTTTGCAAACAGGCTGGGTGTGAAAAGCAACAAATGGCATTTTGTCACAGGAAACAAGGATGACATCTATAAAATTGCTCAAACAAGTTATTTCGCGACAGCCCTGGAAGACAGATCCGAACCGGATGGTTTTATCCATAGCGGTGCTTTTTTACTAATTGACAAACAAAAAAGAATCCGCGGAAAATACGATGGCACAAAAGAAGAGGAAGTAAATAAATTACTGAGAGACATTAAAAGGCTAAAAAAGGAGGATGGGAAAGACTGATAAGCTGCAAGTCTCTGGCTTCAAGCTACAAGCTGTCGACAGGCTACGAGGTAAAAATTCGAGCCTTGTAGCTTGTAGCTTGCAGCTTGTAGTTTTTTGCTGGATGCTCTACGCCTGCAACTCAAAACCATCGCCAGACACGTCAACAAAATTTGATCAATATTTTATCCAGGGGGAGCAACTGTACGTTCGCCATTGTAGCAACTGTCATCAAAAAAATGGAAAGGGTTTAGGGTTAATTTATCCTCCTTTGGATACGTCCGACTACATGCAAAACCACTTCGAAGACGTCCTTTGTCTAATGCGAAGTGGTAAGTCCGGCGAGTTAATTGTAAACGGCAAAAATTTTAACCAACCAATGCCAGGTGTCCCAACATTGACCGACTTGGAAATTGCTGAGATTGCTACTTACATCTACAATTCCTGGAGTTCCGATAAAGATATCGTGGACGTCAAGGTGGCCTCACAAATCCTCTCGGCCTGCGATAGCCTCTAAAAACAACGCAATAACTACATGTATTTCATTTTGATATCAATGTCCAGACCTTTTTGATCGGACGTCAAATCGAACTGAGCGCGTTCAAAAGTAGGAGGACCCATCGCGCCCAACACATTGTTTGAAAATCCGAATCCTTCCTTGGGTATGCCCAGTTTATTTTTGTCTAGTTCTTTATTTTTGTTGGCATCGTGTATAACACATACCGCATATTTCCCGGGCTTCAGATTTTCAAAAACAACAGTGATGGAATCGCCGGAAGGTTGCATCACTTTCCTTTCGATTGGTTTCTTTAAAAAATTCTCGTCGCTATCAAAAACTCCAACGATGATGTCCCCCTTTTGCCCTACTATGTGTGTTAAGGTCACCTGTAATGTAGTCTGGCACAACGCGCACACGGAAATACATGTCATCGCGCACAACAGAACGATTTTTTTCATAGTAGCTAGCTTTACAATGTTAACCTGACACCAATAATAACTTGAATTAATAGAAGAATGTTCAAAGTAAAAAAGATTATGCCCGGACAAAACGTACATTAGTCATCTGTAAAATACCGTTCATATGTGATTCTCAACAGTTCTTAAACATGATGTTCAGCTTGAAGACACGGACCGGAGTAATTTCGTAACTTTCCATTATAACTTTCCAATTAAAATCATGGCTTCTATAAAGTTAAAAATCAACGACAAGAATTATACCGTAGATGTTGATCCAAAGATGCCGCTGCTTTGGGCGATTCGCGATATAGTGGGACTCACGGGAACAAAGTACGGATGTGGCATTGCACAGTGTGGCGCTTGCACCGTTCACCTCGAAGGAAATCCTGTCCGCTCATGCTCCATACCTGCCATGGCAGCTAATAACAAGAATATTACCACAATCGAAGGGCTTTCTGCCGATAACTCGCATCCGGTTCAACAAGCGTGGATTCAGGAGCAGGTACCCCAGTGTGGTTACTGCCAGTCGGGGCAAATTATGGCTGCAACGGCCCTCCTGAAGAAAAATCCCAACCCAACGGATAAGGATATCGATACCGCTATGCAAGGGCACATCTGCAGATGCGGAACTTACCCTCGAATTCGAAAGGCAATCAAAACTGCCTCACAATTGATGGGACAAAAAGCTAGCGTAAAGTAGACCACTCCAACATTAGAATTTATGACTATTCAAAATAAAGTCTCCAGGAGAAATTTCATTAAAGTATCAGGTATTACCGGTGCAGCACTAACGCTTGGCCTATATACGCCGACAAAAGGTGCGGAGTTGGAGGTATTAAAAACCGATATGGCCAAAAATCTGGGTGTGGAATTGAATGCCTGGATTTCAATAGATACGGCAGGCAAAGTAACGATTATGAACCATCGCGCGGAAATGGGGCAGGGAGCGTTTCAGACGGTACCACAAATGATCGCTGAAGAATTGGAAGTAGACCTGGACCAGGTCAATATCGTTTTTGGTATCGGCAATGAAAAAAAATATGGTAGCCAAATTACCGGAGGAAGCTCAACCGTTCGTTCGGCGTATAAACACCTCCTTCGAATGGGAGCATCGGCCCGCGAAATGCTGATTCAAGCCGCGGCCAAAAAATGGAACGTTGATAGCGCTACTTGTTATGCAGAAAAAGGAAACGTCATTCACAAACCATCGAATAAGAAATTTCACTACGGCGAACTCGTAGAAGAAGCATCCAAGCTGGAAATGCCTAAGACTGTGGCATTAAAGAAAATCGAAGACTATAAAATTCTTCGCAAACCGGTTCACCGCCAGGATACCCCTCTTAAAACCAACGGTACCGCCATTTTTGGAATGGATAAAAAACTACCTGGCATGCTCTATGCTGTCATCGAACGAAATCCGCGATTCGTGGGAAAGGTCAAAAGCTTCGATGACACTGAGACTAAGAAAATGCCCGGTGTTAAACACGTTTTTAAAGTAAGTGTAGATGTATTTTCTACCAAGCGTGAAGGTGTAGCTATTGTAGCAGATAGTTTTTGGAACGCGCTGCAAGGAAGAAAGGCTTTGAAAGTGGAGTGGGATGATACTGGCTTCGATCATCATAGTACGGAACAACTATACGCAAAAATGAATGATGCACTGAAAACCAAAGAGGGAATATCTTATCGCACAAAGGGCGATGCTGCCTCGGCTCTCAGTAAATCCTCTAAGAAGGTCGAAGCGGTATATGAAACACCCTACGAATCCCATAGCTGTATGGAGCCGCTCAACTGCACGGCCGATGTAAAAGAAGATTCGGCCGAAATATGGGGGCCGATTCAGGCGCCGGGTTGGATACAGGACGATCTGGTCAAAGTGCTGGGGATGCCAAAAGAAAAAATCATTGTAAACATGACCTTCCTTGGAGGTGGTTTCGGCCGGAAAGCTTTTTTTGATTACACACAAGAAGCTGCTTTGATCTCCAGGGAGATCAAAGGCCCTGTACAGGTAATCTGGACCCGGGAAGACGATACTTTGCTTGGCCCATTTAGGCCTGGCATGGTTTATCAATGTGCCGGTGGCCTCGATGAAGGGGGAAGAATTTCAAGTTATAAGTTCAAGATGGCAGGTCAGAATATGGATCACCAATGGCCCGGTGCCTCCAAGGACTCGTACAACGGCAGCACTACTGAAGGATTCTTAGAATCATACTTTGACAGCATTCCGCATTTCAGTTTTTCAGATTTGCCACTGGATTCTCCGATACCGGTCATGTGGTGGAGATCGGTTTATTCATCAACCAATGGATTTGCCTACGAAAGCTTTATGGACGAGCTTGCTACCGCAGCCGAAAAGGATCCATTGGAATTTCGCAGACAACATTTGGGTGAAGAACGGTACCAACTACTGATCAATAAATTAGAAGAAGTAAGTGGTTGGAAATCACGGAAGAAAAATGAGGGATTTGGCGTGGCGATTACAGAATGTTTCTCAAGCATTGTTGGCGAAGTTGTGAAGGTCTCAAAAAAACCTGACGGAAAGGTAAAAATCGACAAAGTTTGGGCTGTCATGGATTGTGGTTGGTATGTCAATCCTGATATTATCAGGGCACAGGTAGAAGGCAGTATTATCATGGCTTTGGGTGCTGCAACTAAACATGCTACCCATTTCAAGGATGGAAAGGCGGTTGAGAAAAACTTTGATACCTATAAAATGGTTAGAATAACAGAAACTCCGGAAATCGAGGTGCATATAATGGACAATGACGAAAAAGCGGGGGGCGTTGGCGAGCCTGGATTACCTCCTTTTACGCCGGCTTTGACAAATGCCATCTTTGATTTGACCGGTAAACGAATTCGAACATTACCTTTTAACCTGGAAGAAGTTTAAATTCACACACAAACAATTTTCAATTTAAAACGCAACCTATGCGCAGATCTATTATTGTGACCCTGTTTTTTATTACAACCATTTTGCTAATGTCTTTTCAGACACAAAAATTCGATTTGAAGGCGAGTATTGAACGGGGGAAAGAAGTTTACAACGTTCATTGCATTACCTGTCATATGGAAAAAGGAGAAGGCGTTGAGGGTGTGTTTCCGCCGGTTGCAAAAGCGGATTATTTAATGGCCGATAAGCCCCGTTCGATCAAGCAAATCATAAAAGGCGCAACGGGAGAAATGACCGTAAATGGTAAAACGTATAATGCTGAAATGCCGGCGGTTGATTTGACCGACGAACAAGTGAGTGATGTTCTGAATTACGTGAGAAATTCCTGGGGAAATAAAGGAGGGGCGGTTACACCGGCTGAGGTAAAGGCACAACGATGATCAGAAAATGAAACCATGAAGGATTTTAAAACCATTGTTACCGAATTTCGAAAAATCGATTTTACGAATCGTAAAGCAGCGCTTGCGACAGTGGTAAAGGTTCGTGGGTCTTCGTATAGAAGTCCGGGTGCCCGCATGTTAATTACCGATGATGGCAAATGGATTGGTTCCATAAGCGGTGGATGCCTGGAGGGTGATGCCCTGCGCAAGGCAAGGCAAGTGATGGGTGACAATAGACCTATGACTGTAACGTATGATACACGCGAGGAGAGCAATCAGAATTTAGGTATTGGTCTGGGATGCAACGGTGTCATTGATGTTTTAATTGAGCCCATAAATATATCGGAAGAAAAAAATCCCATTAGCCTGTTTGAAAGATTTATCGCTACCAAAGAACCCTTAACCCTGGCTACAATTTTTAATGCAAGCGCCGGTGTTGGAGAAAAAATTATCACGCATGCAACGGGTGAGGTTCAGGATTATTTTTCTAATGTCGAATTGAGCAACGCTGTAAAGGAGGATTTGCTTCAGCTCTTCGACACAAAGAAGTCCGAAGCGAAGACTTTCACAACAAGCAAGGGTGAAGTTGAGGTCTTTATGGAACTCGTTCAGCCCAGCGTATCACTTATTATTTTTGGAGGTGGGTTCGATGCGCGACCCGTTAGTCAATTAGCCAAATCGTTGGGATGGGATGTTCAGGTCACGGATGAATGTGTCGCCCATATCGCGCCCCTTTTTTTTCCAACGGCCGACAAACTTTCGCTTTGCCACCGGGATTTCATTGACCGCGATTTTGAAATCACACCCTTCACTGCCTGTGTGCTGATGTCCCATAACTATGAATACGACCGGGACGTGTTAAAGAAACTGATAAAGACTGACACACCTTATATTGGAATTCTCGGACCGCGGAAGCGCTTTGATAAAATGCTGGTCGAATTTTCGGCACAAGGTCTTCAACTCCAGGCTGAAGATATTCATCGGATACATTCCCCCATTGGGTTGGATATCGGGGCAGAAACTCCAGATGAAATTGCAGTCGCCATCATTGCTGAAATTCAGGGAAAATTTGTGAACCGATCGGGTGGATTTCTTAAATACCGGAACGCGCCCATTCATCATCGTGACACGCAAAGTGACCAGGTCTTTAAGCAGGTATATTTAGCGAAAGACATCTCTAGTCACGCCGCACTTTAAATTACAAATGAAAATACCGCTTATGATTTGGCTCACCTGCGCAGTTGTGCAAGTGGCAGGACAATCTATTCAGCAATCAATTAACGATCAGGTTTGGAAGCCATTCATCAGTACTTACAATAATCGTGACACTGATGGTTTCATGGCAATTCATTCGAAGGATGTGGTGAGATCGCCGCGAGATGCCAAAATGGTGCTGAATTGGAATGAATATTTTGAGCAGCAAAAGCGGGGAGATGATGATGGTAAAACTTCAGGAAACAAAAGACAATTGGGTCTCCGCTTCGCAGAAAGAATCGCCAACGACAATCAGGCAATGGAAGTCGGCATTTATAAAGTAATCATAAGCGACAAGACTGGAAACATCCGAACGTTTTATGGCCGTTTTCATGTAGCATTGAGAAAAGAAAATGGTATCTGGAAAATATTAGTAGACACCGACTCTTCAGAGGGAAACAGCACGGACGAGCAGGACTACCTGGAGGCCAGCCCAATGGAATAAAGAAGATCTCGTAGCTCTCTATTTGTATTCTTGAAGAGAAATTCAGAGTTTCATTCTTTAAACTATTCTGATGAAGCGGTTTTACCTCTGTCTAGCCTATTTTGTATTGCTCCTGGTGTCCTGCAACTCGGAAAAGCCTGAATCTAAAAATCTCTCATTGGCCACCTGGCAAATAAAAGGAGGCAACGCTGAGGCAACGCAGTACTCATCTCTGGATCAAATTACCACGGCTAACGTCGGTTCCTTAAAACTAGCGTGGCGTTACAATTCCGGTGAAGCGGATACTGCGAAAAACCGGTCTCAGATACAATGTAATCCCATCATCGTTGATGGAGTTGTCTATGGAACATCCCCGACCTTAAAAGCTTTTGCGTTGGATGCTGCCACTGGCCAGCAGATCTGGAGATTCGATTCGGTTGACAAGGCTGATGGAGGGTTAGGTGTCAACCGCGGAGTAACGTATTGGGAAGAAGGGGAAGACAAACGGATTTTGTATTCCTTCGGCCAGCATCTGTATGCTTTAGATGCTCGAACGGGAAAAAAGATTGAAAGCTTCGGTGAGAATGGTCGGGTAAGTTTGAAAGAAGGACTTGGCGACCGTGCTGCAAACCTGATGGTCGTTTCAAACACACCAGGCGTGATCTATAAGAACCTTATTATCATGGGTTCAAGAGTAAATGAAGGACCAATCGCCGCCCCTGGGTATCTACGGGCATATGACGTGAAGACAGGAAAACTTGCGTGGGTCTTTCATACGATACCCCATCCGGGCGAACCTGGATATGAAACATGGCCGGAAGACGCCTGGAAAAGAATCGGTGGCGCGAATGCGTGGAGTGGAATGGCGGTCGATCATAAACGTGGATTAGTTTTCGCTGGAACGGGATCCGCGTCATTTGATTTTTGGGGTGGGAATCGAAAAGGTCAAAACCTGTATGCAAATTGTATTCTTGCCCTAAATGCGGAGACCGGCGAACACAAATGGCACTTCCAAACGGTTCATCATGATCTTTGGGATCGGGACCTTCCTGCCTCTCCGATCCTGGGCACGGTCACGCATGATGGAAAAAAAATTGATGCGGTCATTCAGACGACAAAATCGGGATTTGTGTATGTCTTGAACCGTGACACAGGAGAATCGTTGTTCCCGGTTGAAGAAAAGGAGTATCCCAAATCAGATTTAGAAGGAGAGGAAGCATGGCCAACCCAACCGCTACCGCTCAAGCCACCAGCGTTCGCCAGGCAAGCCTTCACAAAAGATATGATCAACAAATTAACGCCCGAAATAGAATCGTTCGTTACGGAAAAATTTAAAAATTTAAGGACAGGAGGCCAATTTATTCCACCCAGCAAAGAAGGTACTATTGTCTTTCCCGGCTTCGACGGCGGAGCAGAATGGGGTGGAGCCTCCTACGACCCTTCAGGAATATTGTATGTGAACGCCAATGAAATGCCCTGGATCTTAGCCATGGTTGATGTGAGAATGAAAGAGGATGCATGGATGGGTATTTCCCTTTACCGTACGAATTGCGCTACTTGTCATGGCATTGATCGCGGGGGCGACGGACATGTATACCCTCCGTTAAGAAATCTAAAAAATAAGTTTGACAAAGAAAGTTTGAAAAAATTCATGTTGACTGGCAAAGGGGCCATGCCCGCCTTCTCTCACTTAAGCGACAAAGAAAGGGATGCTATTGCGCGCTATATTCTTGATCTGCAGGAACGTACCCCGGAAGAAAAGCAAGGGCAGTTCGAACGTCACCCCGATGTTATTTATTCCAATACTGGGTACATTCGGTTTTTAACCCCAGAGGGGTACCCGGCAGTAGAACCTCCATGGGGAACCATGAACGCGATCGACCTTAACAAGGGTGAGATAAAATGGCAGGTGCCTTTCGGTGAGTTTAAGGAATTAAAAGAGAAAGGCATTCCAGCGACAGGCGCGGAAAATTATGGCGGACCGGTCGCCACCGGTGGCGGATTGATTTTCATCGCCGCCAGTCGGGACGAAAAAATCCGTGCCTTTGATAAGGAAACGGGCAAAATTCTTTGGGAATATGAGCTGCCAGCAGCTGGATATGCAACGCCATCGGTATACGAAGCGAATGGGAAACAATTTGTGGTGATTGCTTGCGGGGGCGGAAAGTCGGGCACGAAATCAGGAGATAGTTATTTAGCATTCTCACTACCATAACCGATGAGTATAGGCATAATTGTTTTAGCGGCTGGTTCATCCAGTCGCATGGGCAGTTCGAAACAGCTCTTAGACATTGATGGAGAGCCCCTCCTTTGCAAATGCGTAAACCAGGCATTGGCGGCAAACCCATCACAAGTTGTTGTCGTTTTAGGCGCAAACGAAAAACCACATCGGGACCTTCTTGAGAAGCTGCCGGTCAAGATTGTTTCTAACTTCTATTGGAAAACAGGAATGGGAAGTTCAATAAAAACCGGATTAAATTATCTGATCCAATCCGATGGAGAGCTTGAAGGAGTAATTCTGATGGTATGTGACCAACCTGCTTTAACTTCTGGACATCTGCAGAAACTCATCCAAAAATTTCATGAAAAGAAAAAGGCAATCGTAGCCTCTTACTATGCCAGGTCAAGTGGCGTTCCTGTTTTATTTGGCAGATCTTTTTTTTCTAATCTGTTGCTCTTGAGCGATGATCAGGGGGCTAAAAAGATTGTCCTGCAATTTCCCGATCAAGTAGCGACGGTGGCGTTTCCAAAAGGTTCCGTCGATTTAGATACGCAAGAAGACTATCAGAATTTTTTAAAAAACAAATAAAAAAAGCCATCCGTAATCGAATGGCTTTTTGGCTCTTTATAGTTATAACTATACTTTTATTTCAACATCTACCCCGCTTGGTAGTTCCAATTTCATCAATGCATCAACCGTTTTTGCGCTATTAGAATAGATATCAACGAGGCGTTTATACGTACACAATTGGAATTGCTCACGTGCTTTCTTATTTACGTGTGGTGAACGAAGCACAGTGAATTTTTCTTTTTCTGTTGGCAAGGGTATAGGGCCGCTTACAACGGCACCGGTAGCTTTTACTGCGCGTACGATTTTCTCAGATGATTTATCAACTAAGTTGTGATCGTAGGATTTTAGTTTTATTCTGATTTTTTGGTTCATACTATCTGTTTAAGGAAATCGCCTAAATCCTTTATTAAAATTATTTCGAAACTGCTGCACCTTTTACATCTTCAATCACCTTTTCTGCCAAGTTCTTTGGAACTGCGGCATAGTGGGAGAACGTCAACGATGCAGACGCACGTCCTGATGTAATTGTTCTCAAGTCTGTTACATATCCGAAGAGTTCAGAAAGCGGAACATCCGCTTTGATAACCTGAGCACCGGAACGTGTATCCATTCCTTTCATAACGCCTCTCCTTCTATTTAAATCACCGGTCACAGAACCAGTAAATTCATCCGGAGAAAGAACTTCCACGCTCATAATTGGTTCAAGAAGCTGCGGACCACATTTACGGCCTGCTTCTCTAAAACCAACGCGTGCAGCCAATTCGAATGACAAGGAATCCGAGTCAACATCGTGATAAGATCCATGGAATAACCGAACT
>Ga0111538_10006932_pt1 | contig 15306 bp, 13 predicted proteins | sample SoiMethybrSBSTD1_FD_79669 | JGI IMG/M metagenome (GOLD analysis project Ga0111538, IMG submission 79669) | Bulk soil microbial communities from a Populus tree surrounding site in Tennessee, USA - Soil MetaG P. TD hybrid SBSTD1 (version 2)... | ecosystem: Environmental > Terrestrial > Soil >...
CGCACGCGGGGAGGAAGGCGTCCCTTCAGCCGCCCGGGACGCCGTGGATCGTGGGAAAGAACAGCTCCTGCCATCTGGCCGGGCGCTGCTTGATGCTGCCGACGGTGGCCATGAAGTCCGCGTACTTCATGACGTTCTCGGGCGAGGTGGTGTAGCGCACGTCTGGATCGTTGAGGATCTCCAGAACCTCCTCGAGCTTCAGCCCCTGGCCCTCCATGTCCAGAAACGTCTGGGCCGCGCCGGTCTTGTCGGCGTTGATGAAGGCCAGCGCCTCCTGCAGCGCTTTCACGAACGCTGCGTACACCTTGGGGTTGTCGTCGTGGAACTTGCCTCTGGTGTAGAGCATCGTGAAGGTGCTCGGGCCGCCCATGACGTCGTTGGAGGTAAGGATCGTGCGCACGTCGGCGCTCTTGCGTTCCCGCTGGTGGAAGGGGGGCGAAGCGAAATGCGCGGAGATGTCGGCACGGCCCGACATCAGCGCGATCAGCGCGTCGGGGTGGGTGAGGCCGACCGTGAATTTGTCGTAGTAGGCGTAGTCGCTGGGGCCGAAGTCCTTGATGGCCGCCATCTGCATGATGATGGCGGGGATCGATACCTTCACGGCCGTGATCGCGATCTTGTCGGTCGGCTTGAGATCGCGGATCGAATTGAGGTGAGGGGCGCGGGTATTGAGGTACATGGGGATCGACGTCATGGCCGCGACCCCCTTGACGCCGGCGTTGCCGCGCGTGCGGTCCCACAGCGTGAGGAAAGCCGGCGGGCCGGCCGCGACTACATCGGCCGAGCCCGACAGCAGCAGATCGTTGACGACGGCGGGGCCGCCGAGCTTGATCCACTCGACCTTGAGATTGCCGACGCCGGCCTCGCGCGCGTGCCGCTCGATCAGGCCCTTCTGCTCCATGACGAGCAGCGGCAGGAAGCCGACGCCGCCGGCGCCGCGCGGGATCTTGATCACCTCGGTTTCGGCGAGCGCCACAGACGCCGGCCACAGCAGCAGGGCGCCCCAGAGCAGCGCAACGGCTCGCTTCATCGTTTCCTCTCCGCGTGGCACGGTTTTGGCACCGGGCCTGTGCGCGCGATTATGAGCGAGGTGCCGGGGTCGGGCAAACGCGCAGGCTACCGCGCGCAGCGCTTTGGCGATCCGCAGGTTGGGAGCTTGCCCCACCGCCCGACGCACGTCGACCGTGCCGGGATCGGTGCGGGCGCCCGTCGGCTGCTATCGGACGGACACCTTCACCGTCTGCGGCTTGCCGGAGGTGGCGCCGGAGCGATCCGCCACGATGATGTCGAAGCTTGCCGATCGCGTCGTGCTTCCGTCATGCATGAAGCTGACCCTTCCGCCTTCGAGATCGGCCTGCGTGAAACGGACGACCGCCCGTCCCGGAGCATCGACGAATGCGACAAAGCCGCTTTGCGCGTTGGACACGCTGAACGTCAGGTCCTTGGCGGCGTCATCAGGATCTATGGCGTGCAGATCCTCGATGGCGATGCGGACGGCGCGGCCTCTGTCGACCGTCAGGTCGAGGTCGCCGGCGATCCCCGGCGGTACGTTGCGGACCTCGCCGCTGAGGCTGCCGCCAGCCTCCATGGCGAGCTGACCATAGCGCACGTTGCCGCTCACCGTGCCGGTGTCGCGGATGCTGATCAGGTGGGTGACGACGACTTCGCCCTGCAGGGTGCCGCGAACCTCGGCGGTGTCGGTCTTGACGGTGCCGTAGCATTGGCCGCTCGGGTGTATGAGCAGTTCGCCGGCCGCCACGTTGCCTTCGACGTACCCGTAGACCTCCATCTGCCTGCAGTTTCTAATCTCGCCCTTGACGATCGTATCTTCCCTGACGACCAGTACGCCTTGATTTCCTGCCACTGCCCTGCCCCGTGGTTACGCACAACCAATCACCCAGCGTGGCGCAGGATTGCGCCCGCTTCTTGGCCGGCGTCGGAAGCCTACGCCAGGGCCGGGGTCGCGATCAACGTGGGCCGGGCAGGCGCGCGGCCGCCCCGCGGTCGGGCGGCAACAGCGCGCGCCATGGGGTGGTGCTGATGCATGTGGCACCAGCACCGGCCGCCGTTCGCCTTGCCGAAATGCCTTCAGCAGGGTGTGCAGTTGTCTACGCCTCCGTCGCAGGCTTGGCCGGTTGCCATGCAACGCGCGACGCAGGCGAGGAAGCCCGCCTTGCCGGCGCAGCACGCTGAGCACTGGAACCAGGCGCAATTGGGCTATCGCCTCACGGGTCGGCGAACCTAGCCGCAGGACGAGCAGTTGCGGCCGGGGATGCCGCCGTCGCAGGCCATGCCGGTCGCTATGCATAGGGCCACGCACGCTGCAAAGCCGGCCTTGCCAGCGCAACAAAGTGAGCATTGGAACGCGTCGGCTTGTGGGGTCAAGCCAGTCCCGTGGCCGGCTGAGGCGTAGCTTGGATGATCGCCAACTGGCGGTCTCGTCGGTTGTCTGCCAGGCATCTGCATAGTTCGTCTCCTTGCTGCTAAGTTCCAAAATAAAGCCATCTATGCCGGAAGCTGCAGTTCGAGAAATGCTCAGTATTCGTGCCACGTTACCGGCGATCCGATCGGAACGGGCACGGTGTCGCTGACGTCGATGGTGAAACGGGCGCGCAGGGGCGCGCGTTCAGTCCTGTGTGCCGGATCGAAGAATGTGAACAACACGTCGAAATATTCGCTGCCTGGCCGGTTGAGAGGGCTGCGCTCCACGCTGACGTCGCGCAGCGTCAAGCCCTCCTGTCCTGCCTCGACGATGGTGTCACCGACGTTGAAGGCGTTGGTGGCCGCAGCGTTGATGGCCCGCTCCTCGGGCAGGAGACCACGGTTGCGAATGCTGTAGTAGATCTTCCCGAAGAAGCGCTTCATCTCCCTCGTGACCACCTCGTCTGCGAGGTTGGGATTGGCCGACTTCAGACTATCCTTGAGTGCTGTGACGTAGACGTCGGTGTCCCAACTCACCATGCCTCGCAAATCGGGAACAACGGCGTCGACAATCTGGCCGTCGTATAGGGTCACCTGTCCCGCCAAAAAGCCGGGAAGTGAAATGAACTCCACGTCTTTGTCGGCCCATTCCTTCGCGAGCCATTTATAGGTTTCCGCCGCATATGCTCCCATGGGTATGACGGCGTACATCGGCACCTCGGTACGGGCGACCGTCCACACCACCGATTGGGCGAAGTGCGGCTTCTCCGTGAAGAGGACTTGCAGGTTGGCGTCGGTCAGGTCGACAGGAGGGTTCCTGTCTTCGTTCATCGCGCGCCATATCGATACGCGCCGCGTCTGGCTCACGTAGCTGACACCGAGCCGGCCGATGGCGTAGACGAGTTGGGGTTTCTTAGCTGCGCCGCCGCAGGAGCATTCGCCGCCGGTGCTGCCGCATCCGCAGTCGGCCGGCACGAGGCCGCGTCCCGATGGCCGCGCCGTCTCCGGAGCAGGCATTGTGCCGGCATGCGCTGCTGCCACGTGGCCGGCTGCGGCGCCCTGTGCCGGGCTTTGCGCCGGACTTGGTTCCGCGGTTCGGCCGTCGCTGTTCGTGGGCAGGCTACTGGTCGACAAGGTTTCCTCCCGGGTGCTTGCGTTCGCTGAAGGGCCGATGACAAGGTAGAGGGCGCGGGACACGTCGAGGCGCCCGGCAAGAAACGAGGCGGCCATCTGCACGTCGGGCTGCGTCGGGCGGACGCTCGAGTTGAGCAGCACGTGTCTGATGCGGCTTCCGCTCGGCTTGGCCCCGCGCTCGGCTTCGACGCTCATCAGCAGGCCTGCGATGCCTGAGACTGTCGCGGCGGCGAAGCTGGTGCCGGAAGCACGGCAGAGCCCTCCGCCCACACATGCCCCGGGAATGCCGGCACCAGGTGCCAGCACCCCCTGCGCACGCTGGCCCGGGCCCCAGTTGCTGCTGACGAGTGGGCTGCCATCGTCGGCATGGGCGCCGACGGCCAGCACTCCCGGAACGGAGGCGGGGATCGTGTCGCACGCGCATCCCTGATTGCCGGCAGCCGCGACCACGAGGACGTCGCGGGCGCTGGCCTCCTGCAGGGCCTGGCTCAATTCGGCCGACAGCAGCAGCGGGTCGGCTTGCTGGGCGGCGCTGATGTTGATGACGTTGGCGCGCCTTTCGAGCGCACGATGGATGGCGGCGGCCAGCTCCTGCTGCGTGCAGGTCTGAGGCGTACCCCGAGGTCCCGCGGCAAAGATCGGGATGGAGATGATAGTGCATCCCGGTGCCACGCCGGGGATGATGGCGTCGCTCGAGCCGGCGATGATGGAATAGACGTGGGTCCCATGCTCGACCACCCCGCTCTGGGACATGCCTTGAGCGACCGCCGTTGCCTCGACCGGTCCGTCGAGAACCGCCACCACGATGTCCGGCCGGCCGCGGGTGAGGGCCCACAAGCGTGACAGCCCCGGTAGGCGACAGCTCAGTTCAGCTGCAATCGCGTTGTCAGGCACCGCCCCACCATCCAGCAAATGCTGCGGTAATATGCGTAATAGTAGGAATATCAGCTACAAGTCAGCATATTGTCCAAGCTTGGGCGGAACTTTAGTTAATTTGGCGACGAGGCGCTCGCGAAGGAGGAAGGCCGTCCTGCTCGGTGGTGTGCTGCGGATGGGCCTCATGCAACCTATATCCGCTATCTTTCGACTAACAATGAAGTGACGAAACAAAGCCCGCCACCCGCCGTTGTTCCCACGGTCCAGCGGGGTGGACCTTGATCGCGACGGGCAGGCGTGTGGCGGCATCCAAATGCGCCAGGCGCCTGCCTGCCGGCGCGGGCACGGCAGACAACGCAATTTGCTGGCCATGCTCGAGAATATTGGCCTACCATACTCTCTGGGTGGGCGCAGACGTCTGCGTGAGGGAAGCCGTAATTCGTGCGTAGGGACCGGGTAGCAACTCTGCTCGCCTGGGTTTGGGTGGTGCTGGCGTCCGCGTTCGGCGGCGGTTGCGCCACGCCGACCGATCGGCTGGCTGTGCCCGCTCAGCTGGCGGGCGATGCGGCAATTCCAGGTCTGGGCGACGTGCGTGTGTGGGGAGACGCGCATTTCTCGCATGCGCTGTTGCAGGCAGAGCTGCCAAAGCTCAAGGCGAAGTACAGGGCCGGCGGCGCGGATCAATCCAAAGGTCCTCCGGTGTCGAACCTGCTTGCGCTTTCGGGCGGAGCTGATGATGGGGCGTTTGGGGCCGGTCTTCTCGTCGGCTGGAGCGAGCACGGCAGCCGACCCCAGTTCGACCTCGTGACCGGCATTAGCGCCGGTGCGCTGATTGCGCCGTTCGCATTTCTGGGACGCAGCTATGACGACAAGCTTGCCGGCCTGTTCACGAGCTACGGCGCTGACCAGATCTATCAGGCCAATGTTCTGTCGGGGCTATTCGGGGGCAACGCGCTGGCCGACAGCGCGCCGCTCGCGCGGCTCATCGAGCACTACGTCGACCCCCCGTTCCTGCGCCGGATCGCCGAGGAGCGCGCCAAGGGCCGGTTCCTGCTGGTCGGCACCACAAACCTCGACGCCCAGCGTCCCGTCTACTGGGACATGGGAAAGATCGCGGCGCGGGGAGACCGGGGCTCGTTGGAGCTGTTCCGTAAGGTCCTGCTGGCCTCCGCCTCGATCCCTGGCATCTTCCCCCCGGTCCTTATCGAAGTCGAGGCGGGTGGCCGAACCTACCAGGAGATGCATGTCGACGGCGGCACGACACGCGAGGTGTTCTTCACCATTGCCGACTTCCGCTTCAAGGACATCGACAAGGCGCTCGGGGTCAGCGTGCAGCGCCGTCTGTGGATCATCCGCAACGGCAAGATCGAGCCGGAATACAAGGCGATGCCCGAGACGACGATTGCCATTGCTCAGCGCTCGCTCGAGACGCTGACCAAGAGCCGGGGGATCGGCGATCTCACGCGCATGTATGCGCGTGCGAAAGAGGACCGCATCGATTTCAACCTGGCCTCCATCCCGGCGGACTTCGAGGCGCCTCACCCCAAGCCCTTCGACCGGGCCTACATGCTGGCTCTCTACGAACGCGGATTGCGCATGGGCCGGGCGGGCTACGGCTGGTCCAAGTCGGCTCCCGAGCTGATTGTCCAGGCGCGGCGATAGGGTTGGCGCCCTTCCGGCGGAGAGTGCGAGCGGGGCCTGCCTCTTGTAAAACCGGTGCGTACCCATTAAACACCCGCGCATCCCACACGCGGAACCTGCGCCATGCGGAGAAAAAGCCCCGCATGACGCTCCGGTGGGCCGGCTTGCCCTGGCTGGGGCTCCGGCCTTCTTTCGGGTTTCGCGGAGGTTCAACCGGAAAAGGACGTCGCACCCATGGCGCTTCCCGCCTTCAATATGCGTCAGCTGCTCGAAGCTGGTTGCCACTTCGGCCATCAAAGCCACCGTTGGAACCCGAAGATGGCGCCCTACATCTTCGGCGCTCGCAACAACATTCACATCATCGACCTGGCCCAGTCGGTACCCCTGATGCACCAGGCGCTCGTCAAGGTCAGCGACGTGGTGGCAGGCGGCGGCCGCGTGCTGTTCGTCGGCACCAAGCGGCAAGCCTCCGAGGCGATCGCCGACGCGGCCAAGCGCTCGGCGCAGTACTTCATCAACCACCGCTGGCTCGGCGGCACGCTCACCAACTGGAAGACGATCTCGCAGTCCATCCGCCGCCTCAAGCAGCTCGACGATACGCTGGCCGGCGAGGCCAAGGGGCGGACCAAGAAGGAGGTTCTGCAGCTGACCCGCGACCGAGATTCGCTCAACAAGTCGCTGGGCGGCATCAAGGAGATGGGCGGCCTGCCCGACCTGTTGTTTGTGATCGACACCAACAAGGAGCAGATCGCGATCGCCGAGGCAAAGAAGCTCGGCATCCCGATCGTTGCCGTCGTCGACACCAACTGCGATCCCGACGGCATCGACTTTCTGGTACCGGGCAACGACGATGCCGGGCGCGCCATCACTCTCTATTGCGATCTCGTGGCGCGAGCCGCAATCGACGGCATCGAGCGCGGCCAAGCGCAGGCAGGAGCCGACCTGGGTGCCTCCGAGAAACCGCCGGCCGAGGACCTGCTGCCGGTACAGGGAGACAAGCCGGCGTTCAAGGGCATCGATGCCCCGCGCGGCGAGGCCGACGACCTCAAGCGCCTGCCGGGCATAAACGGCAAGCTTGAGCAGCGCCTCAATGACGTCGGCGTCTACCACTACTGGCAGATTGCCGACCTTGATCCCGAGGCGCTCGAGGCCCTTGATCGCAGCCTGAACCTGCGCGGCCGCATCACCAGGGACAACTGGGTCGCCACCGCCAAGCAGCTGACCGAGGGCGAGGTGACCTGAGCTGAGAGCGGTGAGAGGGTGAGTGGCGAGTTGGCAAGTATGACCGTGCCGAGCGTCGCGCGAAAAACTCGCTATCCCACGATCTGACCGCCTCGCGACCATGCACCGCGAACGAAGTGTAAGGATTGAACAATGACAACGATATCGGCAAGCCAGGTGAAGGAGCTGCGCGACAAGACCGGCGCGGGCATGATGGACTGCAAGGCGGCGCTGACCGAAACCAAGGGCGATCTCGAGCAAGCCGTCGACTGGCTGCGCAAGAAGGGGTTGTCGAAGGCTGCCAACAAGGCCGGGCGCATTGCCGCGGAGGGCCTCATCGGCGTTACCGCCAAGGACAAGGTGGGGGCGATGGTGGAGGTCAACTCCGAGACCGATTTCGTCGCCCGCAACGACCGCTTCCAGGACATGGTGCGCACGATCGCGTCGCTGGCCCCGAAGGCGGAGAGCGACCTCAAGAAGCTGCTCGGCCTCACCTACACCGGCAAGTCGGCTACGGTGGAAGAGCACGTCAAGGAGATGGTGGCGACCATCGGCGAGAACATGAGCGTTCGTCGCACGGTCGCCATGTCGGTGAGCGAAGGCCACGTGGCCGACTACGTGCACAACAAGGCGGCCGAGGGCCTCGGCAAGATCGGTGTGCTGGTCGCGTTGGAGAGCAAGGGCGACAAGGCCACTCTTGCCGCGTTCGGTCGGCAGCTCGCCATGCATATCGCGGCAGCCGTGCCCGCCGCCATCACGGCCGAAGAGCTCGATCCGGCCCTGATCGAGCGCGAGCGCGCGGTCTACATCGAGCAGGCCAAGGCCTCCGGCAAGTCGGCCGACATCGCCGCCAAGATGGTGGAAGGCCGGCTGCGCAAAGAGTTCTTCCAGCAGGTGGTGCTCCTGCAGCAGACCTTCCTGGGCGCTGGTGGCGACGGCAAGGCCACCGTCGAGCAGGTCCTTAAGGGCGCCGAGAAGACCTCCGGGAGTCCAATCAAGATCGCCAAGTTTGCCCGCTATGCTCTGGGCGAGGGTATCGACAAGAAGGACGGCGACTTCGCCGCCGAGGTGGCTGCCGCGGTCGGCAAACGCTGATCCGGGCGCGGTCGAATCGGCCTAGACTTCCACATCCCCGATATAGGTGGGGCGCTGGTTGCATCGCAGCCGGCGCCCCGTTTACTTTCGGCCGCGGGTCCTTGGCTGTTGCCAGGGAGGGGTGTCGGGCTGGCCTCCGGCGAGAGTGCGGCTGCTATCGACAGGATTGCGGGAATGGCTTCGTCTGGCTTGCGTTACCGGCGGTTGCTTCTGAAGCTGTCGGGTGAGGCGCTGATGGGCAAGTCCGCCTACGGCATCGATGTGCCCGTTGTGCAGCGCATCTCGGGTGAGATCGGTGAAGCCGTGGCGGCCGGGGCGGAGGTGGCCGTCGTCGTCGGCGGCGGCAATATCTTCCGCGGGCTCGCCGGCGCAGCCAAGGGCATGGACCGGGCAACGGCGGACTACATGGGCATGCTGGCGACCGTGATGAACTCGCTCGCGCTGCACAATGCGCTGGAGCAGCTGGGGGTTGCCGCCCGCGTCCTCTCTGCCATCCCGATGCCGACGGTGTGCGAGGCCTTCGTCCGTTCCAAGGCACTGCATCACATGGCCAGCGGTCGGGTGGTGATCTTTGCCGCCGGCACCGGCAACCCTTTCTTCACCACGGATACCACCGCCGCCTTGCGGGCCATCGAGATGAACTGCGAGGTTCTGGCCAAGGCAACCCAGGTGGATGGGGTGTATTCCGCCGACCCTAAAAAGGTACCTGGCGCAATTCGATACGATACGCTCACCTACGCCGAGGTTCTTGCGCGCAATCTGGCTGTCATGGACGGTGCCGCCATTGCCCTTGCTCGCGACAACGATCTTCCGGTAATTGTCTTTTCTATCGAGGAACCGGGCAATCTGCTGAAGGTGCTGCGCGGAGAGGCGTCAGCCACTGTGATCTCAGGCTAGTGTCCGGATCGAGAAATTCATCTCTGCTGCAGCAAGGGGAACGAATTTCGCGATCCGAAGGACACGAGCCGGCAGAATGATGCTAGTGTGATTCAGACTGAGAAGTCCGCTCTGCCAGCCGACGTTCGCGATGAGCGGACTACTCGATCATCACAATGGGCCGGCCGACGGCGGCAAAGTCCGGGACGGCGGGTAGCGCGGCGATGCTCCCGCGGATTGGCAGCGAGCAGCGTCGTTGGAGGCGCGTTGAGTCCTAAAGGAACATACCATGGCCGCCGCAAAATTCGACATCAAGGACCTCGAGCGCCGCATGCGCGGCGCCATCGATACTTTGAAGAAGGAGTTTGCGGGCCTGCGCACGGGACGTGCTAGTGCGCACCTGCTCGACCCCATCGTGGTCAACGTCTACGGGCAGCGCATGCCCATCAACCAGGTGGCGACCGTCTCCACCCCCGATGCGCGCACCATATCGGTGCAGGTCTGGGACCGGGGTCAGGTCAGCGCCGTAGAGAAAGCCATCCGGGAAGCCAACCTCGGCCTCAATCCCGTGACCGACGGCGCCCTGATCCGCCTGCCGATTCCGGCGCTCAATGCCGAGCGAAGGCTGGAGCTCGTCAAAGTCGCGCACAAGTATGCCGAGACGGCGCGCGTTGCCGTGCGCAACGTGCGTCGCGAGGGAATGGAGCTGCTCAAGAAGCTCGACAAGGACGGCCAGATGAGCCAGGACGACCATCACAAGAATTCGGCCAAGGTCCAGGAGTTGACGGACAAGCTGGTCAAGGAGATCGACCAGACACTGGCTGGCAAGGAGACCGAGATCAAGCAGGTATGAGGGAGTCCCGTGCTGCAGCCGCCGGCCATGCGCATTGCTCGCCGCGTCCGGGCGTGCCGGCTCGCACCGCCTTCAAGACTCGCGTGACGGCTGCTTGATGAACAAGCACAATCAAACCGCCGTATGGCACGCTACTGCGCATGTGCCGCGCCATGTTGCCATCATCATGGACGGCAACGGCCGTTGGGCGGAGCGGCGCGGCCTGCCCCGTGCGGCTGGTCACCGCATGGGGGTGGAAGCCGTCAGACGCACGGTGCGGGCTGCCATGGAACTCGGCATCCAGTATCTGACGATCTACAGCTTCTCCTCCGAGAACTGGACGCGGCCGGCGACCGAGATCGACGATCTGATGGGCCTGATGCGCCGCTTCATCCGGCGCGACCTTGCCGATCTGCACAAGAACGGCGTGCGCGTGAGTGTCATCGGCGAGCGCGACCGCGTCGATGCCGAGCTTCTGCAGCTCATCGACGAGGCTGTAGCCCTGACTACCCACAATGCTGCGCTCAAACTCCAGATCGCCTTCAACTATGGATCGCGGGCCGAGATCGCCAAGGCGGCGCGCCGCCTGGCCGAGCGGGTGGTGGAGGGGACGATCACGCCGGAGGATGTGACGCCCCAGGCCCTGGAAGCTGAGCTCGACACCTACGGCGTGCCTGATCCGGATCTTCTCATCCGCACGAGCGGCGAGCTGCGCCTGTCCAACTTCCTGCTTTGGCAAGCGGCCTACACGGAGTTCGTTTTCCTCGACGCCTACTGGCCGGACTTCGGCCGCGAGCTCCTTGAGCAGGCGATCGATCAGTACCGCGGGCGCGTCCGCCGCTTCGGCGGCGTGACGCCGCCCTCCTTGGGGCAGACGAGCTAGTGTGATGATCGAGGCGTCCGCACCAACGCGCGCGGCTAGGCGGCCTGGCTCACCCGCCGCCGTGAACCACACTGGAAGCATTGGCTTGGCTGATGTCCTGATCGCGAAATTCGTCCCGCGCTGCTGCACACCGAGGCGAATTTCGCGATCAGGACACCGGACCAGCGAAAGGCCGTGTCGATGAGCGAGGACGATGAGGCGAGAGACGGCGCCGATGCACGGGACGATGTGAGCTCGCGGCTCGGCGGGGATTTCGCAACGCGGCTCGTTTCCGGCGTCGTGCTGGCCATCGTGGCGGCGCTGATCCTCTACGCGGGCGCCATGCCGTTTGCCGTTCTCGTGGTTGTCGTCACGGCGCTGCTCAGCTGGGAATGGGCGCGGCTGGTGCACGGCACCGAGGCCGATGCCGTGATGGCCGTGCACGTTGCCGCGACGGTGGCCGCGGCCGTGCTGGCAGCGGCTGGTTTCGTGGGCCTGGGCCTTCTGGCCTTGCCGATCGGGGCCATTCTCGCGCTGCTGCTCAGCCTGGGCCATAACAGCGTCTTCTCCGCGCTCGGGGTCTTCTACGCGGGGTTGCCGGCGATCGCCCTGATCTGGCTGCGCTCGGATCCTTCACTGGGATTGCTTGCGGTCATCTTCGTCGTGGTCATCGTCGTCGTGTCCGATACGGCGGGTTTTCTCGCGGGGCGGCTGCTGGGCGGCCCCAAGCTGTGGCCCCGCGTTTCTCCCGGGAAGACCTGGTCGGGCTTCTTGGGGGCGGTGCTGGCGTGCGCAGTCGTGGGTGCGCTATTCTGGTTCGCGGTCCCGTCCGCGCAGGTGCTGCATCTGGCGGCCGCGGGCGCATTGCTGTCCCTGGTGGCGCAGGCCGGCGATCTGGCCGAGTCCGCGCTGAAGCGCCGCTTTGGAGCCAAGGATTCGAGTTCCCTGATCCCTGGCCATGGCGGAGTGATGGACCGGGTCGATGGGCTGGTCGCGGCAGCCACTGCCGTCGGGCTCGCCAGCTTCGTCATCAATGTGCACTCGCCGGCACGGGCGCTGCTGCTGGGGTCGTGAGGATCGAGGAGGACGGTTTGCCCGCAACGCGTGTGAGGTTGAGTGCGGCGGTGCCGGCGAAGACGGTGCGCCCGACCGCTGCCTCGCCCAAGCGCGTCTCCGTGCTCGGCGCCACCGGCTCCGTCGGAACGAACACGCTGGACCTGATCGGCCGCAACCCCGGCATGTTCGAGGTCGTGGCGCTGACTGCGCAAAGAAACGTCGAAGCGCTGGCCGAAAGCGCGCTGCGCCATCGCGCGGAACTCGCTGTCGTTGCCGACACGAGCAAGTATGCGGCGCTCAAGGAGCGGCTTGCGGGGAGCGGCATCGAGGTCGCAGCAGGTGCCGAGGCTCTCGTGCATGCGGCGAGGCGGCCCGCCGATTGCGTCATGGCTGGCATCATCGGTGCGGCAGGTTTGCGCCCGACCTTAGCGGCCGTCGCCCAGGGACGGCGCGTTGCGCTCGCCAACAAGGAATGTCTGGTTACGGCCGGCGAGGTGTTCATGGATGCCGTGCGCCGGGCGGGCACGGAGCTCGTGCCGGTCGACTCGGAGCACTCCGCCGCGTTCCAGGTTCTTGCCGGAGCCGACCCCGATGCCTTGGAGCGGATCGTGCTGACAGGCTCTGGCGGACCGTTCCGCACCTGGAGCTTGGAGCAACTGAAGCGTGCCAGTCCGCGCGAGGCGCTGCAGCATCCCAACTGGTCGATGGGCCGCAAGATCACCATCGACTCCGCGACCCTCATGAACAAGGGCCTGGAGCTGATCGAGGCGCTGCACCTCTTCCCGGTGAAGCCGGACCAGCTCGAGGTGGTGATCCATCCCCAGCAGATAATCCATGCCCTCGTGGCGTATCGCGACGGGTCGATGCTGGCGCAACTCGCCTGCCCGGACATGCGTACGCCGATCGCCATCGGCCTGAGCTGGCCGATGCGCATGGCCGCCCCGACCAAACGGCTCGATCTTCTCGAGGTCGGGCAGCTGAGCTTCGAGCGGCCGGACGAGCGGCGATTTCAGGCCCTTGCCCTGGCGCGCCAGGCCATGCGGCTGGGCGGCACCGCCCCGGCCGTGCTCAATGCTGCCAACGAGGTGGCGGTCGAGGCCTTTCTGGCGGGACGCATCGGGTTCCTTCAAATTGCCCAACTTGTGGCAGACACGCTGGAATTGGCGGATACCAAGGGCGTGCTTGGCTTGGCCAAGGACCTCGATACGGTGCTCAATTCGGACGCCGCGGGGCGTGCTCTGGCGCTGAATTTGCTGGAGAACTGTGCACGAAGCTGAACTTGCTGGGGACAGGCCCGGTGTGGCCAGCTCCGTCGACGGCAAAGCAGCGTATTCTGGATCAGTGACGGTGCGGGAGGCAGATGGTGATTGCCATTTTGGAACAGGGACTTGGCGGAATCTGGAACATGCTGTCCATTCTGCTGCCGTTCCTGTTCGTGCTGACGGTCGTGGTATTCATCCACGAGCTGGGCCACTTCCTTGTCGCGCGGTGGTGCGGGGTGAAGGTCAAGGCCTTCTCCATCGGCTTCGGGCGCGAGATCTTCGGCTTCTACGACCGGCATGGCACCCGCTGGCGGTTCGCGTGGATACCGCTCGGGGGCTACGTCAAATTCCTCGACGACGAGAACAGCGCCAGCGTGCCCTCCAAGTCTGCTTTGGATAACCTGAGCGCTGCCGAGCGCGAGGGTGCGTTCCAGACCAAGTCGCTGGCTGCGCGCTCGGCCATCGTGGTGGCCGGACCCATCGCCAACTTCCTGCTGGCAATAGTGATTTTCTCGGTGACCTATGCGGTCATGGGCGTGCACGGCACGCCGCCGCGCGTCTCCGAGCTGATTCCGGGCGAGCCGGCCGCGGTCGCAGGCTTCCAGCCGGGCGATCTCATACTCAGCATTGATGGCCAGCCCATCGAGACGTTTGCCGACATGCAGCGCGTCGTGGCCACGAGCCCCGACCAGGAACTGACCTTCGAGGTTCAGCGCGGCAACACCATCCTGACGCTGAGGGCGACACCCGCGCGGAGGGAGATATCCGACCGCTTCGGCAACAAGCTTCGGCAGGGCATGATCGGCATCAAGCGGGACCCCAATCCCGAGTGGGTCTACAAGCGCTACGGGCCGGTCGACTCCGTGGTGCTTGGCGTGCGTGACACCTTCTTCATCGTGACGCGCACGCTCGCCTATCTCGCCGACGTGATCACCGGCCGTGAGTCCGCCGATCAGATGCGCGGCCCGATCGGGATCGCCGAGATCTCGGGCCAGGTCGCAACTGCGGGGTTCGTAGCCCTTCTCAACCTCACCGCCGTCCTGTCGGTAAGCATCGGTCTCATCAACCTGTTTCCAATTCCCCTCCTCGATGGCGGACACCTGCTGTTCTACCTGATCGAGGCTGTGCGGCGCAGGCCGCTGAGCGAGCGGACGCAGGAGATCGGCTTCCGCATCGGACTTGCCGTTGTGCTTATGCTCATGATGTTCGCAACCTGGAACGATCTGGGCACCCTGAGGCGCTGGCTGACAGGAATTGGATAGAAATAAGGCGGGCCGTGTAAGCGCCTGAAATGGCAAGGCCAAGAGGGATAATATTGCCACTTTCGCGGCCGCGGATGAGCCGGTAAAGACTTAGCCGGGGCCTGTTTTCCGGCGGTCGAGGGAAGAGCAGACTGTCGGATGATTCTAGGCAGGTCCAAGGAGTATCCAGCGTAAGCGCCCACCTGACGCCGACGGGTAGGGAGCGGGCCGAACGGCGAACCGAAAGGCAGACGGGAAGAATGCCGATCTCAAGGATGTGCAAGTCGGGGGGCTGGCACGTATTCCTGGTCGCGGCGATGGCAGTCTTTGCCGTGGCCGTCGGGCCGGTGCTTGTGAGCGTGCCGGTTGTGCACGCACAGGGTGCCGCGATCCGGGACATCAGGGTCGCCGGCAATCGTCGCGTCGAACCCGAGACGGTGCGCTCCTATCTCAAGTTCAGCGCCGGCGACGTCTACGATCCCGGCAAGATCGACGCGTCCATAAAGTCGCTGTTCGCCACCGGCCTGTTTTCTGACGTGCGCATCGAGCGCGAAGGCGCGAGCGTGCTCGTCACGGTCGAGGAAAACCCGGTCATCAACCAGGTGGCATTCGAGGGCAACCGCGAGGGGGACAAGGACACGCGGGGGGCGGAGGTGCAGCTGAAGCCGCGGGCGGTATTCACGCGTGCCCGAGCTCAGGCCGACGTGCAGCGCATCCTCGACGTCTATCGCCGCCAGGGCCGTTATGCGGCCACCGTCGAGCCGAAGATCATCGATCTCGACAACAACC
>Ga0111538_10006934_pt1 | contig 15303 bp, 10 predicted proteins | sample SoiMethybrSBSTD1_FD_79669 | JGI IMG/M metagenome (GOLD analysis project Ga0111538, IMG submission 79669) | Bulk soil microbial communities from a Populus tree surrounding site in Tennessee, USA - Soil MetaG P. TD hybrid SBSTD1 (version 2)... | ecosystem: Environmental > Terrestrial > Soil >...
CGCGGTCTTCAGCGACCTCGCCGGCGCCGAGTTCGCGGACGACGCGCTGTTCTATGGCGGCTGGTACAACTTCGCGAAGTATCAGCACGCCTGGGAGTGGAAGACGGGCGCCTTCGCCTGCGACCTGAACAGCAACTCGGCGCAGGGCATCCGCAGCGCGGGCACGGCCTCGTTCCTGGCCCAAGCCTTCCAGGAGAACCTGACCGCCGGCGCGGGCGTGATCGCCGAGCCCTTCCTGAACGGGCACAACCGGCCCGACATCTTCCTGGCCTACATCCTCGACGGCTTCACCTGGGCCGAGGCCTCGGCGATCTCGGATCCCGGCGTGAAGTGGCAGTCGCTGCACCTGGGCGATCCGCTCTACCGCATCGACCCGGCGAACGCGACGCTCGACACGACCGCGCCGGCCCCCATCGTGTGGCTCGGCGCTGGCCACTCCAGCCTCGAGTACGTCCTGCCCGCGGTGGCGGGCGACGCGCCGGGCGGCGACGAGGTCTTCCGCGTCAGCTCCATCGCATTGGGGTCGAGCCCGGCGGTCACGCCGTCCGCGGTCAACCAGCCCGACGACCGCCGCCGGCAGATCGTCTTGCTGGGCAGCGCCGGGGGCCCGAGCCTGATCTGGGTCTCGGCCGCGGTCGTCGACCCCTCGGGCAACGTCGGGGTCACGCCGCTGCAGCACTTCGTCGGCCCGCCCATCGAGCCGAGCACCGCGGTCGTGGCCGTCGACGACGCCGACGTCTCCCGCTCCGAGCCGCTCGTGCTGCGCTTCTCCTTCGGCGCCGCGGGCGGGCTGCTCACGCACGTCACCGGCTTCGCGATGACGGTCTCGCTGCCCAACAAGGGCCTCGTCGACTTCCCGGTCTCGTCGATCCTGCTGCCGCTGGCCGGCAACTACCTGCTCACGCACAGCCTCGACCAGGTGAACTTCGCGATCGTCTTCCCGCCCGGCGCCTGGCCCGACGGCCCGGCGACCTTCAAGGTGTCGCTGACCGCGAACGGCCAGACGGCGACGAGCAGCGTGGACGTGACGGTCGGCGGCTGATCCGGCCGTCGCGCCGCCGCGGACGCCGCGACGTCAGCGGCCCGCGCCCTCGCTCTCGACCGCGGCCGCGCTCTCGGCGACGACCCACTGGCCGCGGTTCTCGTTCCACCAGCGCTGCCAGTCGGCCTTGGTGCGCCCGGGGTGCGCGCCGGTGAGCTTCTCGAGCGCCTTGCACAGCGCCTCGCCCTCCTGCAGGTAGCCGGCGCCGCCGCCGCCCGAGGCCCCCATCACCGCGACATCCAGGCTCACACCCTCCTGGAGCGTGCCGACCATCGGCTTGCCGATGGCGGCGTTCTGCGCCACCTCGACGTCGAAGCCCTGCACGAAGGCGATCTGCCGGCCGACGAAGATGTTGCTGCGCGGCGCCGAGAAGCCTTCGCCACCCGAGGACTGCAGCGTGAGCAGGCGCACGACGAGCGGCTCGACCGCCCGCCGGTGGCCCATCTCCGCCATGGCTTGGGCCGCGTTCGTGCGGATGGCCGACGAGCGGCTGCCGAGCGCCTTGAAGAGCGGCAGGAGCAGCGCCTCGTCCTGCGCGTCGCGCAGCGCGAGCGACGCCTGCCGGCGCACGTCGGGCGACACGTCGCGCACCGAGCGGCGCAGCAGCTCGGCCAGCTCGGTCTCGGAGTAGCCGGACACGGGCGGCTCGGCGCCCGCGGCGAGACGGCGCAGCGCGAGCGCGGCCATCTCGCGATTGCCCGGCTGGCGGTCGAGCAGGCGCGTGCCGAGGTCGTCGTGCAGTGCCTGGAGCGTGGCCTCGTCGGCCGCGCGGGCCTCGCTCACGACGCCGGTCAGGGCCAGCTCGCGCAGCGCGGGCGGGGCCTTGGCGGCGAAGTCGAGCGGCGCGGCGCCGGCCGGCAGGCCGACGTGCAGCTCGTCGCTCCGCAAGAGAGCGCGCGCGTCGGGCTGGTCGGGGTCGGCCTCGAGCACGTCATCGAGCTGCGCCAGCGCCTCCTTGTACAGCCCCTGGTCGACGCCCCACTCGGCCACGGCGACCTGTGCCGCGGCGTCGCCCTTGCGGGCGTCCGACTTGCGCTGGCGCCACTCGGCCAGCGCCTCGTCCTCGGCGCGCGCCGAGACGACGAGCCCGGCGGGCAGCGCCGTCCAGCGGCCGTCGCGCTTGACCTCCCAGTGGTCGTCGACGAGGCGGCACTCCTCGCGCAGCACGCCGCCGTTCGGCGCGTGGAGCAGCCGGCGCGCGGTCCGGGTCTGGGGGTCGACGGGCGCGCGCGGCGCGTCGGCCGGCGCGTCGGTTGGCGCGTCGGCCGGCGCGGCGTCCTGCGCCGCCACGCCGGTGGCGAGGAGGAGCACGCCCAGCATCGAGAGGAGCCTGTGTGACATGGTTCGATCCTCCATCGGCGCGGCCCCGTCGGCCGCGCTCTAGCCGGGCGGCCCCTGCGTGTCACCGTCGCTCATGGCGTGGTGGCCTTCAGGCCGTTGCTCGCCGCGTAGCCGAAGGGCGCGCCCGGGTCCGCGATCCACATCTGGAAGTACAGCGACGTCTGGCTGGGCAGGCCGGGCGGCCAGGTCGTCCCCAGCGTGAAACCGCCGCCGGGGTTCGTGACGTTGCCCATCACGATGAGTGTCGGCGACGGCACGAGCACGCCGCCCTTGAAGGGCGCGTCGATCTCGGCGATCCCGATGAACCAGGCGAGCGGGCTGGCGAGCTGCGCGCCGCTCAGCGTGAAGGCCACCGGCGTGCCGGCGACGAGGTCGCCCGTGCCGATCAGCACGGGCATGCCGAAGCTGCCCGCCAGGCCGTGCCCGAGGTCGGTCCAGGTGCCGACGGAGCCGAGGTGCGCGACCCAGCCCTCGTAGTCGCCGCTCGGGTTGGGCCCGTAGCCCACGATCGTGCGCCCGTCGGCCGAGACGGCCATCGCCACCTCGAGCGTCCAGCCCGTCAGGTCGAGGCCGAGGTCGTCCTGGAGCACGGACTTCAGCGAGCGCATGCCGTCCGCGGCGGTCCAGATGAAGGCTTCCATGCCGGCAGGGCCGACGCTCTGGCCGACGACGACCGAGCCGTCCGCCGAGACGCCGTTCGCGCGGCTGAAAGCCGAGCCGCCCTCGATGTCGCCCAGGCTCGCCATGCCCGCGCCGCCGGCGGCCGGGTCGGACCAGCGGAAGGCGAAGACGCCGCCCGTCGCCGCGCTCAAGCCGACGATCGTGTTGCCGTCGGCCGACATCCCGAAGGCGTTGCCGCCGAAGCCACCGCCCGGCAGGTCGCCCAGTCCCACCATGCCCGTCGCGGCCGTCCAGCGCGCGGCCTCAGAGCTGGCCGGACCGGACGCCGGCGAGGTGCCGTAGCCTCCGATCTGGCTGCCGTCGGCCGAGCAGGCGGTCGCGACCGAGAACAGGATCGAGCCGGGAATGTCGCCCAGCGCGGCGATGCCGGTGCCGCCCGACGACGGATCGGTCCAGCGGAAGGCCTCGGCGCTCAGCGTGCCCGAGCCGGCCGAGCTGCTGTGCCCGACGACCACGCTGCCGTCGGCGTTCACGCCGTTCGCGATGCTGAAGTTGTCGCCACCGGGCAGGTCGCCGAGGTCCTGCAGGCCGCCGCTGTGCGGCCCGGGCTCGCGCCAGCGGAAGGCGTGGCCGCCGTTGGCGCCGCTGCTGTCGCCCACGATCGTGCTGCCGTCGGCGGAGACCGCGTGCGCGTTGCTGTAGCTCGCGCCGCCGGCCAGGTCGCCCAGGCCGACGAGGCCCCCCGCGAGCGTCCAGCGGAAGGCCTGGTCGCCCGCGCTCGAGTTGCTGTAGCCACACACGACGCTGCCGTCGCCCGAGACGCCCTGAGCCGAGCTGAGGTTGCTGCCGCCGGGCAGGTCGCCGACGCCGGTGAAGAAGGGCTCGCCGGCGCGCGCGGCCGGCGCGCCCGCGGCCGCGGCCGTCAGGAGAGCGGCGACGACGACGGGCCGACGCACGAGACGAGCCAGCAGGAGCCGCGACACGAGAGACCTCCGACGTCGGACCCGCGGATTCTAACGCGCCGCGAGGAGGGCGCCGAGCGTGCCCGAGTTCTTGAAGTGGTCCCACAGCAGCCACTTGAGCGGCGGGCACCATCTGTAGCGGCGGCACTCGAACATCGGGATGACGTGCTCGAAGCGCAGCACCCGCGCTCCCGCGCCGGCCGCCAGGCGCTCGATCCCCTCGCGCCCGAAGGAGTGCTGGTGGCCGTAGAGGAAGTAGTCCCGGCCGCAGTGCGGGCAGAGCGTCTTCTCGATCGTGATGTGGTAGGGCACGGTCAGCAGGACCGGCCCGCGGCTCACGCGCACGAGCTCGCGCACGGCGGCCTGCGGGTCGTCCAGGTGCTCGAGCAGGTCGGTGCAGACGACGAGCGCGAAGGAGCCGCCGCGGAAGGGCAGCGCGTAGACACCGGCCTGGCACACCGGCAGGCCGGCCACGCGGCTCGCGGCGCGCTGCACGCGCTTGACCGAGAGGTCGACGGCCACGACGCGCGCGGCCAGCCGCTGCTGCAGGTCCTGCGCCAGCGCGCCGTCGCCGCAGCCCACGTCCAGCACCGGGCCGTCGAGCGCCGCCCGCCCGCGCCGCGCGAGCAGCCGCCGCACGAGCGTGCGCCGGTGCAGGAAGGCCGGCTCGGCCTCCGGCGTGATCGCGTAGGTGTCCGCCTCGTACTCGTAGAAGTCGCGCCACTCGCGGGCGCGAACCGCGCTCACTGGACCGCGATGGCCAGATGGTTCGTGACGTGGCGGAGCTGGTTGGCCAGGCCCGGCTGCCCGAGATCGAGCGTGATGGCCGCCACTTGCAGGGTCATCCCGACCAGCGCCGGGTTGGGCGGCAGGATGAAGGTCGCGAGGTCGGTCGCGTCTGCGGGCATCGGCCCGACGACGCCCGTGAAAGCACCGCCCGCGCTGGGGTCGGGCAGCAGCGCGCCGAAGAGCACGTCGTAGTTGAGCTCCAGCTTGCGGCCGTCCGGCAGCGGGATGCCCGGGTTGAAGCCGGTCGACATGAGCACGTAGCGGTACAGGTTGGCGCTGCCCGGCAGGTCGAGCTCCATCCCGAAGGTCTGGCCCGTCTTCGCCGGGCCGATCTGCGTGAGCGGCGTGAAGCGGAAGCGGCGTGCGTCGACGTCGAGCGTCGTGCCGAGCGTGGCGAAGCCGAACTGGAACCACTCGCCCGCCCAGTCGACGGCGACGTCGGGCATCGTCTGGTCGCCCGCGAGCATCGAGTTGACCACGAACTCGGTGCCGAGCGGCTGGCCCTGCGAGTTGAAGCGCTGCGCCCGGACGTCGCCGAAGCCCAGGCCGGCCGAGCGGTCCTCCCACACGACGGTGAAGTTGCCGACCCAGTCGCAGGCGACCTGCGGCTTGAGCTGGTCGGCGCCCTTGGTCGTGTTGACCTCCCACTCGGCCGAGAGCGGGAAGCCCAGCTTCGAGTAGCGTCGGGCGTGGATGTCGGTCGCGTTGGCGTCGGTCTGGTGGTCCTCCCAGACGACGACGCAGCGCCCGATGCCGTCGGCGGCCAGGCGCGCCTCGCGCTGGTCGCCCGGGTTGGTCGTGTTGACCTGGAACTCGCCGCCCACCGGGGTGCCGGAGGCGTCGAAGTAGCGGCCGAAGACGCTCGTGCCGTTGCCGGCGCCGCCCTTGCCGTTGAAGTCGACCCAGGTGAAGAACATGCTCCCGTCGCGCCACACCGCGGGCACGGGGTCGATCTGCTTGGCGTTGAACTGCGCGACCTCGATCTCGCCCGTCTGCGGCACACCGTTCACCGTGTACAGGCGCATGTAGGTCTTGCTGCCATCGGTGCCGCTCCAGCCCACGACCCAGCCGCCGTTGTTCGGCCGCGCGGCGATGAAGGGCTCCCACTGCGACTGCTGCGCGGTCACGTTGACCTGGAAGTCGGGCCCGATCGGGGTGCCGTTCGGGTTGAAGATGCGCGCGAAGACGCCCATGTCGAAGCCGTCGTTCCCCTGCCGGTCGCTCCACGCGACCATGAAGTGGCCGCCGTCGTCGACCGCGACCGAGGGCTCGTCCTGCGTGCCGGCCGTGAAGGTCGTGTCGCACTGGATCTGGTTGGTCAGCGGCACCCCGACGCCATTGAAGACGCGGGCGTAGACGTCGCCACCCGCGGCCGAGGCCCAGGCGACGACGACGAGCTGGCCGTCGGGCCGCATCGCGATCGAGGGCTCGTACTGCGTGAAGCTCGTGGTCTGGTTGATCAGGAAGTCGCTGCTCGTGGCGAAGAAGTGGCTGCCCGAGACGCCGCCGCCGGCGTCGGTGTCCTGCGGAGGCAGCGCCAGCGCCGGGGCGCAGAGGGCCGCGGCCGCGAGCAGGCCGCACAGCAGGTTTCGAAGGGTGTCCATGCGGCGGGTCAGGGTATCACCTCCGTCGGACGGCGGGGGCAGCCGCGAGGCGCTCGCACGGACCCGCGCCGGATGTGAGAGTGGACCGCCATGCCCGCGCCGCTCGTGACCTCACCGGGCTCGCCCCTGCACCGCGCGGAGCCGGTGCGCCCGGCCGCTGCGCCGCTGCCCCTGTGGGTCGACGCGCTCGTGATCCTGTGGCTGGGCCTGCTGCTCATGACGCCCTTCCCGGCGCCGGGGCGCTACCTGGCCGGCGACTCGCTGCGCTACGCGGCCATCGCCAAGACGACGCTCGAGCGTGGCGACTGGCTCGAGCTGCACCTCGGGCCGCAGCCCTACTTCAACAAGCCGCCGCTGCTGTTCTGGATCACGATGGCGGCCTTCCAGCTCTTCGGCGCGAGCACCTTCGTGGCGCAGTCGACGGGCGCGGTCTTCGGCCTGGCGATGCTGCTCGCGACCTGGGCGCTGGGCTGCCGCCTCGGCGACCGGCGGCACGGGCTGCTCGCGGCGGTCGCGCTCGCGACGACCTACGTGTTCCTGAAGAACGGCCCGGCGCTGCGCTTCGACGCGCCGCTGGCGCTGTGCGTCATGGGCGGCATCGGCGCGGTGTGGGCCGGACGCACGCGCCCGGCGCTGCTGGCGCTCTTCTGGCCGACGGTCGCGCTCGCCGTGGCCTTCAAGGGGGTGGCCGGGGTGCTCGCGCTGCCCGTGCTCATCCTCTGGTCGCTGCTGCGCCGCGACCTCCATCCCTGGAACTCGTGGCGCTTCTGGTCGACGCTGCCGCTCGTGCCGCTGCCGGTGCTGCCCTGGGTGCTGCACAACCTGCGCGCCCACCCCGAGCGCTTCGCGTCGGTGTGGTATCACGACAACGTCGAGCTCAACCTCGAGATCGACCGCGGCAGCCCGCCCTTCGAGAAGTTCGCCCAGGACCTGATCTACGAGGGCTGGCCCTGGGCGCCCTTCCTGCTCCACGGCTGCTTCCTGGCGGCGCGCGCGCTGTGGCGCGGCTCGCGCGAGGACCGCTGGACGCTGCCCGTGGCCTGGATCGCCGGCGTCCTCGGGCCGCTGCTGTGCATGTCGAGCGCCTTCTCGCGCTACGTGATCCCGCTGCTGCCGGCCTCGACCTTCCTGGTGGCCACCTCGCTGCTCACGCTCTGGCCGCGGCTCGTCGGCCGGCGCTTCTACGCCGGCCTGGCCGCCTTGCTGCTCGCGGTCAGCGTCGCGGTCGCCGTGGCGGGCGACCGGCTCGTCAGCGACCGCACGCCCGACGTGCTGCGCTTCTCGCCCTGGCTGGCCGCCCACGCGCCCGACGCGCCGCTCGTCCAGCTCGGCGAGCGCGTGGGCGACGCGCTGCAGGCCTCGTCGGTGTTCTACCTCGACCGCGAGATCGAGCGGCTGCCGCCCGACGAGCTGCCGGCGCGGCTCTCGGCCCGCCCGGCCGTGCCTGCGATCGTGGACCACTCCGACGCCGGGCAGCTGGCCGCGGATCTCGCGGCCGGGATCCGCTCCGAGGTCGTCGTCGAGGGTGTCGGCTTCGACCTCGTGCTGTTCACCCTCGAGCCGCGCGGGAGCTGAGCCGGCTCAGCGGCGCCGGGTGCCCGGCTGCTCGGACTCGGCGCCCTCGAGCGCCGGCGCGGGCACGGCCGCGGGCAGCTCGGCGGCGCCGTTGAGGAGCGCGGCGTTCCCCGCGTGGAGGTAGCGCGGCTTGCGCAGCTCCTCGCGGAAGCGCTCGGTCACGATCGGGTTGACGTCGATGGACGCGTTGCGCCAGCCCATCTCGCCGTAGTGGCCCGTCACCGACCAGTCGACGTTCACGTAGTGGAAGGCCTCGATGTTCGGGTTGCCCTCGAGGAACTCGAAGTAGGGCGCGAACCACGCGGCCCAGTCGGCTTCGCCGTCGGCCGGGTCGGGCGTGAGCTCGACGAAGGCCGCCGACGACTCGGCCAGGATCACCGGCTTGTCGTGCTCGAGCGCCATGCGCAGGAAGGCCTCGCAGCGCCCGGCCGGCGCGAGCGCGACGCCGCTCTCGCGCGGGCCCGCGAAGTTGTTCGTGTGGAACACGTCGAGACCGAACCAGTCGACGACGTCGTCGCCCGGGTACCACAGCGGCCCGCGCTCGGGATCGACGTCGGCGAAATCGCCGGGCGCGTCGGGCTCGTAGCACCAGACGAAGGCCGCGTTGGCCACGCCCTCGGCGCGGAAGATCTCGACGATCTTGCGGAAGGCCGCGGGGAACTCGAACGGCGTGTAGGGGTTCCAGCGACCGTTGAACTCGGCGCCGATGCGCACGAAGACCGGCCCCTCGATCGAGCGCACCGCCCGGGCCACGTCGCGCACGCGGCCGTCGTACTTGTCGCCGTGCGCGATGTCGGCGTCGATGCCCTGCTGCTCGTCCTGGGCGTCGAGCCCGAAGAGCGAGATGTCGAGGTGCGGGATGTAGCCCTTCGCCGCGAGGTCGGTCATGCCCTCGCGCGTCGCCGTGACGCGCGTCGCCCAGGTGCGCGGCCAGTCGCCGATCGGCAGGAAGCTCAGCGCGGTCGCCGGCTGCAGGGCGGGGTCGTCGAGCGCGCGCAGGTAGGACTCCCGGCCCGCTTCCCAGTTGCCCATGCCGTGCAGCACGCGCCCGAGCGGCGGCTCGAACTTCGCGCCGTGCAGGAACGCGCCCACCTGCGGCTGCGGGTCCTCGGGGCCGACGGCGACGATCGGCCCGGTCGGACCCTCGGCGCCCGGCGTGCTGTCGGGGCCGCCGCCGGCCTCGGCCGCGCCGCGCGCGATCCGCTCGCGGCGGTGGAGCATGCGGCGGTTGACGACGTCCTCGGGCGTGTGCTCGTCGCGCTCGGCGGCGGGTCGCTCGGGCGCGGGGGGCTCGGGCTCGCCGGCCGCCGGCGGCGGCTGCCGTTGCTGCTGCTGCGCGCGGCGGCGCGCCTGCGCGGCCTGCGCGGCCTGCGCGTCCTGCGGCGGCTGTGCGGCCGGCGACGACGACGGCGGCGGGTCGGGCCGCAGCGCGATCGGCGGATCCGAGCAGGCCGCCAGCGCCGCGGCCGCCGCCAGCCCCACGGGCAGCAACGCGACCACGAGCAGCCCGAGGCAGCCCTGCTTCTTGGGCGGCGCGGCGGATGCCGGGTCGAGCGGCTTGCCGCACTGCGTGCAGTTCGGCCGCAGCTGCTTGCGTGGGTCGCCCATCGGGTTCTGGCCACCGCAGTGCGGGCAGTACCAGACCGAGCCGGGCTCCGGCGGCGTGTCGCGGAAGTACAGCCGCTCGGAGAGGTCCTTCTTGCAGGCCTCGCCGCACAGCACGTTGCCGTAGAAGGTCACGCCGGCCCCGGCCGTGTCCTTGCCGCAGTTCTGGCAGTACACCATCAGCGCTCTCCGCGTGCGTGCCGGTCCGCCGGACCGGGCGCGCAGGATACCGCGCCGGGTGCGCGGGGATCAGCGCCGGCCGAGGCGCCGGAGCACGGAGGGCGCGAGCAGCGCGACGACGCGCATGCCACCGGGCTCGGGCTTACCCCGCAGCCACGCGACGCCACCCTTGCGCAGCGCGAAGCCCGACGACGACGTCGGATCGCCGAGGACGAGCCACGCGACGAGCTCGCCGGTCCACGGCTCATGGCCCACGACGGCGACGCAGTCGCTGGGTATCGCGCCGTGCAATGCGTCGAGCAGCTCGCCCGCGGGCTCTCGCGCGAGAGCCTCGGAAATTTTTCTCTGAGCCCCCGCGCGCAGCAGCGGATCGAGGAGCTCGGCGGTCTGCTCGGCGCGTCGCAGCGGGCTGTGCAGGACGAGGTCGAAGCGCAGCCCGAGCCGCCGCAGCCCGCCCACCGCGAGCCGCATGCGCCGGCGCCCGCGAGGTGTCAGCGCGCGCTCGTCGTCGGGACGGTCGGCGGAGCGCTCTTCCGCAATCGCATGACGCACGACGACCAGATCCATCGCGAGGGCCTCGCTCGGTCGGCGACCGGGCTGCGCCGACCCGGGATGAACGTTGCATGAAGCCCGCGGATTGTGGCAGGGCGGCCCGCCGGTGGACAGGGCCCCATCGTCGTGACATCTTAGGCCAGTCCATGGTCGGGATGCCCATCACCGGACGGCGTTCGCCTCCCCACGGCGCGCGCGGCCCGCACGACCTCGGCGACCCGGCGCTCTACCTCAACCGCGAGCTGTCCGCGCTCGAGTTCCAGAAGCGCGTGCTGGCCCAGGCCCGCGACCCCGGCACGCCGCTCCTCGAGCGGATGCGCTTCCTCGGGATCTGCAGCACCAACCTCGACGAGTTCTTCGAGATCCGCGTGGCCGGCCTCAAGCAGCAGGTCGCCTACGGCATCGACGCGCCCGGCAGCGACGGCTTGACGCCGCGGCAGGTGCTCGAGGCGATCGCGGTCGAGGCGCACGCCCTCGTCGAGGAGCAGTACGAGCTGCTCGACGGCGTGCTGCTGCCCGAGCTCAGGGCCACCGGCATCGAGCTGCTCGCGCCCGCGGAGTGGAACGAGTCCCAGCGCGCCTGGATCGCCGAGTACTTCCGCACCGAGGTCGCCCCGGTGCTCACGCCGATGGGGCTCGACCCGGCGCACCCCTTCCCCCGGGTGCTGAACAAGAGCCTGAACATGATCGTCTCGGTCACGGGCCGCGACGCCTTCGGACGCAGCAGCGGCATCGCCGTCGTGCAGGTGCCGCGGCCGCTGCCACGCGTGCTGCGCCTGCCGGCCACGGCCGGCGGCGGCGCCCACTGCCACGCGCTGCTCTCGTCGATCGTGGCCACGCACGTGAGCGAGATCTTCCCCGGCATGGAGGTGACCGGCTGCTACTCCTTCCGCGTCACCCGCAACAGCGACCTGTGGGTCGACGAGGAAGAGGCCGAGAACCTGCTCGCCGCGCTCAAGGGCGAGCTGCCCAACCGCAACTACGCCGAGGCCGTGCGCCTCGAGGTCGACGACGAGTGCCCCGAGGCCGTGGCGCAGGACCTGCTCGCGCACACGCACCTGGCTGCCGAGGACCTCTACCGCTGCCGCGGCCCGGTCAACCTGCACCGCCTCGCCGCGCTCTACGAGCTCGTCGACCGGCCCGACCTGAAGTACCCGGCCTTCACGCCCGGCCTGCCGGCGCGGCTGCGGCCCGAGCAGGACCTGTTCGCGGTGCTGCGCCGCGGCGACGTGCTGCTGCACCACCCCTTCCAGTCCTTCGCGCCGGTCGTCGACCTCGTGCGCCAGGCGGCGGCCGACCCGCAGGTGCTGGCGATCAAGGTCATCCTCTACCGGACCGGCTCGCACTCCCCGCTCGGCGACGCGCTCATCGACGCCTCGCGCGCCGGCAAGGAGGTCACCGCCGTCGTCGAGCTGCGCGCGCGCTTCGACGAGGCCGCGAACATCGAGCTGGCCACGCGCCTGCAGGAGGCCGGCGCGCTCGTGGTCTACGGCGTGGTCGGCTACAAATGCCACGCCAAGCTGCTCATGATCGTGCGGCGCGAGCGCGGCAAGGTGCGCCGCTACCTGCACCTCGGCACGGGCAACTACCACCCGGCCACGACGCGCGCCTACACCGACTTCGGCCTGATGACCGCCGATCCCGCGCTCGGCGAGGACGTGCACCGCATCTTCGTCGAGCTGACCGGCCTCAGCTCGCTCACGCCGCTGACCAAGATGCTCCACTCGCCCTTCACGCTGGCGCGGCGGCTCACGGCGCTCATCGACCGCGAGGGCGAGCGCGCGCGCGCCGGGCGCAGCTCGGGCATCCGGGCCAAGCTGAACTCGCTCTCCGAGCCCGGCATCATCCAGGCGCTGTACCGCGCCAGCCAGGCGGGCGTGCCCATCGACCTCGTCGTGCGCGGGATCTGCTGCCTGCGCCCCGGCGTGCCCGGCGTCTCCGAGACGATCCGCGTGCGCTCGATCGTGGGCCGCTTCCTCGAGCACAGCCGCGTCTACTGGTTCTACGCCGACGGCGCGGAGACGACCTGGCTGAGCAGCGCGGACTGGATGAGCCGCAACCTCTTCCGCCGCGTCGAGACCTGCGTGCCCGTCGAGGACGAGCGCCTCAAGCGCCGCGTCATCGAGGAGGGGCTCGACGCCTACATGGCCGACAACGAGCAGGCCTGGATCCTGCGGCCCGACGGGCACTACGTGCGCGCGCGGCCGGGCGACAAGCCGCGAGCCGCGCAGGCCCAGCTCCTCGCGCGCCTCGCGGCGCGCCGCGCCGGCGAGCTCACCCGGTCGAGAGCGACATCCCGGCGGAACCCAACGCCACGCTCTCGTTGAGCAGGTCGGCGCGCGTCAGCGGGTGGCGCGCCAGCCACCCGCGCGGGAACGAGACCCGCAGGCGGTGCGACCCGGCCTTGAGCCTGATGGTCGGCAGCGGCCGCGGGCTGCGGCTGCGCGTCAGGCACACCGCCAGGCGCAGCAGCGCGCACAGCCGCAGCGCCTCGGCCTCGCGCGCCGCAGGCAGCGCGCGGAAGTCCTCGACCTGCAGCCGCCGGCGGTGGCTGCCGACCAGCGCCGCGAGCACCTGCTGCTCCTCGCGCGAGAAGCCCGGCATGTCCGCGTGGCGGGCGATGTAGGCTCCGTGCTTGTGATGGCCGGCGAAGCTGACCGAGAGCCCGATCTCGTGCAGGCGCGCGGCCCAGGCCAGCATCTGCCGGCTGTCCTCGCCGCCGAGGTCCCAGGCCCGCGCCACCTGCTCGAGGAAGGCCATCGCCGTGCGCTCGACGCGCGCCGCGTGCTCGAGGTCGACGTGGTAGCGCTGGCTGAACTGCCGGATCGTGCGCTGGCGCGCGTCCTCGTGGCGGATGCGGCCCACGAGGTCGTAGAGCAGCCCCTCGCGCAGCGAGGCCGGCGTGATCTCCATGCGCGCGATGTGCAGGCTGTCGAAGGCCGCGATCAGGATCGCCAGCCCGCCGGGCAGGATCTCGGCGCGCTCCGGCGGCAGGCCCGGCAGGTCGAGCGCGTCGGTGGTGCGGGCCTCGACGACCGCCTTGCGCAGCTTCTCGAGGCCGGCCAGCGTGACGCCGCGCTCGGTCCAGCCCTGGGCGCGCAGCATGGCCTCGATCGCGAGGATCGTGCCCGACGAGCCCACGCAGCGCTCCCAGCCGACGGCCTGGTAGTGGTGCTCGATCGACTGCAGCTCGAGGCGCGCGGCGATCACGGCCTCGTCCATGCGCCTGCGGCGGATCTCGCCGTGCGGGAAGAAGCGCCGCGACCAGGTCACCGCGCCCATGTAGAGGCTGTCGGTCGCCACCGGCTCGAGCCGCTCGCCGAGGATGCACTCGGTGCTGCCGCCGCCGATGTCGATGACGAGCCGCCGCCCGGCGTCGTCGGCCAGGCTGTGCGCGACGCCGAGGTAGATGAGGCGCGCCTCCTCGCGGCCGGAGATGACCTCGATCGGATGCCCCAGCTCGCGCCGCGCGCGGAGCAGGAAGCTGCGCGCGTTGGCGGCCTGGCGCAGGGCGTTGGTGCCCACGGCGCGCACGCTGCCCGCGGGCAGGTCCGCGAGGCGCTGACCGAAGCGCCGCAGCACGCCCAGCGCCTTCTCCTGGATCTCGGCGCTCAGCCGCTTCTTCTTGTCGAGTCCCGCCGCGAGCACGACGCGCTCGCGCAGCCGGTCGAGCACGTGCGGCTGGCCCCCCGCCATGCGCGCCACGACCATGTGGAAGCTGTTGCTGCCCAGGTCGACCGCGGCCACCATGTCGGTGCGCGGCGCGGGGCGCGCGGCGGGACGCCGGCGGGCGCGACCGCGCGAGCGCCGGGCGCGCCGCGGGCGCCGCGCACGCCGCGCGGGTCGTGCGCGTCGTGCGGAAGGACGGACGGTCCGGCGAGCACGGCGGGCCATGGGGCGCGGCGATGGTGACATACGCGGTCGGAGACATCCAAGGCTGCTCCGCCACGCTGCAGCGCCTGCTCGATCGTCTGCGCGGTGCGGGCTTCGACGAGCGCGCCGACACGCTGTGGCTCGCGGGCGACCTCGTCAACCGCGGGCCCGGCTCGCTGGCGGTGCTGCGCTGGGCGGTCGAGCAGGAGCGGCGCATGGGGCCGCGGCTCGTCGTCGTGCTCGGCAACCACGACCTGCACCTGCTCGGCGTGGCCGCTGGTGTCGAGCGCGTGCGCGAGGGCGACACGTTCGGCGACGTGCTCGCGGCGCCCGCGAGCGAACGCGACGAGCTCATCGGCTGGCTGCGCCGCCGGCCGCTGCTCCACCGCGCCGACATCGCCGGCCGGCCCCACCTCATGGTGCACGCGGGCCTGCTGCCGCAGTGGAGCGCGGCTGACGCGGCCAGGCTGGCGCACGAGATCGAGGTCGAGCTGGGCAGCGACGACTGGCCGCGCGCCCTCGCCGAGCTGCGACGCCACAAGCGCGAGCCCTGGAGCGAGCGGCTCACGGGCGCCGCGCGACGCGGCGCGGCGGCCTCGGCCCTGATGCGACTGCGCACCTGCACGGCCGAGGGCCGCCCCTGCGACGGCTTCTCCGGCCCGCCCGACGAGGCGCCCCCGGGCTGCCTGCCGTGGTTCGACGTGCCGTCGCGCCGCAGCCGCGACCACCTCGTGGTCTGCGGACACTGGGCCACGCTCGGCCTGCGGCTGCGCGACGACCTGCTGGCCCTCGACACGGGCTGCGTGTGGGGCCAGTCGCTCACCGCCGTGCGCCTGGAGGACCGCGCCGTCTTCAGCGAGCCGAACGCCGAGGACCGCTGACCATCCTGCGGCTTCGCCGCCGGCGCGGCACTCCGCGCTAGAGGTGCGGGATGACCGGAGACGACAATCCCGGCATGGCCTGGCAGCTCTGCGTCGATCGCGGCGGCACCTTCACCGACGTCGTGCTGCGCGGGCCCGACGGGGCGATCGAGGTCCGCAAGCTGCCGACCGAGCCGGCCGCGGGCGGCGAGAACGCCACGGTGACCGCGCTGCGCGAGGCGGCCGCCGCCGGCCGCGCGCTGTCCGAGATCCGCGTCGGCACGACGCTGGCCACCAAC
>Ga0111538_10006935_pt1 | contig 15301 bp, 15 predicted proteins | sample SoiMethybrSBSTD1_FD_79669 | JGI IMG/M metagenome (GOLD analysis project Ga0111538, IMG submission 79669) | Bulk soil microbial communities from a Populus tree surrounding site in Tennessee, USA - Soil MetaG P. TD hybrid SBSTD1 (version 2)... | ecosystem: Environmental > Terrestrial > Soil >...
GCGTTCCTCTCCCGCAACGGCGTGGCGTCACGGCCGGGGCCGATCGTCGACGACGCCGGCGACGTCGTGGGACGGCACGACGGGCTCTGGCGATTCACGCCCGGCCAGCGGCGCGGCATCGGCGTCGCATCACCCGAGCCGCTCTACGCACTCCGCTCGGACGTCGAGGCGAACGCGCTCGTCGTCGGCCCGCGCAGTGCCTTGCGGGTGACTCGAGTCAATGCGCGTGGAGACCTCTATGTCCCCGTCGGCGAGGCCGAGGTGAAGCTCCGCTACCGGAGCGAGCCCGTGGCGGCACGGGTCACGGCCACGGCGTCGGGGTTCACGCTCGAGCTCGCCGAGCCGGTCGAGGCAGCCGCGCCGGGCCAGATCGCCGTCCTCTACGACGGCGACGCGGTTGTCGGTGCGGGAGTGATCGATCGGGCGACGGGGTAGGATCCGCCGCGATGACGGTCGCGTTCTCCGCCGGTGACGCCGCCTACTGGGCCCTGGCGATCTTCCTCGTCCTCCTCGGCGTCGGCTCGATCTTCGCCCTCTACAAGCTCGGACGGCTCTTCGACCGGGTCTCGTCGTTCGTTCGGGGATCGGAGCGCGACGTGCTTCCGGTCGTCGTCAAGACGGGCGGCACCGTCGACCGCGTCAACTACCAGCTCGACAAGCTCGACACGGTGACGGACAGCGCCGTGTCCATGGCGGACAGCGCCGACACGGCGGTGCGGGCGGTGTCGACCGCGATCACGACGCCGGTCGAGAAGGTCTCCGGGCTGGCGGCCGGGGTCGCACACGGCTTCGCGTCGTTCCGCAAGACACGGGACTTCTCCGAGGCGAAGCACGCGGGGCAGGATGCCGCGCGCCGGCGCGAGCAGGATCTCGCGGAGGATCTCCGTGCCGCCGGCCGCACTCCTCCTTCCGAGGCCCGGCCGACGCCGACGGCGCCGCCGCCTCCACAGCCGAAGCCCGATGCGTGGCCGAAGCCGCCGCCGACGCCCAAACCGGATCCCGCGCCCGTCCCGCCGGACGAGGTGCCGTAGGGCCTCGGGCTCGGCGCGACGGCCGACGGCGAGGCGTGAGCGACGCCTGGCCGCGGGAGTCGGCCTCCCGACGTGGGAGCAACCGCCGCGGTTGAGCCGACGCGCGCGCGTGCATTCGCGGTCACAGAGCCGACACGAACCGATGACACTCGCGTCGGTCCTCCGCCGATAGCCTGACTTCAGGGACACGGGAGTGCCCCTGGGGGCGGTTGATCGAAGAGCCGCGCCGACTGCTCCTCCACCGGGCGCGAAACGGCTTCGGCGCTACGATCGGCGGATGCTCACGACGGCCGAGCTCCGAGAGGGATTCCTGTCGTTCTTCGAGTCGCGGGAGCACCTGCGGTTCCCGTCGTTCTCCCTCATCCCGCCCCCGGAGGACCCGTCGACGCTGTTCATCAGCGCCGGCATGCAGCCGCTGAAGCCGTACTTCTCGGGCGACAAGCAGCCGCCGGCGCCGCGCTTCACGACCGTCCAGAAGTGCCTTCGCGCCGGAGGGAAGGACACCGACCTGGACGAGGTCGGGCTCACCGCCCGCCACGCGTCGATGTTCGAGATGCTCGGCAACTTCTCGTTCGGCGACTACTTCAAGGACGGCGCCGTCGACCTCGCCTGGGAGTTCGTGACGGAGCACCTCCGCTTCGACGCGGACCGGCTGTGGGCGAGCGTCTTCGCCGGCGATCCGGCGCTCGGGATCGGCGAGGACGAGGTCGCCGTCGCCGCCTGGATGCGGAAGGGCGTCCCGCGCGAGCGCATCGTCCCGTTCCCTCGCTCGGAGAACTTCTGGGGCCCCGCGGGGGAGACCGGCCCCTGCGGCCCGTGCTCCGAGCTCCACTACGACCGGGGCGCCGAGCACGGCTGCGGCGAGCTCGACTGCGGGCCGAACTGCGAGCGCTGCGACCGCTACATCGAGTTCTGGAACCTCGTCTTCATGGAGTTCGATCTGGCCGCCGACGGCAGCGTGACGCCGCTGCCGAAGCAGAACATCGACACGGGGATGGGACTCGAGCGCTGCGCGATGCTCGTCCAGGAGACCGACTCGATCTTCGACACCGACGGGTTCCGGCTGATCATGGACTGGATCGAGGCGGAGTCCGGCGTCACCTACGGCGCCTCGCCCGAGGCGACGAAGGCACACCGTGTGCTCTCGGACCACGGCCGCGGGATGACGTTTCTCGTCGCCGAGGGGATCACGCCGTCGAACGAAGGCCGCGGCTACGTCCTCCGCCGGCTGATCCGGCGCTCCGTCGTCCAGGCGCGGCGCATCGGGCTTCCGGCCGTGCACCTCCTGCCCCGCGTCGTCGTCGAGCAGGTCGGCCCCTGGTACCCCGAGGTCGTCGAGAACGCCGACGAGATCGAGCGCGTCGTCCGCGCCGAGGAGGAGCGCTTCCGGGAGACGATCGACCGCGGCATGCGCGAGTTCGAGGAGCTGGCCGGACGGGACATCACGGCCGAGGAGGCGTTCCGGCTCGCCGCGACCTACGGCTTTCCGATCGAGCTGACCGTCGAGCTCGCGCGTGAGCGCGGCCACCAGGTCGACGTCGACGGGTATCGACTCGAGATGGAGCGCCACAAGGAGATCTCCCGCGGCACGGGCGAGCGTGGCCTCGCGCAGCGGGCCGCCGACTTCGCCCGCGACGCGGGGTTCGCGTCGGACTTCGTCGGGTACGCAAAGGTCGACGTGCTCACGCAGCTCGGCGGGCTCGAGGACCTCGGCGACGGCACGTTCCTCGCGAAGCTCCGCGAGTCGCCCTTCTACCCGGCCGGGGGCGGCCAGGTCACCGACCAGGGGTGGATCGAGCGCGACGACGACCCGTCGACCCGCGCCGAGCTCGTGGAGGCGTTCCGGTTCGAGTCCGACCAGGCGCTCGTCTTCCGCGGATCCGGCTTCGCGGTCGGGGATCGCGTCCGCGCCGTCGTGCCGTGGAGCGTGCGCTTCCCGACGATGGCCAACCACACCGCGACGCACCTGCTCCAGGCCGCGCTCCGCGAGGTGCTCGGCGACCACGTCAAGCAGGCGGGCTCGGCGGTGCGACCGGACAAGCTCCGCTTCGACTTCACACACGCATCGCAGCTGACCCGCGAGGAGCGCTCCGAGATCGAGGAGCGCGTCAACCGCGCGGTCTTCTCGAACGTTCCCGTGCACACGTTCGAGACGACGCTCGACGAGGCACGCCGGCTCGGGGCAATGGCGCTCTTCGGCGAGAAGTACGGCGAGGTCGTGCGCGTCGTCGACATCGCCGGGACGTCGACCGAGCTCTGCGGCGGCACGCACGTCCGCACGACGGCCGAGATCGGCGGCTTCGCGATCCTCACCGAGGGGTCGGTCGGTGGTGGCGCACGGCGGATCGAGGCCGTGACGTCCGGCGAGGCGTGGGCGACGCTGCACGCCCGCGCCGCCGAGACCGACGCGCTGCGCGGCGAGCTCGAGGAGGCGCGCAAGGAGCAGAAGCGGAAGCCTGACGCCGAGACGCGTGCCGCGGATCCCGAACCGCAGATCGTCGCCGTCGACGGCGTCAACGTCGTCGTCCAGGCCGTCGAGGGGTTCGAGGGCGACGCGCTGCTCGAGCTCTCCGACCGCTTCAAGCAGCGGCACGCACCCGCCGCGGTCGTGCTCGGCTCGAGCGGCGCGGGTGGCGTCAGCCTCGTCGCGAACTTCGACGCCACGGTCGCCGAGCGCGTCAGTGCCTCGGACGTGATCCGCGGCGCCGCCCCGCTCGTCGGCGGAGGAGGCGGCGGGAGGCCGACGATGGCCCGCGCGGGCGGCAAGGACGCCGAGAAGCTGCCGGACGCGCTCGCCGAGGCCGCCCGTCTCATCCGAGAAGCCCTGTAGCAATGAAGGTCATGGCGCTCGACTTCGGCTCGGCGCGGACCGGTGTCGCCGTCTCGGACGCGACGGGCACGCTCGCGCGCCCCGTGGGCGTCGTCGAGCGCGCGGCGAGCGAGCCGGGGCTGGTCCGCCTTGCCGAGCTCGCCGCCGAGCACGAGGCCGAGCTGGTGGTGGTGGGCCTCCCGCTCACGCTGCGCGGCGAGCACGGGGAGCAGGCGCGGGCGACGGAGGCGTTCGTCGATGCGCTCCGCGGACGCCTGTCGATCCCCGTGGCGACCTACGACGAGCGGTTCACGACCACACTCGCCGAGCAGAGCGGCGGGAGAGCGCCGGTCGACGCGCTTGCGGCCGCACACCTGCTCCAGAGCTGGCTGGAGCGCGCCCGTTGACGCGCTGGCTCGCGCTCGTGGCCGCAGTCGGCGTGGTCGCGGTCGGCGTGTTCGCGGCAACCGCCTGGGTCGTCGGCGGCGACGACGACCCACCCGCCCCGACCACCACGGGGCCGCCGCCGCTCGCGCGTCTCCGCATCATCTTCCCCGAGGGCTTCACCGTCGCCGAGATGGCGGACCGGGTCGCGGCCGTCCGGGACATCGCGATCGCGAAGCGCGGTGTGACGCCGGCGCTGACGAAGGCCGGGTACCTGCGCGCCGTCGAGGCGGCGAAGGCGCCCGCCCGGTTCCGCAAGGACATGAAGCGCGACTCGCTCGAGGGGTTCCTCTTCCCGGCGCTCTACGAATTCACCCAGAAGACGACCGCACGCGACCTCGTCGCCGACCAGCTTCGGGCGTTCCGGCAGCGCTTCCGCGGCGTCGACCTCTCGTACGCCCGCTCGAAGAACCTCACGCCGTACGACCTGCTGATCATCGCCTCGATGATCGAGAAGGAGACCGCGGTGCCGCGCGAGCGGCGCCTGGTCTCGGCGGTGATCTACAACCGGCTGCGGAACCGGATGCCCCTCGGGATCGACGCGACCATCCGCTACGGCCTCGACATCCCAGGCACGGAGTCGCTGACGAAGGAGGCGCTGCGCTCGAGATCGCCGTACAACACGCGTCTGCGCGCCGGGCTCCCGCCGACGCCGATCGCCAACCCGGGGCTCGCCTCGATCCGTGCCGCCGCGAACCCGGCGCGCGGCGTCGACTACCTGTACTACGTGCGCAAGCCGAGCTCGAAGGCGCACTACTTCACGTCGAGCGAGAGCGACTTCCTGCGCAAGGTCTGCGAGTACGGCTACGCCTGCGACTGACGGGATGCGGATCTTCGTCTGGCACGGCTACCTCCTCGCCGACTCCGGCTCGAACGTCTACACCCGCCAGCTGGCGCGCGAATGGAGCCGCGCGGGGCACGACGTCACCGTCTTCTCGCAGGATCCTGATCCGACGCGATACGACCTCGGCGGGGCGGAGACGGTCAGGCCGGACGTGCACGGCGTCCTGCCCGTGTTCGTCGTCGACGACTACCCCGGATACCGCGTCGCGCGCGTGCAGGACTGCAGCCGCGAGGAGCTCGACCGCTGGGTCGAGGACAACGCGTCGGCGGTCCGCGCGCGCGGCGATGCCGACTTCCTCCTCGTCAACCACGTCCTGCTCGGCGGGCCGGTCGGGGCGGCGTGCGGCGCGCCGTACGTCGTCAAGGCGCACGGCTCGGAGCTCGAGTACGCGATGCGCGGCAACGAGGAGCTCTCGCGCTGGGGCGCCGAGGTGCTCGCGGGTGCGCAGGCGACACTCGTCGGGTCCGAGCACATCCGCGACGTCGTGGCGGAGATCTGCGGCACCGTCGACGGCGTTCACACGATCCCACCCGGGGTCGACATCGAGCTCTGGCGACCGCAGCGTCGCGACGAAGCCCTCGGCGCGCTGCTCGCCGAGTCACGCCACGATCCGTCGAACCCCGGGAATCGCAACGAGCGGCTGCCCGACGAGGGCAACGCGGAGCGGCTCGCCTCCTTCCTCGCCGGCGACCGGAAGACCGTGGTCTTCTACGGGAAGCTGATCCGCAACAAGGGCGTCCAGGTGCTCCTCGAGGCGCTCCGCGGGCTCGACGCCCGCGCCGTGATCGTCGGGTTCGGCGACTATCGCGCAGAGCTCGAGGCGCAGGCTGCCGGGCTCGACGTCCTCTTCACAGGCCCGCTCGCGCACCGGCACCTCGTCCACCTTCTCGCGTTCGCCGACGCGAGCGCCGTGCCGTCGATCTTCCCCGAGGCGTTCGGCATGGTCGCGGCCGAGTCGGCGGCAGCGGGGTGCCCGCCGGTCGTCGCCGACCACTCGGGCCTCGCCGAGGTGGGGGAGGGGCTCGAGGAGGCGTACCCGGCCGCACTGCGCGGGCTCGTCCGCTTCCCGAACGGCGACGCCGACGCGCTCCGCGAGCGGCTGGCCGGGATCCTCGCGCTCGGCCTCGACGACCGCACCGCGATCCGTGCGGCCGCGCGCGCGACGACCGTCGAGCGGTGGAGCTGGGGCGGCGTCGCGCGGCGCATCCTCGCGACTGCCGACTGAGACCGCGACCGACGTCAGACGGCGGAGTCGAGACCGTCCCGGGCGGAGTCGAGCGCTTTGCGCTCCGTCCGAATCCGCGCGCGGGCGCGTTCGAGAACGTCTTCGAAGAGGTCGGCGAGCGGCCCGTCGTCGCTCGGCTCGGCGTTGAGCCACACCGGCGGGAGAAGCTCGCGCCGGACGCGCTGGTGCTCCCAGCTCGCCTCGAATTGCTCGAGGAGCCGGCGATCGACGTTGTCGGCGCCCATCGCTGTTCCTATCGGCAGCGGGCGGCTCGACGATGAGCCTGCGCTCGGCGACAGCCGCGAGGCGATACTCCGCGCGTGACGGAGATCCGCGGGACGACGACGCTCGTCGGCCTCCTCGGCTGGCCGACCTCGCACTCCCTGTCGCCGCCGATGCAGAACGCCGGGTTCGCGGCCCTCGAGCTCGACTGGGCGTACGTGCCGCTCCCGACCCCAGCGGAACGACTCGGCGACGCCGTCCGAGGGCTCGTCGCCGCGGGCTTCGCGGGCGCGAACGTGACGACTCCGCACAAGCAGGCGGTCATCGCGTTCTGCGACGAGGTCGACGAGGTCGCGGCGCGCGCCCATTCGGTCAACACGCTCGTGATCCGCGACGGCAGGCTGGTCGGCTCGTCCACGGACGGGCTCGCCGTGACCACGCAGATCGATTCCGCCGACCGTCGCGCGCTCGTGCTCGGGACCGGAGGCGCGGCGAAGGCGGTTGCCTCGGCGCTCGAGGGCGCGGGCGCCCAGGTCGTCGTCCGCGGGCGCCGCGATCCGGGCTGGCCACCCTCGACCGACGGCTTCGACGTGCTCGTCAACGCCACGCCGCTGAAAGACGAGGTCGTCGTCGCGCCGCGCGCGGGAATGCAGGTCGTCGACCTCGCGTATCACGCGGACGGTCGCGAGACGGCCCTGATCGCGGCTGCGCGTGCGCTCGACTGCCATCCCTGCGTCGATGGGCTCGACGTGCTTCTCGCGCAGGGGGCCGCGTCGTTCGAGCGCTGGACCGGGGAGTCGGCGCCGCTCGTCGCGATGAGAATCGCGCTACGTGGAGGGCGCGGCTGACGCCACGCCCTCCACGGCGGAGCTAGGGCAGCGTCGCGAGGAAGGGGAGGACGACCGCGTCGAACGCCGCGGGCTGCTCGAGGCTCGGAAGATGACCTGCGCCCGGAATCGTGTCCTTCTTCGCGCGCGGTAGTGTGGTCGCCAGCCGGTCGGCGAGCGCGTGGAAGTCGGCATGGTCCGACTCACCGACCAGGACGAGCGTCGGGACGTCGACCTCGGCGACGTGCGAGACGAGATCCTCCGTGAGGAGGCGCTCCTCGCCGTCGCTCCCGACCTGGAGCGCGAGCGCGGTCCGCTGCTGTTCCCGGATCGCGGCACGCATCCGCTCGGGTGCGCGCGGGAGCCAGAAGTCGACGTTGATCTCCGTCGCGGCGTCGAGGTCGCCGGCCTCGATCGCCTCGTCCTCCGCGGCGCCGAACGCCCGGATCTCCGGCGACCAGGCGTGGTCCGGGAGCCCTGCGCCGGCGAGGACCAGGCCTCTGACCCGGTCCGGGCGCGACGCGGCCAGATCGAGGACGACCCGCCCGCCGAACGACGCGCCGACGAGGATCGCGCGGTCGATCCCGAGGGCGTCGAGAACGGCGAGGACGTCTTCCGGATTCGCGAACACCCCCTCGGGCGGGGCAGACCGGCCGAAGCCGCGGAGGTCGAGGCGCGCCACCCGGAACCGGGACGGCCAGTCGAGCCACTGCGGGTCCCACATGCGGGAGTCCGCGACGCCGGCGTGGACGAGCACGACGTCCGGGCCGGCGCCCGCCTGCTCCGCGTAGGTCGGCCCGACTCTCGCGCGGGTGGGGATCGCGCCGGGCACGGAGCGCAGCGCGTCGAGATCGCCGTCGTCCTCGAGCCATTCCCACGCGCGGTCGTCCGAGGCCACCGCTCGCCGAAGATGCCGCGCGGCGGCCTCGAGCTCGCCCGAGAGCGCCCGGAAGCAGGCGAGCTGGTAGTTCAGCTGACCGTGGTCCGGGTGGTCGACGAGGCCGGCGGAGGCGATCTCCGCGGCGTCGGCCGGGGTGTCCGCGGTGAGCGCCGTGTACCAGTGCTCGTACGGCGCCGGCGCCACCGCGCCGGGAGCGCCGCCGATCACGAGCACGCTCGTGCCGTCGACGGCCGCGCGTGCGCCGCGCCGGGTCTCGGGCTCGACGAGCAGGAACTCCTCCGGGCCGAGCTCGAGCTCCTGGCCGTCGAGCTCGAAGAGGGCGCGACCGGCGAGCACGACGTACAGCTCCTCGTGACGGTTCGAGCCGAGTCCGGTCTCGTCGTGGGCGCCGACGAGAACGTCGCCCGCACGCACGGCGGTGTAGGCGCCGACGCCGAAGCCCGTCGCGCCGAGCGCGCGTCGGACGGGATGCCAGATGTGGTCTCCGATCTCCGCCTGCGGGAGGTCGGCGAGTCGAACGTGGCGGGCACCGCGCCCGCCCTCGAACTGGGTCATTGGGGATCTCCTGATCTCGATGGCATTGGCGCACCCGTGAAAGGGCGCGCGGAGCCGTCGCAGCCCGATGTCAGCCGCGGGCGCGGCCGGCGGGGCGCTGCTCGGCGGGAACGGAACGGGACATCGCAGCTCACCTCCTCCGGTCGGGCGCGGGATCGCGCCTCGGAAGGCTACACGGGGACGGAGGCGCATAGGATCGCGGCCATGGCGCTGCAGCTCGTCACCGCGGGGGAATCGCACGGGCCGGCGCTCGCCGCGATCGTCACCGGGCTCCCGGCGGGGCTCGTGCTCGACAAGCCGGCGATCGATGCCGACCTCCGCCGCCGCCAGCAGGGCTACGGCCGCAGCCCACGCCAGAAGCTCGAATCCGACGAGGTGGAGGTGCTGTCGGGGCTCCGTCACGGCGAAACGCTCGGGACGCCCCTCACGCTCGTCGTCCGGAACCGCGACCACGCGAACTGGACGTGGGGGATGAGCCCCTGGCCGCCCGACGGCGAGAAGGGCGGGAAGGGCACGAAGCCCGTGACGCTGCCACGGCCGGGGCACGCCGACCTGGCGGGCGTCCTCAAGTACGGCCACGAGGACGTTCGGAACGCGCTCGAGCGGGCCTCGGCCCGGCACACGGCGGTCCACGTCGCTGCGGGCGCGGTCGCGAAGGCGCTCCTCGCGGCGCTCGGCATCGCGGTCGACGGGCGGCCGGTCGAGGTCGGCGGAGAGACGACCGACGAGGGCATGCGGGAGGCGACCGACGCGGCGCGGAAGGACCGCGACACACTGGGTGGGATCGTCGAGGTCGTCGCGACCGGCGTGCCACCGGGGCTCGGGTCGTACGCCGAGAAGGCCGACCGGCTCGACGCGCGGCTCGCGTTCGCCCTGATGGGGATCCAGGCGGTCAAGGGCGTCGAGATCGGCGATGGCTTCGCGCTCGCGCGTCGACGCGGGACAGAGGCGCACGACGAGATCGACCCGGGCCTCCACCGCCGCACGAATCGCGCGGGCGGCATCGAGGCGGGGATCTCGAACGGCGAGCCGGTCGTCATCCGCGCCGGGATGAAGCCGCTCCCGACCCTCATGCGCCCGCTCGACTCCGTCGATCTCGAGAGCGGCGAGCCGGCGAGCGCGCTCGTCGAGCGCTCCGACGTGCAGGCGGTCGAAGCGCTCGCGGTCGTCGCGGAGGCGGCAGTCGCCTTCGAGCTCGCCCGGGCGTCGCTCGACAAGTTCGGCGGCGACGCCGTCGCCGACGTCCGCGCCGCGCACCAGGCGTACCTCGCCCGGATCGGCGACCGATGGCAGCCGCGGTAGCCGCCGGGCCGTTCGGCATCGCGACGGGTGCCTACGTCGCCGAGCGCGACGACTGGGCGGCAGCGATCGGGCGGGCGCGGTCGGAGCGCTGGCGCTGGCTCGAGCTCACGGCGATGCGTGGCCGCCTGACGCCGCTCCTGCGGTTTCTCGCCGGCGACGCGAGCACGCTCGCGGTCTTCGAGCGCGTCTCCGTCCACGCGCCCGCAGCGATGATCGAGACGCCGGCCGAGGCGATCGCGTCGCTCGAGCCGCTCGGCCTGGACGTGGTGCTGCACCCCGACGTCTACGGCCCGGAGCCCGCCTGCGAGCGTCTCGGCGCACGCGCCGTCTTCGAGAACATGGACGTCACGAAGGACTTCGGTCGCGCCGGAGACGACCTTGCAGACGTCTTCGACCGGTTCCCGAAGGCGGGCCTCTGCCTCGACGTCGCGCACGTCTGGACGAACGACCCGAGCCTCTCCCTGGGGCACGAGCTGCTCGATGCGCTGGGCGGCCGACTCCGGCAGCTCCACGTCTCCGGCATCGAGGCCGACGGGACCCATCGGCCGACGACGCGGGCGGATCTCGCGCTCTACGAGCCGCTGCTCGCCCGCTGCGCGCACGTCCCGTGGCTGCTCGAGACCGAGCTCGTCGAGGGGACGCCATGAGGGCCAGCCATGCGCTCGGCCGGCACCTGGCACTCGCGGGGTTCATGGGCTCGGGCAAGACGAGCGCCGGGAGCGAGGTCGCCGAGAGGATCTCGCGCCGCTTCGTCGATCTCGACGGCGAGATCGAGGCGCGCACGGGCGAGGCGATCGGAAGTCTGTTCGAGAGCCGAGGTGAATCCGGATTCCGGGCGCTCGAGGAGGAGGTCGCCCGGGACGTCCTCGCCGGCGGGGAGCCGGCCGTCGTCGCCCTCGGCGGCGGAGCGGTCCTCCCGGAACGGACGCGCGAGCTCCTCGCCGAGCGCGCGTTCACGGTTCTTCTCGACGTCGATCCGAGCACCGCCTGGGAGCGCGTCGCCGGGACGGCGCGGCCGCTCGCCCGGTCGGAGGAGGCGTTCCACTCGCTCCACCGCGAGCGGCAGCCGCTCTACGAGGAGGTGGCCGACGCGCAGGCGCGCGACCTCGACGGGATCCTGCTCGCGGCCGCCGGCGTCCACGTCGAGCGAGGTGCGATCGACGAGCTCGGGGACCTCGTGCCGGGAAGCGGCCCTGTCGAGCTCGTCGTCGACGCGCACGTCTCGGGGATTCACGGCATCCGCGCGCAGGTCGGGCTCGGCGCCCGCGACACGGCCTTCCACGAGGTGCCGGCCGGTGAGCCCGCGAAGACGCCGGGAGTGGTCGAGCGGCTCTGGAGCCGCTTCCGCATCGGGCGCGACGGCAGCGTCGTCGCGCTCGGCGGCGGGTCGACGACGGACGTGGCGGGGCTAGCCGCGGCGACGTACATGCGAGGCGTCGCGTGGACGGCCGTGCCCACGACGCTCGTGGGTCAGGTCGACGCGGGGATCGGCGGGAAGACCGCCATCGATCTCCCGGGTGCGAAGAACGTCGTCGGCGCGTTCCACTGGCCCGCGCGCGTCGTCTGCGACCCGTCTCTCCTGACGACGCTTCCCGAGACGGAGCGGACGAACGGCCTCGCCGAGGTCGTCAAGACGGGGCTCCTGGCCGGCGCACCGCTCTGGGAGCACTCCGAGCTCGACCAGGTGCGCGCGTGCGCCGCGTTCAAGTCCGGCGTCTGCCTCGCCGACCCCCACGACCGCGGGCCGCGGAACCAGCTGAACCTCGGGCACACGTTCGCGCACGCGCTCGAGACCGCCGCCGGGTATCGGCTCCCGCACGGCCGCGCGGTCGCGCTCGGGCTTCTCGCGGCGCTCCGTCTCTCCGGCCTCGACGACGAGGTGCGGACAGTGGAGAGGATCCTCGCGCCGGAACCGGTCGCGGCGGACGGCGAGACCGCCTGGGCGGCGCTCGCGCGCGACAAGAAGTCGGAGCGAGGGACACCGCGCCTCGTGCTCCTCGATGCGCCCGGGAGGCCCCGGTGGGGAGTCGAGGTCCCGGAGGCGGACGTCCGCGCCGCGCTGAACGAGCTGATCGCGTGACGGGTGGCTGCCTCTGCGGCGGCGTTCGCTTCGAGCTCGAGCCCCCGCTCCGCGACGTCGTCGTCTGCCACTGCTCCCTGTGCCGGCGGAGTGGGACGCTCGCCGGCGCCTACACGGCAGTGTCGCGCGAGTCGCTCCGGCTCGTCGTGCAGGAGACGCTGACGTGGTACGTCGACGTCAACGGCCGCCGGCGCGGGTTCTGCGGCGGCTGCGGCGCAACGCTCTTCTGGTCGGACGAGGGCGAAGCGACGATCTCGGTCTCGGCCGGCGCGCTCGAGGGTCCGACGGGACTCGTCACCACCCGCCACATCTACGTCGCGGACGCGGCGGACTGGGAGTCCGTCGCCGGCGAGAGCATCTAGAGGCTCGATCCGAAAATGGGCGCCGTGGGCCGCCCCGGGCGCCGCGCCCGGGACGGCATCCGCGACCGCGCACGAATCTCGCATCCAGCCTCTAGCATCGGGCCGTGCGCATCGACGTGCTGAACGGCGTGAATCTCGACATCCTCGGTCGCCGCGAGCGGGCCCAGTACGGCAACGGATCGCTGCAGGACCTCGAGACACAGGTCTATGCCTGGGCACGCGAGCTCGCGCTCCAGGTGCGCTGCCGCCAGACGAACCACGAAGGCGAGTACGTCGAGTTCCTCCACGCGGCCCTCGACAACGCCGACGCGATCATCGTCAACCCGGGCGCGTGGACGCACTACAGCTGGGCGATCCGCGATGCGCTCGAGCCGTTCGCGGGGCCGGTCGTCGAGGTCCACCTCTCGGACGTCGACGCGCGCGAGGAGTGGCGGAGGCACAGCGTTCTGGAGGGCCTGACGACCGAGCGGATCGTCGGTCAGGGCGTCGACGGCTACCGGCGGGCACTCGAGGTGCTCGCGGAACGGAGGGACGGATGAATCGGATCGAGCGGCTCGCGGCGACGCTCGACGACCCGCTGCTCGTCACGGGGCTCGTCAACGTCCAGTACCTCACCGGGTTCGAGAGCTCGAACACGGCGCTCCTCGTCGACCCGGCCGGCGACGCGACCCTCTACACCGACTTTCGCTATGCGGAGGCGGCCTGCGCCGTCGCGGACGTCACCTTCGAGCAGACACCGCGCGCGGTCGTCCCGGCGCTCGCCGAGCGGCTGTCCGGCCGCCGCATCGCCGTCGAGGCGTCCCACATCTCACTTGCCGACGCGGACACGCTCCGTGCGGGCGGCATCGAGCTCGTCTCGACGACGCGCCTCGTCGAGACGCTCCGCGCGGTCAAGGACGCCGGGGAGCTCGAGATCATGCGTCGGGCCGCGGCGATCTCGGACCGGGTCTACGACGAGCTGTCGCGCCAGCCGTTCGTCGGCCGCACCGAGGCCGAGCTCGCGTGGTGGCTCGAGCAGGCGTGGCACGAGGCCGGCGCGGACGGTCCCGCCTTCGACGCGATCGTCGCGTTCGGCGAGAACGGCGCGCGCCCGCACGCGAAGCTGCGCGACGAGCCGATCCCCGAGGGGACGCTCGTCGTCGTCGATGCGGGCTGCCTACTCGACGGCTACCGGTCGGACTGCACGCGGACCTTCTTTACCGGCAAGCCCGAGGGCCGCCTCCGCGAGCTCTACGACCTCTGTCTCACGGCGCAGCTCGACGCGCTCGCGGCCGTCAAGCCGGGCGCCCTCGGCAAGGACGTCGACGCCGTGTCCAGGCAGGCGATCGGCGCGGCCGGGATGGCCGAGCACTACGGCCACGGGCTCGGTCACGGCGTCGGCCTCGCCGTCCACGAGGAGCCGAACATGCGGCCCGAGTCGGACGCGGTGCTCGAGCCGGGGAACGTCGTGACGGTCGAGCCGGGGATCTACCTCGCGGGCGACGTCGGCGTCCGCATCGAGGACATGGTGGTCGTCACCGAGGAAGGCTGCGAGCGGCTCACCAACGTGACGAAGGAGCCGGTTCTCGTCGGGTAGCCCGAGAGGCGGCGGTACCCTTCGGCGCGCGTGGCCGAGGTCGTCAACACGAACCAGTTCCGGAACGGCATGCACATCGAGCACCGCGGCGCGGTGTGGCGCATCGTCGAGTTCCAGCACGTGAAGCCCGGGAAGGGTGGCGCATTCGTCCGGACGAAGCTCAAGAACCTCGAGACCGGCGCCGTCGTCGAGGACACGTTCCGGGCGGGGGAGAAGTTCCCGCGCGTCCACACCGAGGTCAAGAACGTGCAGTTCCTCTACGACGACGGCTCCGAGGCGCACTTCATGGACGAGGAGACCTACGAGCAGTTCGGCCTCCCGCGCGGGGACATCGCGGACGAGCTCGCCTACATGCTCCCGTCGTCCACGGTGCAGATCCTGCAGGTGAACGGGAAGCCGTCGGGGCTCCAGATGCCGGCGTCGGTCGAGCTCGCGGTCGCCGAGACTGAGCCGGGCGTCAAGGGCGACACCGTCTCGAACGTGACGAAGCCGGCGACGCTGGAGACCGGCGCCGTCGTGCAGGTGCCGCTGTTCGTCAACGTCGGCGAGCGCGTCAAGGTCGACCCTCGCGAGGCGCGCTACATCTCGCGCGCCTGACGGGGACAGAGCCCCCACGGGCTTGTCGAGGTGGTTGCGCCGCGACAGCGGGCGCCTTCAGGGATCTGCCCGCCCGAAGGGGCGGGATCGAGCGGCGGGAATCCGCTCCTGCGGCTTCCCGCTCGCGAGTAAGCTCGCGTCGTGCCGAAGCTCGTCGACACCACGGTCCGACTGCTCTCCCAGGAGCCGCTGGCCGGGCGCGTCCCGACCGGCGAGGTGCTGCGGATCGCGGAGATCCTCGACCAGGCCGGGTTCGCGTGCCTCGAGGTGTCGGGCGGAGGGGTGTTCGACGCGTCGGTGCGCCGTGGCGTCGAGAGCCCGTGGGAGCGGATCCGCGCGATCGACGCGCGGACGACGACGCCCCTCGGCATTGCCTTGCGCGGTCGCTTCCTCGTCGGCTCGAAGCCGGTCTCGCCGGACATCGTGCGCCGGTTCGTCAGGTGCGCTGCCGACAACGGGATCGACGTCTTCCGCCTCCACGATCCGCTGAACGACGTCTCGAACCTCCGCGAGGCCGGCGAGGCCA
>Ga0111538_10006936_pt1 | contig 15300 bp, 13 predicted proteins | sample SoiMethybrSBSTD1_FD_79669 | JGI IMG/M metagenome (GOLD analysis project Ga0111538, IMG submission 79669) | Bulk soil microbial communities from a Populus tree surrounding site in Tennessee, USA - Soil MetaG P. TD hybrid SBSTD1 (version 2)... | ecosystem: Environmental > Terrestrial > Soil >...
GACGACCTGATGCAGCGGGTAGTTCCAGGGCGTGATGCAGCCGACGACGCCGACCGGTTCGCGGACCAACGTCGAGTTGCCGACGCTTTCCTCCCAGGTGAAGCCGCGCAGGATCTGAACGTACGACCCCATCACCATCGCCGGCAGCCCGGCCTGGATCATCGTGGACATGCGGATCGGCATGCCGACCTCGCGCGCGATGGTCTCGGCGATCTCGCTCATCTTGGCGCCGATGCCCTGCTGGAGCTTCTCCAGGTATCCGGCGCGTTCTTCGACCGAGGTCTCGGACCAGGCCGGAAAGGCCGCCGCCGCGCGTTCGACCGCCCGCGCCACGTCCTCGGCGCTGCCCGCCGGAACACGGCCCATCACCTCTTCGGTGGAGGCGTCGATCACGTCGAAGTGTCCCTTACCGGTGCTCGGTACCCATTCGCCGCCGATGTAGATCTTGTCGTAGGTCTTCATGGTGCCTCCCTGCCGCGTCGCGTTTCTCCGGCACTTTAGCACTACCCAAACAACGGTGGACGGGCATGATGCGGGTCCTTCCGATGACGAGTGGCAAGAGTCCTCGTTCAACACTGGGCCGCGCGGCGTTGTTCCTGTTTTGGCTTTTGCTCTGCCTGGTGGCGGTAGGCTGCTCGCGTCCCGAGCCATCCGGAGGAACCGCGACGCGCCCCGAGCCGGCCGGCGCCGCCAGCGGCCCGTCGCCCGCAGCGGTGCGGGCGATTGCCAGTGCCATGGCAGTCGCTTCTGGCACGCCGGTCAATACCGGTGACCCTGCGGCGAGCGCGAGCCATGCCGCCCCCAGGGCGAGCCCGAGCGCGAGCGCGAGCCCGAGCCCGATCGCGAGTGCGAGCGCTGCGCCGGCAGCCGCAGCAACCGGAGCAAAGCTCGAGCTGCTCGACGCGGGACGCGAGCCGCGCACCGCGCTGCGCTACAGGTTCAAGCCGGGCACGACCGAGCGCGTGAAGCTCGTCACTGGCACCACGCTCGCGCTCGACGTCTCGGGGCAGAAGGTGCCGAGCTCGCCGATGCCGGACGTGGAGCTGGTGGCGGCGCTCAAGGTGCTCTCCGTGAGCCCCGAGGGCAGGGCACGCCGTGAGCTCTCGGTCCAAAGAGTGGGATTGGCGGAGGGTGGCACGCTCGACCCGGCGCTGCGCGACCAGCTCACGAGCACGCTCGAGTTGATCAAGGGGCTCAAGGGCAAGGACGAGATCGACGCTCGCGGGCGCCCCGAAGGGTTGAAGCTGACCGCCGGCAAGACCAGTAGCGCGATGATCACGCAGCTCCGCGATCAGATGCAGCAGTCGTTCGCGCAGATGGGAGCGCCGTTTCCGGAGCAGCCGATCGGCGTCGGTGCGCGCTGGAGCATCAGCACGCTGATCGTCCAGCAGGGGATCCGGGTGAACCAGGTGGCGACCTACGAGCTCACCGAGCTCGCGGACGGCAAGGGCCGGACCCATGTTCGGCTGACGCAGCTCGCGCCGCGGGGACCGGTCAGACCACCTGGAATGCCGATGGACGTCCAAGCCGAGCTTTTGGGAATGAGCGCCAAGGGCGAGGGGAACATGAACTTCGATCTCACGCGCTCGGTACCGGAGGGTGAGCTCAAGACCCACGCGCGGCTCGAAATCCGCACGATTGTCGAGACTCAGAAGCAGGACACCAAGATGGAGCTCGACGTGCGGGTACGCTTCGCGCGCGAGCCGTGACCAGGCGTCACTGGTTTTTGGTCATCACGAGCCCGTAGTCGAAGCCGTCGAGCGCTTGCTTCGGATCCTTGCCCGGGGTTTCCACGATCGGCACCACCGCGGCGGTACGGGAGGGAAGCCGGCGCTGGATGCGGCCCGGGATCGCCAGGTTTCGGCAGTGCATCTCTCCCGCCACGATCAGAATCTGCCGCGTCGGCCGGCGCGCCCGCAACCATTCCGCCGATCGGTCGGCCATGGTTTCATCCCAGACCACCTGTGCCGCATAGCTATCGTCCGGGTCCGAGCCCGTGTCGGGATGGTTCGCCATGACTCGATCGAAGACCGCGCGGTGTTCGGCCTGCTGGAGGTCTAGCTCGGGGAGCTGTTTTTGCTCTTCGACGTCGAGCCCATTCAGACCCTCGCTCGCGACGTGCCGGGTTAGCTGGCGCGGCGCGTTCAACGCCAGGAGCGCGAGCTGGCGGTTTCGAGCCAGATCGAGCAGCGGCCGGTAAAACGCCGGTGGGTAGCCCCAGTCCTCGTCCCAGTGGCTTTGATCGAGCAGCTCTTCGGTGCTGAGCTTCCTCGCCTGCCACTTGTCGAGCAGCGGCTGGTCCTTCTTGTCGAACATTTCGAAGCCGATCGCGAGCTCGCGGCCGGTCTGCGCAGCACGGTCGGCGAGATCGGTGGCGATCGCGAGCTGTGCCCAGTGCGCGTGCGGATCGTTGTGGTGCTCGCCGACGCAGATCGCGTCGTGCTCGGAGAGCTCGGCCAGAAGCTCGGAGCTGCTCAGCGGCTGACAGTCGCTGGCACGTATCCCGTAAAAGGGCAGCGCCGCCTCGGCCACGGTGTCCGCAGGGACGTCCTTGCGCGGCGCGGGCGCGGCCGCCGCTTCTGGCTCTGGATCGACGGGCCGGTCCCAATCGTATCCGACACCGTTCAGCGACTGCGCGCGCGCACAGTTGGCGAGCAGCAGACACGAGACGAGCACGAGCTTATAGCGCATGGGTTCTCCCTCAACCCGGGTCCCCGAGGCCTTCGGGCAAGAGTGGGCTCGGCCGCCCGCTCGCCAGGACCCACAGCTGATGCGCGGCGCGCGTGGCTCCGATGTGCAAGAGGTGGCGCGCTTCGTCCTCGGGGGGATACGCGGAGTCGCCGACCTCGACCAGCACCACGTAGTCGAACTCGAGGCCCTTCACCTGGCGCACGTCGGTGACATCGATGCCGGGTTTGAACGGGAAGTCCTGATCGACGATCCGGCGCAGATACGGCACCTCGGCCTTGGTCAGCGCGTCGTAATAGATGTCCGCCTGCTCCGGGTAACGCGCGATCACGGCGACCGAGGCGCGCGGCTCCGCCTGCAGCAGCTCGCGCAGGCTCTCTCCGAGGAAGCCCGCGGCTTCGCCGCTGTGGCCGAAGCTGAACAGCTCGACCGGCGCGCCGGAGCGCGTTGCCGTGCCTTCCTCTTCCGGTGCGAGGGGCCCCAGCACGCTCCTAGCAAACTCGATGATCTCTTGGGTCGAGCGGTAACTCAGGCGCAGCGGCTCGACCTCGACGTGGGACAGGCCGAGCTCGCCGAGCACGTTTTTCCAGTTGGTGAAGCCGTTGTCCAGCAAGAGGCGCTGCGACACATCGCCAGCCAGGGTCACGCTCTGCGCCTTGCTCACGGTGTCGATCACCGTCGAAAGTTCGACCGGGCTCAGGTCCTGGGCCTCATCCACCAGGACGTGTTCGTAGACGAGCGGCTCCTTGGCTTTGCCGGGTCGCTTCAGCGTGCCGAGCAGCTTCTGCGCGAGCCGGAGCAGCAGGGTGTCGTCCTCGCGGTCGATGCGCGCGTGCTCCTCGATCACGCGGCCGTCGATGCCCTGACGCTCGAGCTCGGGTGCCGCGTCGGCTTCTTGCTCGGCCGCGTCGCGGCGCTTCTTCTTGGGTTTGCCGCGATCGAGCACCGGATCGGGGCGATCCTCGAGCTCGAGCAGGACCTGCGCGGCGCGCGCAGCGCACCAGCCGTGGATCATCTTCCAGTCGGCGGCGCTGAAGGTGCCGGGCGCGCGTTGTGCGAATACGCCTTCGAGCGCGGCGCGGTCGCTGATCAGATCGGCCCAAACCGCGACCACGTCGGTCGCCTTGCGCAGGCCCTCACGCGCGACGCGTTCGGCGGTGACGCGGGTGTCGGTGGGAAGCCCGCGCGTGCGCTCGGACCAGCTCGCGAGCGCGTGCAGGCGATGCGCGATCGCACGGCCACGCGACGCGTTCCAGGCCTCGAGCAGCTGGTGCTTCGAGCCGTCGCCGGCCTGTTCGAGCTTGCGTTCCAGCTGACCTTCGATCACCGCCACTCTGGCGTCGATCGCCGTGAGCAACGCGGGGTGCTTCTTGAAGCGAGTCAGGACGCTCGGCGTCTCCTCGCTGTATTCCGCGGATAGCGCCGGGAAATTGGCGATGCGCAGTCGCTCCGCCCAGTTCTCGTAGGTGCGGATGGCGACGCCCTCGATGCCGAGCGCCGGCAAAACTTGCGCGATGTAGCGAGCCAGCGCCTCGTTGAACACGACGACCAGCATGCGGTCGGCGCGAAAGCGGCGCGGATCCTGGTACGCGAGGTATGCGAGGCGGTGCAGGCCGATCGTGGTCTTGCCGCTGCCCGCGCCGCCCTGGATCACGACGAGGCCCGAATCTGGGCGCGTCAAAAGCTCGAACTGGCGCTGGTCGATCAGCGGCGTGATCTCGCGCAGGTGTTTGTTCTCGCCGAGGTCGTCGCCGCCGATGCCGAGCTTGCCAGGGCGCTGATGGCGCTCCGCCCGAGTCGCGCTGCCCTGTCCGCCGCGGAGCTTGGTCGAGGCGACGTCGGCCCGGCGCCACTGGCCGTTCGCCCCGCGCACGAACGTGCCCTGAGGCGTGGTGATCCGCCGCAGCACGCCGTCGTTGATGGTGACGCTGCGCCGCGTGATCATGATGCCGCTGATTTCGCGGTCGCCGAAGGTCTCCTCGTATTCGTCGCCCTCTTCGTAGCGGTAGTAGAGCCGGCTCACCGGCGCGTCCCGCCAGTCGACGATGCGCACGCCCGATTGAGTATCGAGGTACGTGGTGCGCCCGATCAGGACCTCGCGGCGCCGTTGGCCCTCCTCGAGCACCAGATGGCCGAAATAAGGGGAGCGGGCGTCGACGTGACCCTCGGCGATTTCGCGGCGGCGCGACGCCAGGCTCTGGAGGCGTTCCATCTGTTCGACCAGAGGCGGAACGTCCTCCAGTCGCGCCGAGGCAATCTGGTCGCGGAGCGAGAGCAGCTCTGCGTCGTAGTCCACGGGCGGACGCTCGCTGGGGCGACCTTGACGCGCCCGCAAATGTTCGAGCACACGGTCGAGGCAACGCTGTTCCTCGCCGACGATGCGCGCGAGCTCGGAGTCGTTGGGCTCAGAGCTGATGAATTCGGCTTCGGTCACGGGATCCAATGGTCGTGCCACGAAACGTGGCCAGCCGACCCAGGTAGCACCGTTTGGCGACTCTGTGCAGACGAGTATTTTTGCCACCGCGGGAGGTTTTGCCAGAGGGGGTTGGCGTGGAAGGATTTCGGGCTATCCTTGGACCGACCCGAAGAGGGAGGGTCCAGTTGGACGAGTCCATGCGAGCGATGGTGCTCGACGCTCCGGGTAAGCCGCTCCGGGCCGCCGAGCTCGAAATTCCGAAGCCCTCGAGCAACGAGCTCCTGGTTCGGGTGCTGTGTTGCGGCGTGTGCCGCACCGACCTTCACGTTGCCGACGGCGAGCTTCAACATCCGAAACTTCCGCTGATCCTCGGCCATCAGATCGTCGGCACGGTGGCTGCCGTCGGTTCAGAGGTCGAGGGCTACACGCACGGCCAGCGCGTGGGCGTGCCATGGCTCGGCTGGACCGACGGCGAGTGCCGCTACTGTCGCACCGACCTCGAAAACCTGTGCGATCGCGCGAAATTCACCGGTTACCAGCGCGACGGCGGCTTTGCCGAATACACGCTGGCCGACCCGCGCTTCGCGCTGCCTTTGCCGGGGTCGTACGCGGACCACCAGGTCGCGCCGCTGCTCTGCGCAGGGCTGATCGGCTACCGCTCGCTGGTGATGACGGGCGACGCCGCGTGCCTCGGCCTGTACGGCTTCGGGGCGTCGGCTCACATCGTGATTCAGGTCGCCAAACATCAGGGGCGCCGCGTGTTCGCTTTCACGCGCCCGGGCGACGAGGCGAGCCAGCGCTTCGCGCTCGGGCTCGGGGCCGACTGGGCCGGCGGCTCGGACGCCACGCCGCCGGAGGAGCTGGACGCGGCGATCATCTTCGCGCCGGTCGGTGCGCTGGTTCCGCGCGCGCTGCGGGCCGTGTGCAAGGCGGGCACGGTGGTTTGCGCGGGCATCCACATGAGCGACATCCCGTCCTTCCCCTACGAGCTGCTCTGGGGCGAACGCGTGCTGCGTTCGGTCGCCAACCTGACGCGTCTCGACGGGCTGGAGTTTCTGGAGCTCGCGCCGAGGATCCCGATCCGGAGCGAAGTCACGAACTATTCGCTCGCCGAGACTGGACGCGCGCTCGACGACCTGCGCCACGGTCGTTTCCGCGGAGCCTCCGTGGTCAGGCTCGACTGATCTGCGCGCGCTCGGTGACGAACTTGCCGAGCGCGTCGAGAGCGCTCGGCGCGATGCCGTGCCCGCCGTTGAACGGCTGGAAGCGCACGGTAAGCCCTGCCTCGCGCAGCAGATCGCGCAGCCGTTCGGCCTGCGCGAAGGACAGGAGCGGGTCGTCGCGACCGTGGCTCTGCAACACCTCGAGACCGCGACGCCGCGGGGCCAGCGCCGTCCACTGATCCTCGGCGAGCAGCGTGCCGCTCAGCAAGACCAGCCCCGACAGCGGCCGATCGCTGCGCAACGCGAGGTCGCAGCTCAGCATCGCGCCCTGCGAGAACCCACCCAGGATCAGCCGTTGTGGCGCGGCGCCGAGCTCGTGTTCGAGCTCCCCGAGCATCGCCTCGACCTGCACGCGCGCGTCCTCCATGCCCTCGGGCACCTCCTTCGAACGGTCGCGCAGCGTTCCGTCGCGCACAGCCCGTTCGAGAGCCATGACGTCGATCATCCACCAGGCGCGCGCGTCGCCGTAGCCGAGACCCGCGAGCTCGAGCGGCGCCTCCGGAAAGGCGAACCGCGTGTCGCGCGGAACGTCGAGCTGGCGCCATAGTGGTACGAGGTCGTCGCCGGGCGCCCCGAAACCGTGGAGTAACACCACGAGCGGCCCGTCACCGCCGCCTTCGCGATCGGTTCCGCCGGTGACGCGGACGTTGAGGTCGGCCAATTTCAGCGTGCGCATGGGGAATGCCCGAGTAAGCTTCTAGCGACGTAACTTGACCAAACCCGAGGGAAAAGGGAAGTCGATGAGGACGAAGGTTCTGGTGCTTTCGGCGATTTGTACCGCGGCCGCGGCCGGCGCGGTGGCTCTGATTGCGGCTTGTGGCGGGGACGACGGACCGAAAAATTCGCAGGTCCCGGGCAGCGCGGGGCTCGACTGTTCTGCGCCGGTCGGGGACGTGCCCGATCTCGAGCTGCACGAAGTGGTGAGTGGGCTGGAGCGGCCGGTGCTGGCGATCAGCCCGCCCGGCGACGTGGAGCGCCTGTTCGTCCTCGAGCAAGCGGGACGGATCCGGATCGTGAAGAACGACGCGCTGGTCGATGCGCCGTTCCTCGACATCACGAGCAAGGTCTCGCGAAGCTTCAACGAGCGGGGGCTGCTCGGCCTGGCCTTTCATCCCGACTACCAGAACAACGGGCGCTTCTTCGTTCACTATTCGACGCGCGCGAGCGGCGAGCTCCGCGACGGCGACACCGTGATCGCCGAGTATCAACGCTCCGCCGGCGATCCGCAGCTGGCGGACGCGACCGAAAAGCAGATCTTCACCCTGAGCCAGCCGGAAGCGAACCACAACGGTGGCACGATCACGTTCGGTCCCGATGGCTACCTCTACATCGGGCTCGGGGACGGCGGCGGCGCCGGCGACTCGCACGGGGCGACCGGAAACGGACAGCTCTTGAGCACGCTGCTCGGCAAGATCCTGCGCATCGACGTGAACGGGACGAGCGCGGGGAAGGCGTATGCGATTCCTGCGGGTAACATGACGGGAGCGGACGTCGCGCCCGAGATCTTCGCGTACGGTCTCAGGAATCCTTGGCGGATGAGCTTCGACCCGTGCACCGGTGATCTCTTCGTCGGTGACGTCGGGCAGGGCGACATCGAGGAGATCGACGTCGTGCCCGCGCGTAAGAGCGGGAACAACTACGGTTGGCGATTGCGCGAGGGCGAGAGCTGCTTTCCCCCGGGTTCCGATTGCAACCCGCCGGACACGTTGGTCGGTCCGATCGCCCAATATCCGCATTCGCAGGGGCTCTCGGTCACGGGCGGCTACGTTTACCGCGGCTCGGCGATTCCGGGCCTGCGCGGGACGTATTTCTACGCGGACTACAGCTCCGGGCGCTTCTGGTGGCTCAAGTACGTGAACGGCACCGCCACCGGCGTGAAGGACATCACCTCGGATATCAATCCGGTGCCTCCGATCGCGCAGATTTCGTCGTTCGGCATGGACGGGCGCGGCGAGCTCTACGTGACGAACTTCGGCAGCGACAGTCCAACGGCTCGCGGTTCGCTGTTTCGCATCGAGGCGGAGTGAGCTCGGGGCCTTCTGCGATCACGGAGCTGACGGCGCTCTTGAAGCGCGCGCGGCGCGTGCTCGCCTTCACCGGCGCCGGTATCTCGACCGGCAGCGGCATCCCCGACTTTCGCGGACCGAAGGGCGTCTGGCAGACGCGAGCGCCGACTTACTATCAGGACTTCATCGCCAGCGAGCGCGCGCGCTGCGAGTACTGGGAGTTCAAGCTCGAGAGCTGGCACGTGTTTCGCGACGCTCGGCCCAACGAAGCGCACCTCGCGCTGGTCGAGCTCGAGCGCATCGGCAAGCTCGAGGCGCTGGTGACGCAAAATGTCGACGGCTTGCACCAGGCTGCGGGGACGTCGCAAAAGCTCTTGATCGAGCTCCACGGCACGAACAGCGAAGTGGAGTGCATCGGCTGCGGGAAGCGCGAGCCACCGCAGCGCAGCATGGATGACTTCGCTGCGTCGCGCCGGCCGCCGCGCTGCCTCGGCTGTGACGGCCTGATGAAGCCGGCTGTGGTCATGTTCGGGCAAGCGCTCGTCCCCGAGCATCTCGAGCGAGCGCGCGAGGCGGCCGAAAGCGCCGACCTGATCCTGGCGCTCGGGTCGTCGCTGGTGGTGACACCGGCCGCGAACATTCCGCTGTTCGGCGCGCAGCGCGGGACGCCGTACGTGATCGTGAACCAGGGCGAGACGCCCCACGACGAGGTCGCGACGCTGCGCATCGACGACGACGTGGGGAAAGTCCTGGCGCCGGCCGTGGCCGCGCTGACAAAAGACATGAATTGAACGCTGTTTTCCGCGTTTGACGGAAGCTATTGATCGTGCTCGGATGAAAGCAATGGACCTGAACGACCTGGTCAAAGGTCTGCTATCCGAGCTCGAAAAGGTTTCGAAGAGCGATGCCGTCGTCGGCACCGTGCGCGACGCCGGCAAGGCCAAGGTGCTGCCCCTGAGCAAGGTCACCATCGGCTTCGGCACGGGCACCGCCGACATCGGCGGCAAATCGCAGCGCGAAGGCAGGGAGAAGGACGCCGGGATCGAAGGCGGCGGCGTCGGCGGCGCGCTGATGGTCGAGCCCAAGGCGTTCGTAGTGGTCGGTGAAGACGGTGTGCCGCACATGCTCGCGCTGAAACGTGGCAAGACCGCGGTCTTGCGCAACGGCGTCGAGATCGACGGTTCGCCCAAGCTCCCCGGCCGAGCGCCGCTCGAGCTCGAAGGCAAACCGAAGAAGTAGAGCCGGGTCGCGCGGGTGGACACTGCGCTGGTCGTCGTCGGTGTTCTGATCGCGCTTTTTTTGATCGCGCTGCTCGTGCCCGCAAAACTCGTGGTGAGCGCGCAGGGCAGGGGAGATCCGAGCGGCGCCTGGGCGCTCGCGGCCGGGGCGCAGCTCGGGCCATTCGTGGCGAGCGGTGTGGGGGCCCGTGGTGTAACGCCGCGGATCGAGCTCAGGCTGTTCGGGCGAAAGCTATGGGGCGAGGAGCTCGGGGGGCACGGCGAGAGCGAGACCCGTCCGCTCGATCGCGCTCGGAAACGCTACGCGGGCGTCGAGCGCTGGTTCGACGTCGACACGTTCGGTCTGTGGTTGCTCGACGAGCGGCGGCGAGTGCGGATCGAGCAGATGGTGCTGGAGCTTCGCTACTCGTTCCAGGACGTCGCGCTGACCGGCAAGATGCTCGGCGCCGTGTACGTCTTGAGCGGCCTTTTGCCGCCGCCGATCGAGCTCCGTCAGGAGGTCTCGTGGGAGTCGGTGGATCGCGCGAGCGCCGCCCTGGACGCCCGCATCAAGCTCCGGCCCGGCTTGATACTCGTCGACTCGGCGTGGTTCGTGCTACGAAACGTAAAGCTGAGAAAGCGTTCAGGGACCCCGCACGGAGAAACAGAGATCACATGAGCACCAAGATCAGCGAGCTCGTCAACACGCTGCTCGACGGGGTGCACGGCATCTCGAAGAGTGAGACCATCATCGGGGAGCCGCAGCAGGCCGGCGAGGCCACGGTGATCCCGGTGCACCGCTTGAAAATCGCTTTCGGTGCCGCCAACGCCAAGGCGGGCGCTCACGCGGGCAAGTCGGGTGCCGACACCGGCGGGCAGGGCGCGGGCGGCGCGGTCGAGCTCGATCCGGTGGCGGCGATCGCCGTCGGCAAGGACGGCCACGCGCATCTGCTCACCGTGGATTCCGATGCGGTGAGCAGCTGGTCGCAACTCCTGGCAGAGGTTCCCGATCTCGTGGCGCGCCTCGCGCACACGGTCGGCGACCGCGTCACTCTCGAGCTAAAGACGCGCGGCCTGCGCGACAACGAGGGCCTGAATAGCGGCGAGACTCACGCCGCGCTGCCCGAGAAGTCAGAGAGCAAGAAATAGCTAGCCAAGCCCCGCTACCGAGCGCTCGAGGCGGCTCACGCCTTCGGCGATCGCCTCCGCGGTCACGCTGAGCGTCGGACGGAAGCGCACCGAACGCGGGCCACACGGCAGCACGATCATCCCGTCCTCGAAGCAGCGCCGCACCACCTTGGCTCGAAAATCGCCGTTCGGCAGGTCGAGCGCGCACATCAGCCCGAGCCCGCGCGCGTTGCTCACGACGCCCGGATAGCGCTGCTGGAGCCCGACCAGCCCGGCGAGAAGCTCGCTCCCGCGCAGCTTGGCGTTCTCGATCAGCCGTTCCTCGGCGATGATTTCGAGCAGGCGCGTGCAACGCACCATGTCGACCAGCGACGCACCCCAGGTGCTGTTGATCCGGCTCGGCACCGCGAAAACGTTGTCCTTCACTTCGTCGAGCCGGCGCGAAGCAAAGATGCCTCCCACCTGCATCTTCTTCGCGAAACACAGGATGTCGGGTGCGATGGCGTGGTGCTGGTACGCCCACCAGGCTCCGGTCAACCCGACTCCGGTCTGCACCTCGTCGTAGATCAGGAGCGCCTCGCGCTCGTCGGCCAGGCGGCGCAGCTCGCGTAAAAACTCGGGGCGGAAGTGGCGATCGCCGCCTTCGCCCTGGATCGGCTCGAGCAAGATCGCAGCGATGTCGTCGCGGTGCTCGTCGAAGGCGCGCTCGGCGCGGGCGATCGCATCCCGTTCGGCGAGCATCACGCGTTCGAGATTCGGTTCGTCGAGCGGAAATTCGATGGCCGGGCTCGGGATCCGGGGCCAGTCGAACTTGGGATAGTAGAGCGTCTTGACCGGATCGGTGTTGGTGACGCTCATCGTATAACCGGAACGGCCGTGAAACGCGTGCTCCAGGTGCAGCACCTGGCCCCCACGTTCACCCCGCCCGTTCGCTAGGTTCTTCCGGACCTTCCAGTCGAAGGCCGCCTTCATCGCATTTTCGACGGCGAGCGCTCCGCCCTCGATGAAAAAGTAGTGGGGGAGCTCGGGCGGTGCGGCGGTGCGCTCGAGGGTATCGACGAACTCCGCGAGGTACTCCGTGTAGTAGTCCGAGTTCGAGATCTTGGTGCGGGCGGCTCGCACCAGGCGCGCCTGGGTCTCGGCGTCGCAGAACCCGGGGTGGTTCAGGTCGATCGGGTTCGAGGCGAAGAAGCTGAAAAAATCGAGGTAGAGCTTGCCGGTGAGCTTGTCTCGAAGCCACGACCCGCCGCTGTGATCCAGGTCCACGACGATCGGGTAGCCGTCCACCAGGAGGTGTCGGCGCAGCGTGTCATGCACGGCTGCAGGTTCGATCAGGGTGCGATGGATCATGGGAACGCGGGGCGGTAACGGAGCCGAGAAGAGGGGATCCTTCCGCACATTCTAACACTCGTGTTCGCTCTCGGCCCGCGGCGCCTAGCCGAAAAACCGCCCGAACACCGAAACTTCGCCCAACGCGGTGCGGAGGGGTTCTGCTAAAAGCGTAGGTCGCGATGGCTGACAGAAAAGCGATGCTCGAGGCGGCAGGGGCGTATTTGAAACAGCACCCGGAGGAGCTGGTGCGTGCCGCGAAGAACCTCGTTGCGCTGCGCCTGGGGGTTCCGCTCGATGCCCTGCGCTGGCTGGTCGGTCAAGCGCGGGGCAAACGCGTGCCAAAGGACGTCGAGATCGACGCCGTCCCGCCGGGCGTCCGCTTTGGCGCCACTCTCGAGCTGATGAGCACGCCGATCCGCGCGTCGGCGGTGGTCTTCGTGGAAAACGTGGGGCTCAGCGCGGAGGAGCTCCGGCTCGAGCTTCGCCTGGCCGAGGTCAAGCTCAAGGTGCTCGACGACACCGCGGAGTCGCCGGTTGCCGCACTGATCCGCTCCGGAGCGCTCGATCTGAGCAAGCCCGGCAATCTCGCCGCATTCATGCCGAAGCGCCCCGCGGTGCTGGTCGAGGCCGCCGACGATCGTATCGTGCTCGACTTCAAGCGCCACCCGAAGCTCGCCTCGAACGAGCGCTTCGAACGCGCCTTGCGCCTTTTGGTTCCGATGGTCACTGTCTCTTCGATTACGACCGACGCCGACCACCTGGACCTCGCCCTGCGGGCTTTCCCGGAAGGCATCTCGGAAGCCGTAGGCGCGCTGCGCGGAGTGCTCTGATTTCATCGGGCGGCGGCGAGATGCTTGACGCGAGCATCGCCGATCGGTCCGCATGAGTCACGAGCAGGTGATCGACCGCCCCGCCTCGCGCCGCGCGGAGATCATCGAGGTCTGGCGGCGCGCTGCGCCGTACGTGCTGTTTGCGATCGCCGTCACGACTCTGAGCTCGGTCGTCAACGTGCGGTACCCGGGCCGCGCCGCGCCGTGGGCTTTTCTCCTGCCTTCGCTGGACGTCGTGGGCCTGCTCGCCTGTTATGCGGCGGTCGGCCGCTTCGGCTGGCGCGTGCCGACGCTGCTGCACGGGGCGCTGGTGGGATTCTTGCTGTTCGTTCGGGTCTTCCGCATCGCGGACGGGATCGAGACACGATACCTGTATCGGAGCTTCAATCTGTGGAGCGATGCCCAGCTGATTCCCGAGTTTGCGCGCCTCTTGTACTCGACGCTGCCGATCGCGAAGTTCTTGCTCGCCGCGACCGCTGCGACAGGGGTTCTGGTCGGCGTCGGCGTGGCGACCAGTTACGCGCTGCGCTACTGCGAGCGCTTCTTGCGGACTCCGCGGCACGCGGCGTTCTTCGCGGGCGGAGTCGGCGTGTTCCTGGTGATTTCGCCACTGACCCGCCCCGGTAAGTACCCGCAGCATCACCTCGGCGCTTTTGCCTCGAGCGTGTTGCCGAGGCTCGGCGAGGAAGCGGACTTCATTCTTCAAGTGCACGGCTACCGCAGCGAACGGCTGGCCGAAATAGCGCGCGTTCAACGCGAGCTTTCGGCGCTTCCGACCAATCTCGACAAGCTGCGCGGCCACGACGTGTTGCTGTTCGTGATCGAGTCTTACGGCGCAACCGTCTTCGAGCGAGAGTTTTTCAGTACGCGCCTGGGGCAGGTCTACGACGCGTTCGACGCGAGCCTCGAGCGCAATGGTTTCGCCGTGGCGTCGAACCTCTTCGATTCGCCCACCTATGGTGGTGGTTCTTGGCTCGCGCACGCCACGCTCGCGACCGGCGTGCGGGTGTCGAACCAGTTTCAATATTCGCTGCTCAAGTCGGCGTCGCCGCAGACGATGGCCGGCTTCTTCAAAGCCGCGGGGTTCAGGACCGTCTTGGTACAGCCTGCCACCACGCACAACCTGCCCACCGAGGACTTTCACCGCTTCGAGCAGTGTTACTACGCGGTGGCGTTCGACTACACGGGTCCCAGCTTCGCGTACGCGCCGATGCCGGACCAGTACGTGATCGACTTCATCCACCGGCAAGAACGCGCGCACGGCGGTCCGCCGCGCTTCATCGAATACGCGCTGGTGTCGAGCCACTTGCCCTGGACGGAGCACGCGCCGATCGTCGAGGACTGGACCAAGATCAAGAACGGCGCGATCTATCGCACGCTCGAGAAAGTCACCTTTCCCGGCTCGTGGGACGACTTCTCTCAGGGTTCGCCGGGTTACGCCCATGCGCTCGGCTACGACCTCGAGGTGCTGCGCCGCTACGTGATCGAGCGCGTCACGGATGACGCACTCGTGATCATCGTCGGCGATCACCAACCGGCCGCCCAGGTCACTCTCGATAGCCCGGACCAGGGGGTGCCGATCCACGTCATGAGTCGAAACCGGGCGTTCGTGGAGATGTTCGTGGCTCGCGGCTACACGCGTGGAATGCGTCCGGCCTTGAATGGACGCCGACTCGGGCTCGAGGCGTTCCTGCCCGCGTTCCTCCAGGATTTTTCGGAGCCGTCCGTTCGGTCGGGACCCGGCCGAGCTCGCGAGCCCTGACCTTGTGTGCGTGAGCTTCTCCGTGCATCCCGAGACATCTTCGTGAACTTTACTTCTTGGGTGCTCGCAGTAACGCTCGCGGGCTGCGGCCATTCCGAGCGCGAGCAAGGAAATTCTTTTTCGCGGCGCGTAACCGCGAGCGTTCGACATCGAGCTGAAACGGGACGTGAGCGCGTTCGAGGCAGAAACACACGCTCGTCGGTAACGTTACGGTAATCTTGTTGTCGCCAGGTGTAGGCGGCGATGCCACCGCTGCCCACCGCGACGCGTTCTTTGAGCGCCTCGCACGAGGTTCGAGCGCACAAGGCATGTTAATCTTCGGCTCATGACAAACCGTGCTCGACTGTGGGAGTGCGCGATGCTCGGTGCTTGCACGCTCCTGGGTTTTTCGGTGTCCGGTTGTGGCAGCGACGACGAGACTGCAAAAACGACGGGCCCGCAGCAGCCAGGCCCGCAGCCGATCGAGCTCGAAATGCATGTGGACAACGTGCCCGTGGGCATCGAGGCCACGCAGTGCCGCAAGCTCCGCATCGGCAACACCGGGCCGGTGGCGATCGGCAGGCTGGTCAACGACATCTCGAACTCGTCCCATCATTTCGTGGTTTCGAGTATCGACGAGGGTACGGACGAGGCGCTCGAAGAGCGTCCGGAACCCTACGATTGCGATCCGTTCCGCGCGCCGCTGTTCGGTTCACCGC
>Ga0111538_10006938_pt1 | contig 15298 bp, 14 predicted proteins | sample SoiMethybrSBSTD1_FD_79669 | JGI IMG/M metagenome (GOLD analysis project Ga0111538, IMG submission 79669) | Bulk soil microbial communities from a Populus tree surrounding site in Tennessee, USA - Soil MetaG P. TD hybrid SBSTD1 (version 2)... | ecosystem: Environmental > Terrestrial > Soil >...
GCCGCGAGGAGACAACCCGCATGCGCCTGCCGCTCGAAGACGTCACCGTCATCGATCTGAGCCACGCTCTCGCCGGCCCCTTCTGCTCCACCATGCTCGCCGACTTCGGTGCGCGAGTGATCAAGCTCGAGCCCAAGGGCGCGGGCGACATCGCGCGCGCGTGGGGGACGCCGCTGCCGGGCGGCGAGACCGCGTACTTCGTGAGCCTGCACCGCAACAAGCAGGGGATCGAGGTGGATCTCAAGCATCCGCGGGGCAAGGAGATCTTCTTCGAGCTCGTCGGCCGCGCCGACGTCGTCCTCGAGAACTACCGCACGGGCGCGCTGGAGCGCCTGGGCCTGGCCTATGCGGAAGCCCGCAAGCGCAATCCCGGCATCATCTACTGCTCCGTCTCCGGCTTCGGCCAGGACGGCCCCTATCGCGACCGCGCCGCGCTCGACCTCATCCTCCAGGCGGAGAGCGGGATGATCTCGGTGACCGGGGAAGAAGGCGGTCGCGGCGTGCGCGCAGGAACCTCGATCGCCGACATGACGGCCGGCATGTACGCGGCGTTCGGGATCATGCTGGCGCTGCGCGTGAAGGAGCGCACGGGGCAGGGCCAGGCCATCGACGTCTCGATGCTCGAGGGCCAGATGTCGCTCCTGGGCACCATGATCGGCGGCTTTCTCGCCGACGGTGAGCTGCCCGCGCCCATGGGCACCGCCTACAAGGCCTTGCTTCCCTATCAGACGTTCCGGACCAAGACCCGCGACCTCGCTCTCGCGGTCGGTAGCGAGAAGCTCTGGCAGATCTTCTGTCCCGCGATCGGCCGCCTGGAGCTGGCGAACGATCCGCGCTATCGCCGGAACGCCGACCGCGCGAAGAACCGCGCCACACTCATCCCGCTGCTGCAGGACGTCTTCCTGACCAAGACCTACGAGGAGTGGGAGGCGATCTTCCTGCCCAAGGGCATCCCCTTCGGCGCCATCAACAACATCGCGCAGGTCGTCGCGCATCCTCAAGTCGCGGCCCGCGGCACCCTCGTGGAGATGCAGCACCCGCGCGCGGGCAAGGTGAAGATGGTGGGCGCCCCGGTGCGCCTGTCCGGGACACCGGGCTCGGTACGGACACCGTCCCCATGCTCGGCGAGCACACGACGGAGGTGCTGCGCGAGCTGCTCGGCATGAGTCCGGAGGCCGTGGCGGCTCTCCGAGACGAGGGTGTGATCGGGGGACCACCGACGCTGTAACAGTTGGCTGGCGGAGCAGCCTTGAGCGAATGTCTAGTCGCTACTTCTTACCCGCGAAGAACTCCTTGATATTCTCGCCGCTGAATTTGGCGCCTTCGACGATGGTACGGCCGACGCCTGTAAACATCTCCTTGAACCCCGGGCCGACCTGACTCTGGCCGATCTGCTTGGCGCCCTTCTCGACCTGACTGGTCGCGCCGTCTACCTTGCTCTTGTCGGCGGCACCGGCCGCACCCGAATACATCGCCACGACCGCAACGAATACCGGAGTGATCAAGAACCGGCGATGCTTCGCCGTCATGACACGCCTCCTTACCGTCTAGCAGCGGCCCTGCTTGGCGAGCCCGGGCGGACAGCCGCGTCCCGGCCCTTCATCTCGGCCCATTTTCTTCGCGTGGCCTGGAGGAATCCTGTAATACGTCACTGGAACCCCCAGAACGGGTTGAGGTACCCGATCCCGCGAAATCGTAGACCAAGAGTCGCCACGCGTGGTGGCGACGAACCAGGCTCCTTCGTGGAAACTGTAGTACCGCCCTCCGTAGGAGAAGAAATTGATACTCGAGCTGGGCGCGTAGTAAACCGTCGTCCCCGGCACGACCACGAGCTGGGGTGGAGTCGTGACGATGATCGGCGGCGGTGGCGCTGTAACGACAACCGCCGGCGGTGGCGGCGCAACCACGACCGGCGGCGGCGCAGGCACGCCAATATTGACTCCAATCTTGACGCCGTCCGCGGCTGCGGAACTGACGGTCATCAGAGCAACGACTGCTGCCAGTCCGAGAACGCGCATTGGGCGGACCTCCTGGGGATGATTCTTCAGATCGGGAGAGGTGCATAACGGCTGCCAGCCCCGCGCGAGGGGCCTGCATCATGATTTATCGATATTTAGAGTGCGAGTGCTAGTGTGACCCGTCGAAAATCCGACAGGCTGATCTTCGGCGCTGGTCGCCGGTCCGTCTCCGCACTATCCTTCGCCCTGGACCTCGCGATGACGACGCGCTCCCATCGCCGCTGCCGGGCGGCTAGGTGTGATCGGGACCATTGCGCCCTTAAGTGCGTAAAATGACCGATATCCGCCGCGGGACACGCGTCCCGGGTGAAACTGCGTCGAGCAGGCCCGCCACAAGGGTGAGGATGCAGGGTCCTCACGTCCTCGGCGTGGATAGCCGCCGGAGTAACGCCCGGACGGCGGACCATTCCCGCTCACGGTGCCTGCTATTCTGCAGCCCGTGACCACGTTCGGTATCGGCGCGCCGGTCAGGAGACGCGAGGATTATCGTCTCCTGACGGGTCAGGGACGCTACGCCGACGACCTCAATGCGCCGGATCAGGCCTACGCGGCGTTCGTGCGCTCGCCCCACGCGCACGCCGACGTCGTGGCGATCGATGCGGCGCCGGCGCTCAAGGTGGCGGGCGTGCTCGGCGTGTTCACCGGGCGCGATCTCGTGGCCGATGGCGTCGGAACGATCCCGACGCTGATCGCCGAGCGGGGCGGCGGCATCCGGAGCCGCGACGGCTCGCCCTTCGCGGAGCCACCGTGGTATCCCCTGGCGACGGACCGCGTGCGTCACGTCGGCGAGCCCGTCGCCATCGTCGTCGCGACGACGCCGGCGGCTGCGCAGGATGGCGCCGAAACGGTAGCGGTGGACTACGCGGCGCGGCCCCTCGTGGTCGACGCGGTCGCGGCTCTCGCCGAGGGCGCGCCGGACCTGCACGCCGGCGTCACCCTCAATCGCTGCTACGACTGGGAATGTGGGGATGCCGCGGCCACCGCGCGCGCCATCGACGACGCCGCCCACGTCACGCGCCTGACGCTCCTCGACAACCGCCTCGTCACCTGCTTCCTCGAGCCACGCGCGGCCCTCGCCGAGTGGGATGCCGCCGCCGAGCGCTACACGCTGCACGCCTCACTGCAGAGCGTCCACGCCCTGGCGCTCAACCTCGCGCGCATCCTCCGCGTCCCCACCGCGCAGGTGCGCTGCGTGACGCCCGACGTCGGTGGCGGCTTCGGCTCGAAGATCCAGCCCTATCCCGAATACGTCGCCCTCGCGTGGGCGGCGCGTCACCTCCGCCGGCCGGTCAAGTGGGTCTCGAGCCGCACGGAGGGTTTCCTCGCGGATGCGCAGTCGCGCGACCATGTGCTCGAGGGTGAGCTGGCCCTCGACGCCGCGGGGCACATCACCGCCCTTCGCGTGCACTCGACGCAGAACCTCGGGGCCTACGTCGCCACGGGGATGCCGATCTCGATCATCCTGAACATGGAGCGCATGGTCTCCGGGCTCTACACCATTCCCGCGATTCATCTGAGGCTCGAGGGCGCCTTCACCAACACCGTGCCGATCAACGTGTATCGCGGCGTTGGTCGCCTCGAGTGCGTCTATACGGTCGAGCGGCTGATCGAGCGAGCCGCGCGCGAGACCGGTCGCGATCGGGCCGTCATCCGACGCCTCAACATGGTCCGGACGTTCCCGTATCGGACGGCCACCGGCGCGATCTACGATTCCGGTGACTACGTCGCCCGCCTTGACGAGGCTCTCGAGATCGCCGACGTCGCCCGATTCCCGGGGCGGCGCGACGAAGCCGCCCGGCGCGGCAAGCTGCGCGGTATCGGCATCGGGCCGTATCTCGAAGGGACCGGCGGTGTGCCGCGCGAGTACGCCGAGGTGCGGGTGCTGCCCACGGGACTCGTCGAGGTGCCGATCGGCAGCGTGTCACAGGGCCAGGGGCACGAAACCGTCTTCGCCCAGGTGGTCGCCGAACGTCTCGGCGTTGCCTTCGAGACGGTGCGCATCGTCCAGGGCGACACCGATCGGGTGGCGGACGGTGTCGGCACATTTGCCTCGCGCTCGATGGTCCGAGGCGGCAGCGCGGCCGTCGAGGCATCGGATCTGGTCGTCGCCGCCGGAACGCGGATGGCGGCGCATCTCCTCGAGGCCGCGGCGGCCGACGTCGAGTATCGCAAAGGCGCGTTCACGGTCGTCGGCACCGACCGATCGATCGGGCTCTTCGACGTCGCGCGCGCGGCGGCCTCGGGCGGGTTACCGGACGCCCTCGGCACCGCGCTCGCGGCCGCCACGATGCACGAGAATCGAGCGTTCGCATTCGCGAATGGGTGCGAGATCTGCGAGCTCGAGGTCGATGCCGAGACCGGAGCCGTCACGATCGTCGCGTGGACCGTGGTCGACGACTCCGGCCGCTCGGTGAACCCGATGATCGTCCATGGGCAGATGCACGGCGCCGCGGCACAGGGCATTGGCCAGGCGCTGACCGAACACTGCGTCTACGACCCGGCGAGCGGCCAGCTGCTGTCAGGGTCCTTCCTGGACTACGCCATCCCGCGCGCCGGCGATCTGCCGGCGATCTCCGTCACCAGCCGTGACGTGCCGAGCCCGACCAACCCGCTCGGCGTCAAGGGCGCCGGCGAGGGCGCCACCGTCGGCGCCCCGGGCGCCGTCATCCACGCCATCCTGGATGCGCTCGCGCCGCTCGGCGTGACGCACATCGACATGCCCGCCACCCCGGCGCGAGTGTGGCAGGCGATCAAGGAGGCCCGCGCGTGAAGAACTTTCGAGATCGAGTGGCGGTAGTGACGGGCGCGGCGAGCGGCATCGGCCTGGCGCTGGCCGAGCGCTTCGCCGCTGAGGGCATGAAGGTGGTCATGGCCGATATCGAGGCCGGCACACTCGCGACGGCCTCGGAGGGGCTGCGGCGGCAAGGGGCGGCGGTTCTGGCCGCTCGCATCGACGTCTCGCGCCCCGAGGAGGTGGAGCGGCTGGCGGAGGAGACCTATCACGAGTTCGGCGCGGTCCACGTGGTGTGCAACAACGCCGGCGTTGCGGTGATCGGCGCCGTCCACGAGCACACGCTCGCGGACTGGCAGTGGGTGATCAACGTCAACCTCTGGGGCGTGATCCACGGGGTGCGCGCGTTCCTGCCACGGATGCTGGCCGAGGGCGACGAGGGCCATTTCGTCAACACCGCGTCGATGGCGGGGCTCACCACCTCTGCGTTCATGTCGGTGTACGACGTGACCAAGCACGGCGTCGTCGCGCTCTCGGAGTCGATGTACAAGGAGCTGACAACGACCGGCGCGCCGATCGGTGTCTCGGTGGTCTGCCCCGGGCTGATCGACACCAACATCATGCGCTCGTCGCGCAATCGACCCGAGAGCCTCGGCGAGGAGGGCAAGGCCGGACCGATGGCGCAGGCCTTCGGCCAGGCGCTCTCGGATCGGCTCGCCGGCGGCTACCCGCCGTCGGAGGTGGCCAACCAGGTCGTCGCCGGCATCCAGGAGGGGCGCTTCTACATCGTGCCCGCTCAGCCCGAAGTGAAGGGCAACATTGCGATCCGCGCCCAGGACCTGCTCGAGCTCCGGAACCCGACGCTGCGCCGCAGCTAGCGAGGCGTCTTGGCGGGCCTCCTCTGAACGACCTCACGACCCAGCTGGGCGATCTGGCCTAGCGCATCTTCCTGGGACATGCCAGGCCACTGGACGCGGAAGATGAAGTGATTCACTCCGAGCGCGCGCGCGTGCCGCTCGATGTCGGCCCGACATTCCTCCGCATTGCCGACGATGAATCGATCGCGCGCGAGATCGTCGAACGGCGCTGAGAGACTCTCCCCTTTCGGCATCGGCTTGTCGAGGCCCCAGTCCGCATACGCTCGATACTTTGGCTCGAGATAGGGCTTCGCCTCGTCGAGGGCGGCACGGCGCGTACCGGCGATGCGGAACTCCTTGAGGATCGGAGCGTCATTCGGAAACGTGCGGCCCGCGGCGGCGAGCGTCTGCCGGTAGAGCGTCATCTGGCGTTCCAGCGTCGACAGGCTCGCGTGGGGGTTGATGAGCCAGGCGTCGCCGTGCCTGGCCGCGCGCTCGACCGCCGGGTCACCGCTGGCCCCGATCCACACCGGTGGATGCGGCCGCTGCACCGTCTTGAGCGTCAGCACCGCGCGGTGCAGCCTGAAGTGGCGACCCTCGTGGGTCACCTCGGGCTCCGCCCACAACCGCCGCGCGACCTCGAGCACCTCGAGGAACCGCGACACGCGCACCTTCATCTCCACGTCGAAGGCGTTGAACTCCTCGGGTCGGTAGCCCAGACCGCAGCCGAAAATGAACCGGCCGCCGCAGATGACGTCGAGGGTCGCCACCTGCTCCGCCACGTACACGGGATTGTGGATCGGCAGCAGGAAGACGTTGGTCCCAACCTGCATGGAGCCAGCCTCCCCCGCCAGCCGGCCGAGCACGGGCAGCTGCTGCAGCATCTGGAACGGCGTTGCCAGATAGTGCTGACTCACCCACACGGAGTGCAGGCCGTTGTCGCGCGCGGCGCGCACTTGATCCAGCAGGCCCTCGAGCCGCTTGCTCGCGCTCTCGCCGGCCGGGAATTGCGTGTTGAGCAGCAGTCCGAATTTCATCGTACGGTCCTCCCGCGCTCGTCCTTCATCGCTTTTCGGTGAGAAGGCCCGCGGCGTCGCGGACCGCATTCAGGATCAGGTTATAACCGGCGCAGCGGCAGAAGTTGCCGCTCAGGAACTCGCGGATCTCGTGGTCGGTCGGCCGGGGATGCTCGTCGAGCAGCGCCTTGGCGGTGATGACCAGGCCCGGCGTGCAGAAGCCGCACTGGATGGCGCCATGGCGAACGAACGCATCCTGAATTGGATGCAGCGCAGCGTCGGTGGCCACGCCCTCGATCGTCGTCACGCGCGTGCCGGCGGCGCGTACGGCTAGCGCCAGGCACGCGCGCGTGAGCCGGCCGTCGACCAGTACCGTACACGCGCCGCACGAGCCCTCGCCGCAGCCTTCCTTGGTCCCGAGCAACCCCAGGCCGTCGCGAAGCAGCTGGATCAGCGTCCAGTGGCCGGCAACGTCCACGCGTACCGCACGCTCGTTGACGGTGAGCTCCACCACGGGCATCACGCCGCTCGCTCTTCCGTCAGGCCGGTCACAACGCGCCGCACCCAGACGCGCAGCATGTCGCGCCGGTACTCGGCGGTGCCCTGCAGATCGTCCATCGGCTCGACCTCACCGGCGGCGGCGTCGGCTGCCCGCGCGATTGTTGCCTCGTCGAGCTCGTGGTCACGCAGCGCCGCTTCCGCCCGGGCGAGGACCATGGGCGAGGCGCCCACGCCGCCCACGGCCAGGCGCGCGAGGCGGCAGCGGCGGCCGTCCAGCACAAGCATGGCCGCCAGCCCCACCAGCGCCTTGTCTTCCTGCGCGCGTGGCGTCCACTTGAGATACCGCCAGCGCGCGCCGGCGGGCATGGCCGGGACGTCGATGCGGGTCAGCACCTCGGCCTCGTGCAGCGCTGTGGCATAGAAGCCGGTGAAGAACTCGGTGATCGGCACCGTGCGGGCGCCGCCGGGGCCGTGCAGGCGGACGGTCGCGCGAAGGGCGAGGAGCGCCGGCGATGGGTCCGATGCCGACTCGCCATAGCAGAGGTTGCCGCCCAGCGTCCCCATGCTGCGCACGGTCGGGCTCGCCACCCGCCCACACGCGTACGCCAGCAGTGGGCTGCGCTCCTGCACGACCTTCGCGTGCGACACGGCCCAGTGCGTGGCGACGCCGCCGATGCTCAACCCGCCCGCCGTCGCAGGGGCGATGTCGGCAAGCCCAGGAATCCGCGCAATGCTGACGAGCCGCTCCGGGCGCAGCACCGAGTGCTTCATGAGCGGCACGAGCGCTGTGCCCCCCGCGATGACCCGCGCATCGTCGCCGCCGCTCCGGAGTGCGGTGACGGCCTCATCGACTGTCTTGCTCTCGACGTACTCGAACGGGCGCAGGATCATCGGTCGGCGCTTGCCCGGAGCGCGCGATAGATCTTCTCGGCGCGGATCGGTAGATCCTTCACCTGGACGCCGACCGCGTCGTACACCGCGTTGCCCAGCGCGGCCGGGACGGGTGCGAGCGCCGACTCGCCGATGCCCTTGGCCCCGTACGGCCCCTCGTCGTGCCCGCTCTCGACGATGATCACGTCCGTGTCGGGCATGTCCACCGTGGTCGGGATCTTGTAGTCGAGAAACGTCGGGTTCAGCGTGCGACCGCCGTCGAAGGCGACCTCCTCCATCATGGCCATGCCCAGACCCATGATCGCGGAGCCGTCGATCTGCTGCACGCACGCGAGCGGGTTGATGGCCTTGCCGGCGTCGGCGGCTGCCGCCATCCTGGTCACCGTGAGCTGTCCGGTGTCGGGATCGACCTCCGCCTCGATGCCGATGGCCGCATACATCCAGAAGATCGACGGCCGGCTCGACTGCCCGGTCTCGGCATTCATGGTGTCGTAGAGCGGCTTGGTGTTGACGACGCCCTTGCCCAGCACGGTCCCGGGGCCGCCGTAGAACTTGGCGATGACTTGCCCGTAGCTGAGCTCGCGATCCGGCGCGCCGCGCACGGCCACCGCGCCGTCGCGCATTTCCAGATCGCGCGGGTCCACCTCGATGACGGCCCCGGCCATGTCGAGGAGTTGGCGCCGCACGTCGGCGGAGGCCTTCTTCACCACGAGCCCCATGTGGAACGTCGTGCGGCTGGACGTCGATGACCGGTCGAATGGCGTCACGCTCGTATCCGGCATCACGCAGCGGACCTTGTCCATCGGCACCGACAGCTCCTCGGCCGCGATTTGCGCCAGCACGGTGTGCGCGCCCTGGCCATGCTCGACGGCGCTCGTGATCACGTCGACGCTGCCATCGTTGTTGAGCTTGACGAAGCCGAACGACGCCGTCGGCGTCAACGTGGATTTGAGGATGCAGGCCAGCCCGCGGCCGCGGCGGGCACCCGACCGCGCCGTCCGCTCCAGCGGCGTCTCGTAGCCGATCGAGGTCGCCACCCGCTCCAGGCACTCGCCGAGTCCGACGCGGTGCATGCGCTCCCCCGTCACGCTGACATCGTCCTCGCCGAGCAGGTTCTTGCGCCGGAGCGCGAGCGGATTCATCCCGAGCTCGCGCGCCACGCGGTCCACCTGCTGCTCGCCCGCCCACGCCACCTGCGGGATGCCGAGGCCCCGGAAGCCGCCGCCGGGCTGCCGGTTGGTGTAGACGAGGTAGCCGTCGATGCGCGCGTGGGGAATTCGGTAAGGCCCGAGCGAGCAGTAGCTCGCGTTCCGCACGATGACGGCGCCGATGTCGGCGTAGGCGCCCTTCTCCCAGTAGATGGTCGACTGCCGCGCCACCAGTGTGCCGTCCTTCTTGACGCCGGTCTTGATGGTGGTTCGCGTGGGCAGACGGCCTGCGCAGGTCAGGAACTCGTCCTCGCGGTCGAAAACGATACGCACGTGGCGGTTCGGCACCTTCATGGCCAGAAGGGCCGCGGCCGGGTTGATGGCGCGCAGGTACATCTTGGAGCCGTAGCCGCCGCCCACCATGTTGGTGATGACGCGCACGCGTTGCTGCGGCAGCTGAAGAAGATCCGCGAGCATGTCGCGCAGCGTGTGCGGGCCCATCGTGCTGGTCCACAGCGTCATCACGCCACCGGCGTCGTAGAGCGCGACGGTGACGTGCGGCTCCAGGTGCGCGTACTGCACGAACTGGGTCGAGAACGTGTCTTCGACCACGAGATCGCACTGCGACCAGGCCGCCTCGACGTCACCGCGGCGGAGCTTGAAGTGATAGGAGATGTTGCTGTCGGGCACGGGGTTCAGCACGAGGCCCGTGACCTGAGCGCGCTCGTACGACATCTGGTCCGGATGGATCAACGGGGCCCCCGGCGCCACCGCCGCCATCATGTCGAACACGCCGGGCAACTCCTCGTAGTCGACGACGATCCGCTCGATCGCCTCCTGGGCGGCGTCCTCGTCCTCCGCCGCCACCGCCGCGACGACCTCGCCCGCGTAGCGGACGCGATCGACGGCGAGCGCCGGCTGGTCTTTCTGGAAGAGGCCGTGGCGGCGGGAGCAGTCCTGCCCGGTGACGATCGCCCGGACGCCCGGCACCTTCGCCGCCGCCGACGTGTCGAGGTGGACGATGCGCGCGTGCGGGATACCGGCGCGGAGCGTCTTGCCGACGAGCATGCCGCCGAAGCGGACGTCGACGCCGTACATCGCGCCGCCGCGCACCTTGGCGGCCGCGTCTGTGCGCACCACCGACTGCCCCACCACGCTCATCGGCCCGCCTCGCCGGCCCGGATCTCCGCCTGCAGCGCCTGGGCGAACTTCTCGGTGATCTCCTTCGATTTGGACACGATCGCCTTGTGGCCGAGCGCGCCCAGCATCCCGCCCACTGCGACTTCCGAAGTGAGCGTCACCCGCGTGCCGCCCTCCGGCGTGGCCTCGAAGTCGACGCGGTCCTTCGAGCGGAGGTTGCCGATCGCGCCCTTGACGCTCTTGCCGACGGATGAGAGCGCCAGCGACTTGAGCGGATCTTTGCTCTCGACCTGCGTTGCCATCTCGAAGGTGGCCGAGATGAAGCCAACCTTCTGCGTGGCGAGCACCTTGTAGCGGTCGGGTCCGAGCACGTCGACCGACTGCACGCCGGGGACGCAGCGTGCCACCCGCTCGATGTCCTCGAAGAACTTCCACACTGCCGTCGGCGGCGCGTCGACGGTGAACGTCTCCTGGATCTGCATCCGCTATCCCTTCGCCCGTGCGGCGGCGAGCGCGCGCCAGATCGATTCCGCGGTGACCGGCAGACGGTCCAGCTCGACGCCGAAGGGCGCCAGCGCGTCGCATACGGCATTGGTGATGGCGGCAGCGGCCGCGATCGTCCCACCCTCACCCACACCCTTGATACCGAACGGCGTGACCGGTGACGGCGTCTCCAGGTGGTCAAGCTCGAAGACCGGCAGGTCGGCCGCCGTGGGCATGAAGTAGTCGACCATCGTCCCGTTGACGAGCTGCCCCGTGTCGCGGTCGTAGACGAGCTCCTCGAACAGTGCGGCCGCGATGCCCTGCGCGACCGCGCCCTGCACCTGGCCCTCGACGATCATCGGGTTCACCTGGGTGCCGCAGTCGTGGACGAGGATATAGCGTTGCAGCGCGAACTCGCCGCTGCGCGCGTTCACCTCCACCTGGACGACCACGGTGCCGTAGCCGAACGCGGACGACGGCGGATCGAAGTAGGCCGTCGCCTCGAGGCCCGGATCCTCACCCGGCGGCAGCGGATAGCCGAGGAAGGCCGCCTCGGACACGCGCTGGATCGAGACCTGCACGGACGGGTCGTCGCGGCGGCGGACGACGCCGGTGGTCGTCTCGAGCGCGGCCGGGTCGACACCGAGGATGGTGCCGCCGATGCGCAGCATCTTGTCGCGGATCTGCCCTGCGGCCTTCTCAATGGCGCCGGCGCCGGCAATCATCGTGCGGCTGGCGAAGCCGCCGACGCTGTACGGTGTGCCCTTGGAGTCGCCGCGGTGGATGGCGACATCGGCCGGATCGAGCCCCAGTAGCGAGGCGGCGATCTGGGCGAACGTCGTCTCCGTGCCCTGACCGAAGGTGGAGACGCCGGTGGAAATGGCCGCGCGCCCGGCGCGGTCCATCCGCACGGTCACGCTCTCGTAGGCGCCAAAGCGCGCCCCGCCCCGACCGAGGAAGGCCGAGGACGGATAGCCGGTGAACTCCACGTAGCACGACATGCCAACGCCGACGTGGCGCCCCTGCTGCCCCGATTCCTTCTGTCGGGCGCGGAACGTCTCGTAGCCCACGCGTGAGAGCGCCAGGTCCAGGCCGCGCGCGTAGTCGCCGCTGTCGTAGGTCACCCCGCTGACGTTCTTGAACGGCAGCTCATCGGGTCGCAGGAGATTGCGGCGACGAAAGTCGGCAGGATCCTGCCCGAGGCGGCGTGCCAGCCGATCGACGAGCACCTCGCGGACATAGTTCGACTCAGCCTGACCGTAACCTCGGTAGGCGCCCATGGGCACCTTGTTGGTGAGCACGACCCGCCGGTGGATGTCGGCGTCGTGGAGCCGATACGGGCCGGCCAGCATGACGTTCGTCAGCAGCGGCGGCCCCAGCGGCCCGTGGTACGCGCCAAGGTCGATCAGGTACCGGTCGCGCAGCGCGCGCAGCGTACCGTCGCGGTCGGCGGCCAGCGTCAGCGTGTGCACGGCCTCGCGCGCGTGGGCGGCGCCCCGGAAGAACTCGGTGCGGTCCTCGATCCACTTCACGGGCCGACGCGTGTCGATGGCCAGCAGCGCGGCGATGATGTCCTCGGGGTAGACGCCGATCTTGAGGCCGAAGGCGCCGCCCACGTCCGGGGCGATCACGCGCACGTCCGTCTCGTCCATGCGCAGGCAGTGCGCCAGCTGGGCCCGCAGCAGGTGCGGCGTCTGCGTGGAGGCCCACAGCTCGAGTGTGCTGGAGTCCTCGGCCCAGCGCGCGATCACACCGCGTGTCTCGATCGGCGCCCCGCTCACCCGGTTGATGCGGAACGTACCTTCGACCGTCACGGTCGCGTCAGCCAGCCGCCGGTCAGGCTCGCCCGCGCGCACGGTCGACTCGACGACCACGTTCGACGGCACGGTGGCGTGGAGCTGCGGCGCGCCGGGCCGCAGCGCGTCCTCGACGGTGACGACGTGCGGCAACGGCTCGTAGTCGATGTCGATCAGCTCGAGCGCGTCCTCGGCCACGTACCGGTCGACGGCGGCCACCGCCACGACGGGCTCGCCCTCGTAACGCGCGACCTCCTGCGCCATGCCGTAGAACGCCGTGGGCGCCGACCCGGCAAATGGCCGCAGCGCCGTGATCGCTTCCGTCCGGGCCACGACCTGCTGCCCGGTCAGCACGGCCTCGACGCCACTGTGCCCGAGCGCCCGTGTGACATCGATACTCCGGATGCGCGCGTGCGGGTACGGACAGCGGCCAATGGCGACGTGGAGCGTCAGGGTTTCCTCGACATCGTCGAGGAAGCGGCCGCTGCCCCGAAGAAGCCGATCGTCCTCCTTACGCTTCACGCTGGCGCCGAGCCAGGGCAGCTTATCCATCGCGCCGTCCCGCGGCCGCCTGGCGCAGATAGCGCTCGACGGCCTCGACGATGTTCTGGTAGCCCGTGCACCGGCAGAGGTTGCCGGCCAGCTCCTCACGCAGCGCGGCGCCCTCGAGGGCAACGCCGCGATCGGCCAGCGCCACGGCGCCGAGCAGAAAGCCCGGCGTGCAGTACCCGCACTGCAACGCGTGCGCGTCGCGGAACGCTTGCTGTACGGGGTGGAGCTCGCCTCGCCCGGCGAGCCCCTCGACCGTCGTGATCGAGTGGCCGTGCGCCTGGGGCGCGAGCATGAGGCACGACTTCACCGGCTCGCCGTCGAGTAGCACCGTGCAGGCGCCGCAGACGCCCTGCTCGCAACCGACGTGGGTGCCGTGCAGCTGCAGCTCGTGGCGCAGGAAGTCGACGAGCAGCCGGCGACTCTCGACGGATCGCTCGTAGGGCCGACCGTTGACCAGGAGCGCCACGGTCATTCGCGCGCTCATCGCCGCCGCGCTAGATCCTCGAGCGCGCGCTCAACGAGGATCGGAACGAGATGCCGCCGGTACTCGGCGGAGGCGCGGACGTCCGAGGTCGGGCCGGCCTCCTCCAGGCAGCGCGCGGCCGCCGCCGTAACGTCGGCCGGCTGCAGCCGCGTGCCGGCGAGCCCCTCGGAGGCGCGGCGCGCATAGCGAGCCCGGTCGGCGACGGCGCCGAGCCCGATGCGCATCCAGCGCCAGCTTCCGTCGGGCGCGCGCAGGCCGGTGGCCGCCACGCTCACCACGGCGAAGTCGCCGTGACGCCGTGCGTGCTCCACGACCACCGCCTCGGTGCCGGCGCCGTCCGGGAACTCCACCGTTTCGAGCATCTCGTTCGGTTCGAGCGCCGTCGTGTATGGCCCCTGGAAAAACGCCTCGGCGTCGAGTTCACGGAGGCCCGAGTGGCCGACGATGCGCAGACGCGCGCCCAGCGTCACTGCGCAGAGGGCCATCTCACCAGCCGGATCGGCGTGGCACAGCGCGCCGCCGAGCGTGCCGCGGTTGCGGATCTGTCGGTCGCCGACGAAGGGGATGGCTTTCGCGAGCAGCGGGACCCGTTCACGGATCACGGGCGACGCCTCCAGCGCGGAGTACCGCGCCAGCGCCCCGACGCGCACCACACCATCAGCCGCGACGATGCGGTCGAGCCCGGGGATCCTGTTGATATCGACGACCGCCATCGGCCGCAGGAGCCGCATGCTCAAGAGCGGCACCAAGCTCTGCCCGCCCGCGAGCAGCCTCACGTTACCGTCGAACCGTGCGAGGGCGGCGAGCGCCTCCTCCACCGTCAATGCCGTGAGGTACTCGAGCGGGGCCGGCTTCATCAGAGGTACGGCTTCCTGATCGTGCCGTACCACCACACTTCTATTCGGGACATACCTGCTGCTCTCCCCGGTTCGCCGGATCCGCACCAGCCGAGGCCCGAACACGTGCGCCTTTCCGCGATCGGCTGGCTGCGGACCTGCGGGTCACTGCGGGCTTGATCGCACGACGCATGGGCGTCCGTCAAGGTCCGGTACGCGCGTCAGCGATGCGTTGCGCACGCTGAGTATCGCGCCTGACGGGTCGGTCGCTACGCCGACTTCACCGCGCCCGGCTGCGCGACATCGCGGCGCGAAAGTCCCTCCTCTGCTGGCACCGCGATTGAGGTCTGCCTCAAGCGGTGTCGCAGGCTGCCGCCGGCTAGTGACCGGGCGACCCGCTAGCAGCCACGAGGCGCAGGAGGGTGAGCTCCGGCGTCGTGCCGAGGCGCACGGGCGGACCCCACGTCCCCGTGCCGGCACTGACGTAGACCCACATGCGGCCGCGGCGCGAGAGCCCGGCCGCGTGCGGCCCGTGGACCCAATGAATCACGAACGTCCACGGAAAGAACTGGCCGGCGTGCGTGTGTCCCGACAGCTGCAGATCGAAGCCGGCCTGCTCGGCCAGCGGCGCGATCTTCGGATTGTGCGCCAGGAGCAGACGGAAGGCTGGCCGCGCGGCGCCGTCGGTCGCGAGGTCCGGACGGGGCCGCGCGTCGGGATCGGACATTCGCGCGGCGAAATCAATGACGCCGCCGATCAGGAGGCGTGCCGCGCCACGCGCGATGGTGACGTGGGCGTTGCGGAGCACGCGAAATCCCATCGCCTCGAAGTGCGCCGTCCACGGC
>Ga0111538_10006939_pt1 | contig 15297 bp, 16 predicted proteins | sample SoiMethybrSBSTD1_FD_79669 | JGI IMG/M metagenome (GOLD analysis project Ga0111538, IMG submission 79669) | Bulk soil microbial communities from a Populus tree surrounding site in Tennessee, USA - Soil MetaG P. TD hybrid SBSTD1 (version 2)... | ecosystem: Environmental > Terrestrial > Soil >...
ATGGACGTGGTGGTGCTCGAGATGCGGCATGTTGCGGCCGGCGCCACCGGCTACAACACCGCGAAGCTCAGCTCACTCCACGGGCTGACCTACACGCAGCTCGAGCGGAGCCTGGGGCGCGACGGCGCGCGCCTCTACGGCGAGGCCAACGAGGCGGGCGTCGCGCGCGTGTTCGAGCTGGCGGACGAGCTCGGGATCGACTGCGACCTCGCGCGCAAGCCGAACTACACCTACTCGGAGGACGCCGCCGAGGTGGACGAGCTGCGCGAGGAGGCGCGGCTGGCCGCGGAGCTCGGCTTGCCGGCGTCGTACGTGGACGAGCTGGATCTCCCGTTCGGCGTTGCGGGCGCGGTCCGCTTCGACGACCAGGCGGAGTTCAATCCCGTGAAGTACGTCGACGGCCTCGCGGCCGCCCTCGGCGGGCCGGTGCACGAGGGCACGCGCGTGACAGGGCTCGGCTCCGGCGGGGTGAGCACGGCGCTCGGCCACAGCGTGAAGGCGCGCCACGTGGTCGTGGCCACGCACCTCTCGTTCCTCGACCGGGGCCTCTACTTCGCGCGCTGCCACCCGGAGCGCTCCTACGTCGTGGCCGGACACGTGGCGGGAGCGGTGCCCGCCGGCATGTACCTGTCCACCGAGTCGCCCGCGCACTCGATCCGCGCGCACGGCGACTGGCTGCTCGTGGGCGGCGAGAGCCACAAGACCGGGCAGGCGGACGCGGGCGAGCGGTACGACCGGCTCGCCGCCTGGGCGCGCGAGCGCTTCGGCCTCGAGCCCGAGCTGCGCTGGGCGACCCAGGACCACATGCCGGTGGACGGGGTGCCGTACGTGGGCCGGCACGACCCACTCTCCGGAGACGTGTGGGTGGCCACGGGCTTCAGGAAGTGGGGCCTTGCGATGGGCACCGCCGCCGGCGAGCTCTTGGCCGCACAGATCGGCGGACGCGAGCACCCGTGGACCCGGCTGTTCGACCCGAACCGGCTGCGGCCGCGCGCGAGCGCACCCGACTTCGTGAAGGAGAACGCGAACGTGGCGTACCACTTCGCCGCCGACCGGGTGGCGAAGCGGGGCAACCCGCGCTGTACGCACCTGGGCTGCCTGCTCGACTGGAACGGCGCCGAGGAGACCTGGGACTGCCCCTGCCACGGCTCCCGCTTCTCGGCGAGCGGCGAGGTGATCGAGGGCCCCGCCGTGCGGCCGCTCGAGCGCTGAGCGCCGCTCAGGGATCCCCGATCCGGCGGCGGTCCCCGGCTATCTCCAGCACGACCTCGAGGTCGCCGTCGATCCGAGCGTCCGTCAGTGTGACCTGGTCGCCCGCGCGCTCGAACCGCAGGTCCACCCGCGCGGTGCCGATCTCGAGGCCCGTCACGTCGACGCGCCCCAGCCAGCGCGGCAGCGACGGGCGGATGATCCTGAGCCGCTTCTCGAGCGCATCCGGGCTGAGCCCGAGCCCCCACTTGAGGAGGAATGGGATCGACCCGGCCGACCACGCCTGCGGCTGGCAGGCGACCGGGTAGGGCACCGGCTCGTCGAACTCCTCCCGGGCGAAGCCGCCGAAGAGCTCGGGCAGGCGGTAGTCGTTGAACCGCGAGGCTGCCTCGAGCAGACCCTCGAAGATGTGCAGGAAGTCCTCGTCGAACCCGTAGCGGCGGAGGCCGAACGCGATCAGCGCGCTGTCGTGCGGCCACACCGACCCGGTGTGGTAGCCGACCGGGTTGTACGCGGGGTGGCTCTCGGCGAGCGTGCGGATCCCCCAGCCGCTGAACATGTCGGGGCCCATGAGTACGTCGCGGATGCAGGCCGCGCGCTCGTCGCTCACGACGCCGGCCCACAGCAGATGCCCCTGGTTCGAGGTGAGGCCGGATCCGGGCCGCTTGTCCCCGTCGAGGCCGATCGCGTAGCAGCCCTCGCCGTCGATCCAGAAGCGCTCCAGCCCGGCCTCGACACGCTCGGCCTCCTCGCACAGCCGTGCGGCCCGCGCGCCGTCGCCGTCCAGCTCGAACAGCCGCGCCATCGTGCGCTTGGCACGGGCCACGTAGCCCTGCACCTCGACCAGCGCGACCGGAGGGACGAGCGGCTCGCCGGCCGCGTCCGGGATGCCGTCGACGGAGTCCTTCCAGCCCTGTGTCACGAGGCCGTGCTCCGACCGGCGCCGGTACTCCACCAGTCCGTCTCCGTCGAGGTCGCCGTACCGGTCGATCCACGCGAGCGCGGCCTCAGCCGGCTCGCGCAGCTCGTGGAACAGGTCGAGGTTGCCGGACCAGTCCGGGTAGCGCCCGAGCAGGCACAGGAACAGCGGCGTGGCGTCGACGCTGCCGTAATAGCGCGCGAACGGCGTCTCCCCGAGCGTGGCGGGCTCGCCCACCCGCAGCTCGTGGAGCACCTTGCCGGGCTCCTCGTCGCGCTCGTCGTTCACCTCGGTGCCGAGCCGGCCGGCCAGGAGGCGCAGCGTGCCCTCGGCCACGCCGGGCACGAAGGAGAGCGTCTCGAACGCCGTGATCAGGCTGTCGCGGCCGAACAGGGTGGCGAACCAGGGCAGTCCGGCCGCGTAGTACGACTGGCCGTCGAGCTCCGATCGCAGCAGCTCGAGGTCGTCGAGCGACCGCTGGAGGATGCGGTTGAACAGCTGGTCGTCCGATGTCAGCTGCGTGCCCTCCGCGCGCGGGCGATGCGGGATCGCGGCGGCGAGCTCGCCGTCCGTTCGCTCGGACACCTCGAGGTCGAGCGTGAGGTCGATCGCGCCGCGCGGCTCGAGGTCGAGGTCGAACAGGAGCCTGCCGTCCGCCTCGACACGCGGCTCGGGGCTCGCGTGCAGTTCTGTGGTGCGGCGGACCCCGTCGCGCCCCACGAGCGAGAACGCGCCCGGCCCGCCGTCCGGCGACGGCCGCTCGTGCCTCGGCACGATGCCGCGCAGCTCGAGCATGGGGAGGAAGTCGGCGCCCAGCCGCACCTCCACCGGAAGCTGCAGCGGGCCGCGGTGGTAGCTCCGCACCCCGATCGTCTGGCAGAGCCTTCCGGCGGCGTCGGCGCGCCGCTCGATCCGCAACCTGAGGCTCTCGGCCGGCAGGCGCTCGCCGCTCGCCAGCTCCAGGTCCGGGTTCGTCAGCTCGTGCACAGCTACGGTCCCCTCGGCGTCCGTGGCGGTCAGAAGCCGCGGCAGCTCGCCGCAGATGCGGACCTCGTGGGCGCTTAGAAACCGGCAATCCCGGAACCAGAGCCCGAGCGGATGCTCGACGCCGGCAGGAAGCCGGCCGTCACGGAGGGTGACCATGAAGACGTTCCCGTCCTTGATCACGATGGTCTCAGCGAGATTGGGAATTGCGCCCAGCGGGCTGCTCATTGGGCAGAGGCTATGAGGGTCGCGATGCTGGCACCCCCGTGGATAGCCGTGCCGCCCCCGGGCTACGGCGGGATCGAGCAGGTGATCGCGCTCCTGGCCGCGGAGCTGACCGAGCGTGGCAACGAGGTCACGCTGTTCGCGGCACCGGGCACGAAATCGAGCGCAGACGTGCAGTCTCCGCTCGAGGGCATTCACCCGGACGAGATCCAGATGGCGCTCTACGAGGCCGATCACGTGGCCTCGGCGTTCGCGCGCATGGAGGAGGCCGAGGTGCCATTCGACGTGATCCACGACAACTGCGGGTTCACCGCGTTCGCGTTCGCGGACCGGATCGACACGCCGCTCGTGCACACGCTGCACGGGCCGTTCACGGACGAGACGAAAGCCTTCTACGCGCGCCACGCGTACAAGGCGCGCGCGGTCGCGCTGAGCCGCTTCCAGGCGGACCAGGCGCCGGCCGAGCTGGACATCGTCGCGGTGATCGGCAACCCGATCGTGGTGGCGGACTTCCCGTTCCGCGCGGAGAAGGACGACTTCATGCTCTGGATCGGCCGGATAAATCCCGACAAGGGACCGCACCGAGCCATCGCGGCCGCCCGCGAGGCCGGCGTGAAACTGGTGCTCGCCGGACCGGTGCAGCCGGGCAACGAGGAGTTCTTCGCCAAGGAGGTCGAGCCGCACATCGACGGCGACCGGGTTGAGTACGTCGGCGAGGTGGGGGAGGAGAAGGCAGAGCTGTACGTGGCCGCCGGCGCCCTCCTGATGCCGATCAGGTGGGAGGAGCCGTTCGGGCTCGTCATGACCGAGGCGATGGCGTGCGGCACGCCGGTGATCGCCTTCCCGGAGGGCTCCGCGTCCGAGCTCGTGGTCGACGGCGAGACGGGGTTCGTGGTGGAGGACGAGCACGCGATGGCAGAGGCGATCGGCCGGCTGGATCAGATCGACTCGGAGCGATGCCGCGAGAGCGCGCGCGAGCGCTTCGACGTGGCGGCGGTGGCGGAGGCGTACGAGAAGGCCTATGGGGCCGTGTCGAGCAGCCCGCGCTCGGTCACGAGCTCCACCGACAGCGTGCGGTAGCCGACCGCCTCGAACAGCACCACGACGTGGTCGCCGTCGTAGCGCTGCACCACGCCCTCGCCCCACTCGGCGTGCCGCACGCTCGCACCGACCTCGAATGGCCGCGCGCCGTCCGCCGCCCGGCCGCGCCCCGCCTCGCAGTTGTCGCAGTTGCCGCACGGCTCGGGCGCCGGTTCGCCGAAGTAGCTCAGCACGAACGCCCGCCGGCAGTGGTCGTGCTCCGCGTACGCGCGCATCATGTCGACCCGCGAGCGCTCCCACTCGCGCCGCTCCTCGCTGTCGCCGCCGCCCGCGAAGAAGCGGCGGAGGCCGAGGTCCTCGATCCGGTAGAAGAGCACCGCCTCCGCCGGCTCGCCGTCGCGGCCGGCGCGCCCGACCTCCTGGAAGTAGCTGTCCACCGAGTCGCTCGGCTCCGAGTGGAGCACGAACCGCACGTTCGGCTTGTCCACGCCCATGCCGAACGCCGTGGTCGCCGCGATCGCGTCGAGCTGGTCGGCCATGAACGCCTCCTGCGCCTCGTCGCGCTCCGATTTCGGCAGTCCCGCGTGGTACGGCCGCGCGCGCAGGCCGGCCTCCTCCAGCTCGGCCGCGGTCTCCTCGGCCCCCCTGCGCGTGGCCACGTAGACGATGCCCGGCCCGCCCACGTTCTTCGCCCGTTCGACGAGAGCGCGCCGCTTGTGGCGCTCGTCGTGATACCGGTCGACCTCGAGCCGTATGTTCGGCCTGTCGAAGCCGCGGATGATCACCTCCGGCGTGCGCATGTTCAGGCGCTCGATGATCTCCTCGCGGACCGGCGGGGATGCCGTGGCCGTCAACGCGAGGACGGTGGGCGACCCGAGCCGCTCCGCGACGGGGCCGATGCGCATGTAGTCCGGCCGGAAGTCGTGGCCCCACTCGGAGATGCAGTGCGCCTCGTCCACGACCAGCAGCGAGACGTTCGCCCCGGCTAGGCGCTCCACCGTCTCCTCCCGCGCGAGCTGCTCCGGCGCGAGGAACAGGAACTCCAGCTCCTCGTCCGCGAGCTCCTCGAGCCGCTCCTCGCGGCGGGTCTTCGAGACCGAGGCGTCGATCGCCGCCGCCTCGCCCGGCTGCTCCTCCTCGATGTTCTCGATCTGGTCGTGCTGCAGCGAGATGAGCGGCGAGATCACGACCGTCGCGCCCTCGATGAGCCACCCCGCGATCTGGTAGATCGCGGACTTGCCGGCGCCCGTCGCCATCACCACGAGCGTGTCCCGCCCGTCGAGGACCGCGCGCACCGCCTCTCCCTGGCCGCCGCGCAGCTTCTCGAACCCGAGCCGGTCTCGGGCCACTTGTGCGATTTCGTCCATTTCACCCATCTGTTGACCCGTCTTCCGCCAGGGGGTACCCTCCACGATCCATGGCGTACCTCAACTGCCCGAGCTGCCGGCTGACCGTCTACAGCCCCACGCCCGGCCTGAACAGTGAGGAATGCCCGCGCTGCCGGGCGAAGCTCGGCAAGGTGAGCAGGCTGTTCCGATCCTCCATCCCGGCGAGGCTGGCCGAGGCTCGCAAGCGAGAGGTGCCAGAATCCCGTCCTGATGGAGCACACTCACTCTCCTGAGTCCGAAACGCAGGTCGGTGAGCAGCTGGCCGAGGTCACGAACGGAATTGTGAAGCTGTTCCGCGACTACTACGGTCGCGGGCCCACGAAGGCGAAGAGCTACATCCTCGACGACCGCATTCTCGTCACCGTGCTCGAGGACACGATGACCCGGGTCGAGAAGACGCTCGCGGACAACGGCCATGGCGACAAGGTCCGCGAGGTGCGGCTCGTGTTCCAGGAGGCCATGGCGCACGAGTTCAAGCAGTGCGTGCGGGACGCGCTGGGGCGCGAGGTGCTCGGCTACCACAGCCAGCTCACGCTCGAGCCCGATCTCGGGTTCGAGTTCTTCGTCCTCGGCGACTCGAATTAGGTCTCGCCGAGGGTGCGGTCCTCGGCCGCCTTGTAGGCGATCTGGAGGACGTCCGAGATAGACATCGCCGTGAGCACCGACGCGCTGAAGCGGGTGGCGCGCGGGGCGAACAGGAGCCCCACGTGGAAGCCGCCCGAGGCCCACAGGCCCAGGCAGTAGGGGCACAGGAGCAGCTCGCCGAGCGCGCGCCGGAGCCCGCCGCCGCGCGGGTGCTCCTCGAGCTCCGCCGGCCCGCCCTTCCCCTCGAGCTCGGTGAACGGGGCGCGCACGAACGCGGTCACCTTCTTCTTCGCGATGAGCCGGCTGAGCTTGTAGCTCGCCGTGCCGATCAGGACGATGTCGCCGGCATCGACGCGCTCGGGCAGGTCGCGCCCCGACCGCTTCGCGACGGCCATGGCACCCGCCATCGCTGTGTGGAAGACCGCCGCGAAGGTGGCGTACGCGGCAAGCGGCGGCCGCTCCTCCGGCGGGGCATACCCGCCGTACGGCTCCGTCGTCTCTGTGGTGGTCACGCGGGCTTCTGCTCTGGGTCCATCGTGCGCGTATCGCGCGGCTCGGCGAAGGGTTCCCTGTCGGCGGGTCGCATGCCGTCCTCGATCGCGCGCCCGCGCTCGAGCTCGGCGTTGAACTCCGCACCCAGCAGGATGACGATGTTCGAGATCCACAGCCAGACCAGGAAGACGATCACGCCGCCCAGGGCGCCGTAGGTCTTGTTGTAGGAGCCGAAGTTCCCCACGTAGAACGCGAACGCCGCCGAGGCGATCAGCCAGCCGACCACCGCCACGATCCCGCCTGGCGACACGAAGCGGAACCCGGGCTGCCTCACGTTCGGCGCAGCCCAGTAGAGGAAGGCGAACATGAAGCTCACGACGAGCAGGAGCACAGGCCACTTGGCGATGTTCCAGATGTCCACGGTCGTGTTGCCGAGGCCGAGGATGTCGCCCACCTTCCGCGCGAGGCCGCCGGTCAGCACGACGGCGAGTGCGGTGATCGCGAGCAGGAACAGCAGGATCAGCGTGAGCCCGACGCGGAGTGGGAGGGTCTTCCAGACCGGCCGCCCCTCCGGCATGTCGTAGATCACGTTCGACGCCCGCATGAACGCGCCCACGTAGCCGGACGCCGACCACAGGGCGCCCAGGAGGCCCACCACGAACAGGACCCCGGCGGCACCCTGGCTGCCCTGGAGGTTCTTGATGGCGTTGGTGAAGATCTCCTTCGCCGGTCCGGGCGCGACCGTGCCGAGGTTGTCGATCAGCGGCTGCGTGGCGGACTCGCCCACGAGCCCGAGGATGGAGACGAGCACGATCAGCGCGGGGAAGATCGCCAGGACGGCGTAGTAGGTCAGCGCCGCGGCCCAGTCGGTGAGGTTGTCCTCCTGGAACTCCTTGACGGTGCGCTTGAGCGCACCCCACAGCCGGTTCATCGCCGGCGGAGCATGCGCACGAGCAGGAGGATGGCGATGCCCCCGCCGATGACCGCGGCCAGCGGCACCGGGTTCGAGCTGACCCGCTCCTGGACCTCGTCCTTCTTTAGGCGCGCCTGCTCCTTGACGTTCGCCTTGTGGGACAGGGCGTCGACCGTGTCGCCGAGCTCGCGCCTCGTCCGTTCGATCTCCGCTCGGATCTCCTCGGGAGTCTGTTGTGACTGCTGCTCGGTCATGACCGCGCCCTCGCCTTCACCGTGTCAACGTCGCGCTGCACGCTCTCGATCGCCAGCTCCGGCTTGGGCGGCGTGGCCTCCTCGATCTCCTTCTTGCCCGTGAGCGCAAGGATGCCGGCGATCAGGAGCAGGCCTACGCCCACGGCCGCGGCGGCGATCCAGGGCTCGAGGACGGTCGCGAGGCCGAGGATCGCGGCGGCGATCAGCGCGCCCACGCCGTAGAGGGCGATAAGCCCGGCGCCACCGAACATGCCCGCGCCCTTGCTCGCGTGACGGCCCTTCTCGGTCAGCTCCGCCTGGGCGAGGCGCATCTCCTGGCGGATCAGCGTGGACGTCTGCCGGGACAGGTCCTGGACGAGGTCGCTCAGCGACTTGTCGCCGTCCCCCGTCCCCCGGAAGCGAGTTGAAGTCTCCATGCCCGCCGACTACCCAGCCCGCGGGGCGCTATGCACCTCGTCGAGCGCACCTCCAGCGCCTAAACGGTCACGCGGCTTCCGCGAGCCCGGCCACCTCGCGCGTCGTGGCAAGCCGCTCGAGCGCCTTGTGCTCGATGCGACGGACGCGCTCGGGGAGAGGCCCAGGCGCTTTCCGGCCTCCCGCAGCGGCGTGGGCTCGTCGCCGTTGATGCCGTAGCGCAGCCTGATCACCGCCTGCTCCTGCTCGGAGAGGCTCCCGAGAGCGCGGTGCACGGCCTCCTGGCGCAGGCCGATCTCGACCTCCTCGACGGGCTCCGGCGCGTCGCTCGGCAGCAGCGCGCCCAGCTCCGTGTCGCCCTCCTCGCCCACGGGGCGCTCGAGGCTCGTGACCGTACGGCTGAACTCGCGCGTCTCCTCGAGCTCGCGGACCGAGATGTCGGCCTCCCGCGCGATCTCCTCGTCGGTCGGCGGGCGGCCGAGACGGGTGGACAGCTCACGCTCGGCCTTGGCGATCTTGCGCTCGCGCTGGCCTATGTGCACCGGCAGCCGGATGGTCCGGCCCTGGTTCGCGAGGCCGCGCTGGATCGCCTGGCGGATCCAGAAGGTCGCGTAGGTGGAGAACTTGTAGCCCTTGCGCCAGTCGAACTTCTCGGCCGCGCGAATCAGGCCGAGGATGCCCTCCTGAATCAGGTCGAGCAGCGACAGCTCGTGCCCCTGGTACTTCTTCGCGAGCGATACCACGAGGCGCAGGTTCGAGTTGATCATGCGCTCCTTCGCATCGAGGTCGCCCTGCTCGATCCGCTTGGCCAGGTCGACCTCATCCTGCGCGGTCAGGAGGGGATGGCGCCGGACATCGCGCAGGAAGAGCTGGAGCGTGTCGCCGGTCATGTTCGACAGCTCGTCGATCGCGTAGCTCGGGCCGGGCTCGGCCGCGCGCCCGCAGTCGTCGCTCACCTCGATGCCGCGCTGCTCGAGCCGGTCGGCGAGGGCCTGCGCCTCCTCGTCGGACAGCTCCTGGGTGAGCTCGGCGAACTCGGACAGGTTGATGCATCCCTCCTCCTCGCCGCGGTCGACGAGGGCCTCAAGTGTGACGGTGCTCATGTATGTCGCCTACCCGACAGCGCCATCGCAGAACCCGCCTACCCGGGATTCACCGACACCGATATGGTCGCGCCATGGCGGTCAAGCTCCATAGATGCTCCAACGAGTGGGTCAAGCTCTCCGGACACCCGTGCTGGAAGGTCCAGAAGGCGCTCGACGAGGCCGGCGTCGACTACGAGGTGGTGAAGGGGCCGCTGCGGTCGAGCAAGCGCGACGACCTCGAGCGGCTCACGGGCCAGCGGAAGTACCCGGCGATCGAGTTCGAGGACGGCTCTGCATACCGCGAGGAGTCCGGCGCGATGGCCGATACGATCGCGGCCGGCCGACTCGACGAGAAGCGCGCGGGTTCCGGAAGCCCAACCTGAACATTCGTCCACTCCGCTTCTGAACCGGCGCGCGCGCCGGTACCTTCGGGCGCCCCCGTACTAGGAGCTCCTGTGAGACGAGCACTGCTGCCCCTGTCCGCCCTGGTCGCCGTCGCGCTGCTGCCGCTCGGCGCCGCGACGGCGAAGAAGCCGGTGCCGACCTGCGACGGCCAGCCGGCCACCATCGTCGGGACGAACGGAGACGACACGCTGACCGGTACCCCGGGCCCCGACGTAATCGTCGGGCTGAAGGGCGGCGACACGATCCGGGGCGGCCTCGGCGACGACGTCATCTGCGGGGGCAAGGGCGACGACTCGCTGTCCGGCCAGGGCGAGAACGACCGCCTCTTCGGCCAGCACGGCGACGACGTGCTCGACGGCGGGGAGGGCGGCTGCTGCAACGTCTCCACCAACACCGGCGACGACTTCCTGAGCGGCGGGCAGGGCGACGACGAGCTCCACACCTCGGACTTCCCGACGCTCGGCAACACGCTCCGCGGCAACCAGGGGAACGATCGCCTGTTCGTGTGGTCCGGCGGCTGGGCGTACGGCGGGAACGGGCACGACACGATCCGCCAGTTCTCCGGCAACGCCTTCCTGAGCGGCGGCAACGGCCGCGACGACATCCTCGACTGGGACGACGGCGGTATCCAGAACGAGACGCTCACGCTCGCCGGCGGCAACGGCCGGGACGTGCTGCGCTCCGAGGACAACACGAGCATCGCCACCTTGAACGGCGGCAACGGCTCCGACACCTGCTCCGGCGGCGACACGACCACCCGCTGCGAGAACTGAGCAGCCTGGTCAGCGCAGCAGCGAGTCGAGCCGGCGGCGGGCGCGGCTGATGCCGCGCGCGTAGCTCTGGATGTCCGCCCAGGGGTCGCCCTTCGCTCCCAGCCGGCGGAGGACGTTGGTAACGGTCCAGCGGTCCGGGCGGAGCTTCGAGTCGGACAGCTCGTCCCAGTCGATCGGCGTGGCCACCGGCGCTCCGGGCCGGGGGCGGGCCGCGTAGGGCGGCACGGCGGTCTGGGCGTAGGTGTTGCGCGCCGTGTCCACCAGGATGCGGCCATCGCGCTTCTCCTTGCGCCATTCGCTCGTGAGCTCGTCGGGGTGCCGGTCGGCCAGCACGCGGCCGATGTCGCCCGCGAACGCGCGAATCTCGTCGTGGCCGGCGCGGCGGCGCAGAGGCGTCCACACGTGGATGCCCTTCGAGCCGGTGACCTGCGCGAACGGCATGAGGCCGAGCTCGCGGAGGAGCTCGCCGGTGTGCCGGGCGGCGCGCCGCACGGCGTTGAAGTCGCTGCCCGGCGGCGGGTCCAGGTCGATCACCATCCGGTCCGGCTGCCACGGACGGTCGGCACGCGACAGCCACACGTGCGGCGTGATCGTGTTCTGGCCCACCAGGTACACGAGCGTGTCGGCGTCGCAGGCGTACACGTGCGTGACCGTGCCGCCGGACTTCGGCACCTCCACCCGCTTCAGCCACGCCGGGAAGTAGTCGGGGATGTCCTTGTGGAAGAAGCCCTTGCCGCCGATTCCGTCGGGGAACCGCTGCATGCTGATCGGCCGCAGCCGGATGTGGGGGAGCATCCACTCGGACACGCGCTCGTAGTAGCCCGCCAGGTCGGCCTTCGTGATCCCGTCGTCCGGGAACAGCACCTTGTCCGGGTGCGTGACCTCCACGGTTCTCACGACGGCACCTCGCGCACCACGTCCCGGGCGGGCTTGTCGTCGCGCAGGCCGAGGAAGCGCGGGTGGCGCAGGCGGCCGTCGCGGGTCCACTCTGCGAAGCCGATCTGGGCCACCAGCTCCGGCCGCACCCAGCGCGTGCCCGGCGGGATCGGCTTGAAGGGCGGGAAGGGCGAGCTGTCCGCCTCGAGCTCGCGCAGCCGCGCGCCCAGCTCGCTCAGCGTCTCGTGGTTGAAACCGGTGCCGACCTTGCCCGCGTAGCGGAGCGCGCCGTCCTCGTTGTAGCCCACGAGCAGCGCGCCGAAGTCGGTGCGCGAGCCCTTCGGCGCCGTGAAGCCGCCGATCACGAGCTCCTGCTCGCCGTGGCACTTGAGCTTGAGCCAGTCGCGGGAGCGCTTGCCGGTGTACGGGCTGTCGGCCCGCTTGGCGATCACGCCCTCGAGGCCCTTGCGGCACGCCTCGCGGAAGAGCTCCTCGCCGTGCTCGCCCTTGCGGTGCGGGTTGAAGCGGATCGGCCCGTGGAACTCGAGCGCCCGCCGCAGGCGGGCCTTGCGCTCGCGGAGCGGCAGCGGCCGGAGGTCCTCGCCGTCGAGGCGCGGAACGTCGAACACGTAGTAGTAGACCGGCACGCGCCGCCGGTGGCGCTGCTGGAGCAGCTCGAAGCTGGAGACGCCGTCGCGCATCGCCACGACCTCTCCGTCCAGGATGAAATCCGCCGTGGGCTCGCGCTCGAGCGCCTCGGCGATCTCGGGGAACTGGTCGTTCATCCGGCGCGCGGTGCGCGACATCAGGCTCACGCCGGAGCGGTCCCGGATGGCGATGCAGCGGATGCCGTCGAGCTTGCGCTCGAAGATCCAGTCCGGGTCCGAGAAGGGCTGGTCCGACAGCACCGCCTTCATCGGCTCGATCACCGGCCGAGCTCCTCGATCGTCCGCCCGCTCACGACCGACTCGGGCCGCTCCGCGACCGGGTCGCCCGAGTCCGCCTCCTCGTCACGCCGCTTGACCAGCAGCCACCGCCGCCCGTCGATGTGCCGGAGCGACCACCCGCCCTGCAGCTTGTCGCCGTCGAGCCGGAACGAGGCGTGGCCGGCATGGAGCGCCTCCTCCATCGACTCCTCGCGGAGGTTCTCGTACGTGCCTCGGTCCCAGACGATCACCGGCCCCGCACCGTACTCGCCCTTCGGGATCACACCCTCGAAGTCGCCCCAGGACAGCGAGTGGTCGTCCACCTCCATGGCCAGGCGCTTGTCGCGCGGGTCCATCGACGGTCCCTTCGGAACCGCCCACGACCGGAAGGTGCCGGCCACCTCGAGCCGGACGTCGAAGTGCCTGTTCGTGGCGTGGTGCTGCTGGATCACGTAACGGGGCATTCAGGCCCCGCTTCCGGGGCTGAGGGGCTCGATGGTCAGCGGGCCCTCGTGGCGGGTCTCCACCTGGAGGGTCGAGTGGGTCACGCCGAAGCGCTCGCGCAGCAGCTGCGCGAGCTCGCGCCGGTGCGCCTGCGTGTCGCAGCCCGCGCGGACCGTCACGTGCGCCGAGATCGCGGGGAACCCGGAGGTGACCTCCCAGACGTGCAGGTCGTGCACCTCGACCACGTGGTTCTGTGCGGCGAGCGCCCTGCCGATCTCCTGCGGGTCGAGGTCGCGTGGGGCCGCCTCCAGCAGCACGCGCCCGGACTCGCGCAGCAGCCCGACGCCCGAGCGCAGCATCAGCCCGGCCACCACCAGCGCGGCGATGCCGTCCGCGCGCGAGAAGCCGGTGATCAGCACGACCGCGCCCGCGATCGCCGTCGCGACGAACGCGAACAGGTCGGTGAGCACGTGCTGGAAGGCACCCTCGACGTTGAGGCTGCGGCGGCCCGCGCCGGCGAGCAGCATCGTCGCCGCGAGGTTGACCGCGATGCCGGCCACCGCGACCACGAGCACCACGCCGCCGTCGGTGTCGGGCGGGTCGATCAGCCGGTGGATCGCCGCCACGGCGATCACCAGCGCGAGCGCGACGAGCGTGGCGCCGTTGAGTTGCGCCGACAGGATCTCGGCGCGCCGGAAGCCGAAGGTGAAGCCGCCACCCGCCGGCCGCTGCGCCAGGCGCGCGGCGAACAGGGCGAGCGCGATCGCGCCCGCGTCGGTGAGCATGTGCGCGGCGTCAGAGAGAAGCGCCAGTGAGGAGGCGAGGATGCCGGCCGCGACCTCGACGGCCATCAGGCCGAGGATCAGCGCGAGCGCGCCGGTCAGGCGCCTGGCGTCGTCCGTGTGGACGTGCGTGTGCGCGTGGTCGTGCATGGCGCCGCTGGCGTGAGGATAGGCGGGTGGCCGCCTCCCGCGGCCCTAGGGAGTCGTGTTCTGCTGCGGGTCCGCCGGCGCGGTGTCGGTCGGCGGTGTGGCAGGCGCGGTCTCGGACGGCGGCGTCTGCTGCTCGTCCGGTTGGGTCGTGGTCGGAGTCTGCTCGGTGCTCGTGGGCTGCTGTTCCTGGGTCCCCTGCGTCGGCTCCTGCTGCTGACCCGTGTCCTGCGCCCGAGACCCACTGCTGCGCCCAAGGGGTGTCGTGTTGACCGAACCGGTGCTCGCGAGGTCGACGACGGTGATCGTGGCTATCGCGATGGCGAAGGCGGCGGCCCCGGTGAGCAGCACGGCACGCCACGGGATGCGCCGCCCGGAGAGCGTCGGGCGCCCGCGATCCGACTCGCTCACGCCCCGCGAGGTCTGCCGGTACACGCGCACGGGGCCGCTGCTGCCGGTCACGGCGGCGGGCTCGGCCCGGGTGGCCGTCTGGGCGCGTCGCGTGGTGGAGGCGCGCGGCTCGCGCTCAGCGGTCCACGCGCGCGCCACACGCTCCGTGGGCCGGTGGAGCGCCTCGGAGATCACCGCCACCAGGACAGGGGTGAGCGCCGCGGCGATCCAGGTGCCGGCGATCCAGAGTTGCGAGGTGACGGCTGCCGCCGAGGCCGACGCGACGCTTGCGATCGTCAGCGTCCGCGTGTTCAGGCGACGCTCCTCCTCGCGCTCAGCTGAGCTTGCGGGAGGCATGGGAACCGGGCAGGGTAGCGACATGAGGGAAGCCGACGTCGTGGTGGTCGGAGCCGGCCTCGCGGGCCTCGCGGCAGCCCGCTCTCTGACGGCGCAGGGAGCCTCGGTGATGGTCCTGGAGGCGCGCGACCGGATCGGCGGCCGCACCCTGAACCACGAGATAGGCGACGGCAAGGTCGTAGAGGTAGGCGGCCAGTGGATCGGCCCGACCCAGGACCGGCTCGCCGCGCTGGCCCGCGAGCTGGGCGTCGAGACCTTCCCGACCTACGCGCATGGCGACAACCTGCTCGAGTACGGCGGCAGCGTCCGGCGCTACAGGGGCACGATCCCGCGCATCAACCCGGCGGTGCTCGTGGACGTCCAGCAGGCGCAGACCCGCCTCAACCGGCTGGCGCGGAAGGTCCCGCTCGACGCGCCCTGGGAGGCTCCGAGCGCGGCGAAGCTCGACGGCCAGACCATGGCCACCTGGATGGGCCGGAACATGGCGACGAAGTCGGGCCGCATGCTGCTCCAGCTCGGGATCGAGGCGGTGTGGGCGGCGCAGCCCGAGGACATCTCACTTCTGCACGTGCTCTTCTACATCCACTCGGCGGGCTCGCTGGAGTTGCTGTTCGACACCGAGGGCGGCGCCCAGCAGGACCGGTTCGTGGGCGGCTCGCAGCGGATCGCGCTCAGGATGGCCGAGGAG
>Ga0111538_10006940_pt1 | contig 15296 bp, 9 predicted proteins | sample SoiMethybrSBSTD1_FD_79669 | JGI IMG/M metagenome (GOLD analysis project Ga0111538, IMG submission 79669) | Bulk soil microbial communities from a Populus tree surrounding site in Tennessee, USA - Soil MetaG P. TD hybrid SBSTD1 (version 2)... | ecosystem: Environmental > Terrestrial > Soil > Tree...
CACGCTGCCCAGGGCGCTGGCCGCATCGCCAAGGTTGAGGACCATGCTGTCAACATCCGCGCTCGCGACGGCCGATGTCGTCAGCGTCGAATTGATCGTGATCGTGTCGTCGCCACCGTTGCCAGCGACCCCGGTCGCGGTGCCTGTGGACGTGACCGACACGTCAGCGCCGGCGTTGCCGACGAGGGAGAGCGAAATGTCGAAGCCGTTGGCCGACGAATCGGCCGTGGTCATGAGCGGACTGCCCACTGAAATGACGTTTCCGCCGTTGGTGTCCGAGATGCCCGTCTGCGAGTCCTCATCAATCACCGGTCCGCCCAGTCCGAGCGCCGCCCTGAGGACGCCCGGGGTCCCGGTGAGTCCGACGGCAAGCTCCGAGTCATTCGTTGCAGCGTGGTTCAGACCACGCGCCCACAGCGGTCTGCTCAACGTCAATCCAGGGAACCCGTGTGCAGGGATCGAAGCCCTTGCAGTCGGGCGCAGGAATCCAATCCAACCGTTAGTCTGAACGCGGGCTGCATGGGCTTGGTTGGCGAGACACACCGCCGCAAGAGCACACACGGCAGGTCCGGATATCACGGTCGTCGAACGAATGGGCGTCGTGCGCATCGTGCGTTCCCTTGCAACGGGGCGAGTTGGTGCCGACCGGTCCAAGCCATCGAGGGCATCCGGTCTGCTGAATGGACGAGAACCGCGCCTCCCGCGCCCGGTGAAATTTGGCGGCTTTCTGGTGACTTGCGCAGCGGCCCGTGCCGGTGCTTTCTTTACAATGCGGTGTCGAGCCGCTTGGTCGGCTTCGGGAGCGGCACGCCCACGACCCACCAACAAACCATCACACAACTGCTGCAAGGTGCTGCCGCCGGCAGCGATTCCGCGGCTGCGCAACTGCTGCCGGTGGTGTACAACCAGTTGCACGCGCTGGCCTCCGCCTTTTTTCGCGATCAGAAGCCTGGCAACACCCTTCAGCCAACGGCCTTGGTGCACGAGGCCTATCTCAAACTCGTCGATCAGACCGGCATCGACTGGACCGGGCGCAAGCAGTTCTTTGCCCTGGCGTCGAAGGCCATGCGTAGCATCCTGGTCGATCACGCCCGCAGCAAGGGCGCCCTGAAACGCGGCGGCGATCACCAGCGCATCCCGCTGGATGAGGCCGATCGCACGCCCACTCAACTCGATGAACTGACGGTGCTGGCGATCGACCAGGCGATGGTGAAACTCGCCGCGCTTGACGAGCGCAAGGCGCAGCTGGTCGAGTTGCGATTTTTCGGCGGCCTGAACGCCGATGAGGCGGCCGATGTGATAGGCATCGCGCGCTCGACCGCCGCCGATGAATGGCGCTTGGCGCGGGCGTGGCTCTATCGCGAATTAGGGGATGGCAGCGCGTCATGACCATGGCCAGCTATTTTCAGCGCGTCGAATCCCTGTTTCGGGCTGCCTCGAGGCTTGAGGAAGCAGAACGCGAACACTTCCTGCGCGACGAATGTGCCGGCGACGAGGCGCTGCTCTCCGAGGTACGCGGACTGTTGCAGGCCGATCGCCATCCGCCCGGCGTGCTGGATGAGCCGGCATTCGGTGGCGATTTGCTGCACACCTCCTTGCACGCCCATGCACTCGCCCACGCACCGCTGCCCGAGCGCATTGCCGCCTATCGCATCATCGGCGTCATCGGCGAAGGCGGCATGGGCACTGTGTACGAGGCGGAACAGGACAACCCGCGGCGTCGCGTGGCGTTGAAGGTGATCCGGCCCGGCCTGGCCTCGCGGCAGACCGCCCAGCGCTTTCGCCAGGAGGCCCAGATTCTCGGCCGCCTCCAGCATCCGGGCATCGCGCAGATTCTCGAAGCTGGAGCGATCGGTGAAGGCGCCAATACCCAGCCGTTCCTGGTCATGGAACTCGTGCACGGGCTGCCGCTGCTTGAGTATGCGGAGAATCACCATCTGGATGTGCGCGCTCGCGTCGAGATCGTCGCGATGCTGTGCGACGCTGTTCAGCACGCACATGATCACGGCGTCATCCATCGCGATCTCAAGCCGGGGAACATTCTTGTCGTCGAGGACCAGGCGACTCCGGCCGATATGCCCAAGCCTGCATGCCGGCCGAAGATTCTTGATTTCGGTGTAGCCCGCGCGACCAACTCTGATGTGCAGGCGGTCACGCTGCACACGACTGCGGGCGAACTCATAGGAACGGTGCCGTACATGAGCCCCGAACAGGCATCCGGCGATCCGGCGCGGATCGACTGGCGCAGCGATGTGTATGCCTTGGGCGTGATCCTCTTCGAATTGCTTTCGGGCAGGCTGCCGCATGATGTGCGAGATCGCATGGTGCACGAGGCGCTGCGCATCATCCGCGAGAGCGACGCGACGCGGCTTGGCAGCGTCGATCGAACATTCCGCGGCGATCTCGAAACCATTGCTGACAAGGCTCTGGCGAATGACAAGCAGCGGCGGTATCAGTCGGCAGCGCAACTTGGGGCCGATCTGCGGCGCTATCTCGCCAACGAGCCGATCACCGCGCGGCCGCCGTCGACCATCTATCAATTGCGCAAGTTCGCGCATCGCAACAAAGCACTGGTGGCGGGAGTGGCTGCGGGCCTCTTGTTGATGCTGGCAGGGACCGCATTGGCGATCTGGCAAGCCGTCGTCGCCACGCAGGCGCGGGCCGTGGCGGAGAAGGAGAGTGACACGGCCGACCTGCGGACCGCCGAAGCGCTGCGGCAGGCGTATCGCGCGACGATCGCCGCGGCTGCTGCTGCCCTTGACGCGCACGATCCGACGACCGCGCGGCAACGGCTCATGGAAATCTCCGAACCGGCCCGCCAATGGGAATGGCGCTATCTCTTTGCGCAACTTGACCAGAGCACCGCGCGCTTCGAGGCCGCCGGCGTCATTGTCGGCGCCGGGCTCGCCGCCGATGGTCGATATGTCGTTGTCGTGTTGCGCGATGGGCGCGTGCTGGAGATGGATCTGGCGACCGGCGAAATCGCGCGAACCACTCAACTGGACGCCACCGAAATCCTCGCCGCAGCCGTGAGCGATGACGGCCTGCATCTCGGCCTGATCGGCGACATGCCCGAGCGCTTCGTGGGCGTGGCTGATGTGAACGGCACCGGGACCGTGCGCATCCTGCAGAAGATCGGTTGGTCAACACCTTACCTGGCGATCGCCCCCGACGGCGGACGCGTGGCCGCTGTGCAATCCACCGACCTCTACATTTGGGACTGCGACGGCGGCGCGCCCCTCTGCACTGTCGCCGCCGGCTGCTATTCCGCGCCGATCAAGTTCAGCCGCGACGGCAGCCAGGTGGCGATTGGTTGTCCGGGACTTCTTCGAGTGTTCGATGCGGTCACCGGGGTCCTCATCCACGGGCGACTGGTGCCCAACGCGGGACCGGGGGTGGAGTTGGTTCCCGACACGGCGAGGTTCGTCACGGGAGGGGCCGACAAGAAGGTGCATGTGATTGACTTGGCGGCGGGGAGCGAATCGGAGACGTACTCGGGTCACCTCGGCCATGTCTATTCCGTCGCGATGAGCGCGGATCAGACGATGATCGCTTCCGCCTGCGGCGACGGAACGCTCCGAATCTGGCGGCGCGGTGACTCGTTGCCGGTGGCGACCTTCAACGCGCCCGCGCTCTCCAGTCAATGGCTGCAGTTTCTGCCCGACGGCTCGGCGATACTTGCGCACGACGGATCAGCCGTCAGGCTGTGGCGACTCGATGCCGAGCACGCCGGCGTCTTGAGCGGGCATACGAGTTTTGTCTATGGTGTCGCATTCACGCCCGATGGGTCGCGGCTGGTCTCTGGCGCGTGGGATCGGACCGTTCGCGTGTGGGATTCGCAGACGCGCGAGCTCCTGAAGACACTCAACAACGATCAGGGCCTCGACCCGTACGTGTCAGCGGTGGCAGCCTCGCCTGACGGACACACCGTGGCCGCCGGCTACCATCGCGGCGGAGGGATGCATTCGGGAATTCGCCTCTGGAACATCGACACCGGTGAATTGGTCAAAACCTTGCCGAATCAACTTGGCGAGGTGCGAGCGCTGGCGTTCAGCCGCGACGGTTCACTTTTGGCCAGCGGCCGCACGCACGCTCCACTGACGTTGTGGAACATGCGCGATCTCGATGCGCCGCCTGAATTCCTCCGAAACGTCGGCGAGATTGTCAGCGCAACATGGTCGCCCGATGGGAGACTGCTGGCGACGACGCATAAGAACCGCGCGATTCGCATCTGGGACTTCGCATCGCGGCAACTGGTGCGCGAGATGACCGGACTCAAGGCGAACGCGCGGTCGTGTCAATTCAGTCCTGACGGCCGGCTGCTGGCCACCGCCGCCAATGATGTGCGGTTGTGGGATGTCGCCACCGGCGAATGTCGGACCGTGCTCGATCGTCACTGGGACGAGGTCATGTGCGTGGCGTTCTCGCCCGACGGCAAGCGCCTGGCCTCCGGCTCGCGCGATACCACCATTCGAATCTGGGATGTCGAATTTGGCGAGGAAGTGCTGCAGTTGCGCGGGCATGGCGACTATGTCTACGACTTGGAGTTCTCGCCCGACGGCACCATGCTCGCCAGCGCGTCGGGCGATTCGACGGTGCGACTCTGGGACAGCGTGCCCCTTCAGAAGCGACGATCATGGCCGTCGGAGATTGGCCACCCAGCCTCTGAGCCGAGGCCATGATGGCTCACTTATCCGCCTCGCGAAGAAGATCATCCAGATCCAGGCGGCGCGTGACCATCGCCAGGCCGCCACTGGCGTCACGCGGCCACTGGTCCTGCGGGAGATCCCGATACAACTCCACGCCATTGCCGTCCGGATCATCGAGATACAGCGCCTCGCTGACGCCGTGATCAGCCGCGCCGGTCAGCCCGATGCCCGCAGCCTTCACTCGGCGCAACGCATCGGCGAGCGCAGCTCGAGTCGGATACACGATCGCCAGGTGGTACAGCCCGGTCGCTCCAGGAGGCGGCGGCGGGCCGCCCTTGCTCTCCCAGGTGTTGAGTCCGATGTGATGGTGATAGCCGCCCGCCGAGAGAAACGCCGCTCGATCGCCGATTCGTTGCATGACCTCGAAACCCAGCACATCCCGATAGAAGGCCAGCGATCGCTCGATATCCGCGACCTTCAGGTGCACGTGACCGATTCGGACTGCAGGATCAATCGAGACTGCACGACTGATGACGTTGTCGCCGCGACTCATGCTCTAATCCTATTTGGAACACGAGAGCGACGGTCTGACGGCAATTCGCGCCGCGTCCTATGGAGCCAGATCGCGCGGGCAAGCGGTGACGATCAGTGTTGACGAGCCGCGGCCCTGGAAGTACTCGATGCGGACAGCATGAGGGCCTTCGGCAAGCTCGACATCCACCGCCTTCGTCCTCTCCGCACGCGCAATCCACTCATCAACCACCAGTGTGCCGTCGATCCGCATTCGAACCCCATCATCCACGGTAACTGTCCAGTGGTAGGAACCGGCGGGCCAATCGATGGTGGTGGTCAAAACCAGTCCGTACATCTGCGGCCCACCATTCGGCCCATGGCTCGGCGCGTCGGGGCCGCTGCGCCAGCACACGAAGGGAATGAGGCCATGCTCCTGAGGAGGTTGAGCAACCAGCGCGTCCCATTTCGCCTGTTCGTCGGCGGGATTGAAATCAATCGCGTAGCTGGCCTTGTCCCACACGGAAAAGAGGATCCATTGCGAATGCGAGAACGCCGGCGGCTCGCGCATCGGTATGTCGATCTGCAACTGGTAGAGTCCCGGGTCAAGATCAGGATATGAGCGGAGGGCAGCGGCATCGCCCGATGCCATCGATTCAAGCGTTGCGTGGTCAGAACCCTCTGCAATATCCCACCGCCTGAGGTCGAAATTCGTCTTCTTCCATTCACTCAGATTCAACTCCAGGCTTGCAGGAGTTCGACCGTTGATTTCCGGAACAGTCTGCGTGAAGGCGGCTATCTGGAGGGCCTGGCAGGCCCATTCGCCATACGGGCGCAGGCTCTGCTCGAAACATGCGGCGTGCCACATCTCGAGCGCGCGCCAATCACCCTTGCCGGAAACGCGCTGCAGATCGTCGATTGCCTGTTGGTAGCGTTCGGCCGCTTCGTCGTATTGACCAGTCACGCTCAGCGCCGATGCGAGTGTCCCCATGACGTCGGCAAGACGCCCAGGGTCCGACTGGGGGTGCGCGTGACAGTATGCCGCCAGGTCCCGATAGAGTGGAATGGCCTCCTCCTGGCGCCTCTGCTTTGACAGCAGAGTCGCCGCGTGTTCGATGGACTCGATGGTGAGAGGATGCGTGTCGCCGCGAGCCTTGCGTCGAACATCAACGACTTCAAGTGCAAGGTTGGTAGCCTCATCAAGGTGGCCATTGGCAAGCGCGATCTCGATCAGTACATCGCGCAGATCGCCAAGGCGGTCGATGCCCTCCACACCTGCCATCGCCTTGTCCAGATCCATGGCCTCGCGGATTGCTTCCCCTGCAGCCGCGTACTGGTGCATGGCGTTATGGACCTTCGCCTTCGCCGTGAGCAGCGGGATGAGCCGTTGGTCGCGCGCGTTGGATGGCGGCTTCTTGCGCACCGCAGTCAATGCCTCAATGAGGATCGCCTCGGCCTCGTCCGGATGCATCTTGCGACCAAGGGCATTCGCGAGCGCGTACGAGAGCTTGAGACTTGTGTCGTGATCAGCGCCAAAGCGCTCCTTGGCGATCGCCAGCCCTGATCGCGCCAGCTGTTCACCTCGCACCAACTTGTCCGGGCCAAGATCGCACATCGCGTTCGCCAGCGCGGCAGAGATATTCAGCGTCTGCTCATGCTGAGGTCCATACATCTCGTTGGCGAGATCGAGCGCGCGTTGGTAATTCTGGGCGGCGGATTCCGATAGTCCGAGTCCAAGGTAGCTGTGTCCGAGGGCCGGCCGAACGTAGAGTTCCACATCCTTCTGCGGGTGAGCATCAAAATCGGCCGCTCTTGCGTCGAGGAGGTCGGCGAGGCGCACATCGGGTCCACCTCCTTCAACTCGGGGATCCGCGGACCCCAGAACCTCTGCAAAGGCATCTGCAGTTTGCTGGGCTACCTCGCCTTGTTGTCGTGCCAGCGTCAGCGCATGCCGCGTTCGAATCAAGCCAATGGTCGTGCCCACAATCCCGCCGACAAGCACGACAAACACCAGCGCCAGTCCAGCAACCAGTTCCTTGTGCCGCCGCGCGAACTTGCTCAGTTGATATCCTAGGGTCGGCGGCCGCGCGATGATCGGTTCATCGCCGAGATACCGGCGAATGTCCGCCGCCAAGGCCGCCGCCGTTGTGTAGCGCCTCGTCGGCTCCTTCTCCAGCGCCTTGGCAAAGATCGTCTCGATGTCGCCGCGGAACACACGCGAGATCGAACTCATGCGCGATGGCTCCTCGTCGCGAATGATTCGCGCTGCCTCCGGCGCCACCTTGTCGGCGATCTGATAGGGCAAGCGGTCGGTCAGGAGTTCATAACCGATGACGCCCAGCGCATAAATGTCGCTCCGGCTGTCAATCTCGTGCGGGGCTCCACGCACCTGCTCCGGACTCATGTATGCGAGCGTGCCGATGATCTGGCCGGCATCTGTCGCCAGCGTCGTCAGCGCAATGTCGGCATTGGTTACACGCGCCACACCGAAATCGATGATCTTTGGTGTGGGCTTCGCGTCAGGCGTTTCGTCAGCACCGGCATCCGTCAGGTCGCGGTCGCTTGAATGGCCCACCAGCACGTTGCCCGGCTTGAGATCGCGATGCACGATGCCCTGTTGATGTCCGTAGTGCACGGCATCACACACCTCAGCCAGCAAGTCCAATCGGTCCCTGATTGAGAGCTGGCGCTGGTGCGCGTAGGCGGTAATGGGACTGCCGTGGATCAACTCCATGGCGAAGAACGGCACACGCACATTCGGCCCCTGATGGTGCGAATCTTCGGCCATTCCCGCGTCATAGATGCGCGCGAGGCCCGGATGCTGCAGGCGGCCGAGCACTTCCACCTCGCGCTGAAAACGTTGCAGCATCCGCGGCTGCATGGTTCCTGGGCGCAGCATCTTGAGCGCCACGCGGCGCCTGGGCGAATCCTGCTCGGCCTCGTACACGCTTCCCATCCCGCCTTCCCCCAACAGGCGAATGACTCGATAACGGCCGATCCTCTCGGGAATCGCGGTCGTGCCCGCGACGACGGCTTCAAGAGCGAGATTCGCATCCACCACCGGCGTTTCAAGAAACTCATCCGCCTGGAGTTGGGCTTGAAGCAGGCGCTTCACCTCGGCCTTCAGCCCAGGATCGCCATCGCAGGCTCGGTCGACATACGCCTCCCGTGCCGCGACGTCCATCTCTTGGCTCGCGTGAAACACCTCCTTGACGCGTTGAAATTGCTGGGCGTGCATATGCCGAAAGCGCGCGTGCCGGCGCGAGTTCACTCCTTCAACTGCGTGTAGAGCCAAGCCTTGGCCATCTGCCAGTCCGCCTTGACCGATCGAGGCGAAACGCCAAGAACCTCCGCCGCCTGCTCGACGGTCAAGCCGCCGAAGAATCGCAACTCGACCACGCGCGCCTGACGATCATCCAAGGCTGCCAACCGGCCAAGGGCATCATCCAGCGCCAGCAGATCGACGTCGTTGAGTCCAGGCGTGGCGGCCACATCGCTGTCGGAGAGTGTCACTCGCAGCGCCTTCCCGCCGCGCTTGGCGGCAGCGCGATCGCGTGCGTGGCTCAGGAGAATCCGCCGCATCGCCTGGGCCGCCACGGCACAAAAATGCGCGCGATTCTGCCAATCAGTGCGATCCTGCCGCACCATCCGCAGATACGCCTCATGAACAAGCGCCGTCGGCTGCAGTGTGTGATTGACCCGCTCATGCCGAAGGAATGACTCAGCGAGCCTGTGAAGCTCGTCATACAGCAGCGGCAGGAGGCGATCGGCGGCGGAGGCGTGGCCCTGCCGGATGCTCTCCAACAACTGCGTGACATGCTCGGTCGCGTCCGTTGGCGACACCTAAACGGCCCTCAGTGATTCGATGCGGGAACCCTCGTGGCGAGACCGCCGCGGCAACCACGGTACTCCCATTCTGCCGTCAACCTATCCCAAACGCCAGTCCCTCTAGCGCGCCTATCATCGTTTGCCTTGGGTCTCCTTGGCGTGGAGGCGGGCGGCTCTTGCATCGGCTGCGATGCCCGAGTCGCCCCCCCCACAAGGCGTCGGTTGGCCGCTTCGCGGCCGCCGACGCTTTTTCATTTGTGCGTGGGAAGGGCCTTGACGAGATTCCCGCTCTCAGGATGTGTTGATGACGGGCAATTCGTCCGATTGACGCGGATCGCTACAGGCATGCCCCCCAGCTCGGAATGACCGCCAGCAAGTCGCTGACGTTCACTGCGCAGTTGCCGGTTGCAAGAGGGGCGATATAGGCTGCACATCGCGGCGGGCAGGGTCTTGGCATCGGAGAGGAGTAGACCGCCATCACAATCCGCGCGCCTGACTTCTTCGATCGCGATCCACTGGCTCCATGCTATTGATTGTCAGCGTCGTACAGCTACGACACGATCGCAGGTGGCAGGTAGTGGGCCGTACTGGATTCGAACCAGTGACCTCATGCGTGTCATGCATGCGCGCTAGCCAACTGCGCCAACGGCCCAGAGCGATCAGCGGCGTTTGCCGCGATCGGGAGCGAAGTATAGCGATGGGCCGGGAAGCGGCCAAGCCGCTGCCGGCCATCTCGCGACGCGATAGCCTGTGCATCGCGTCACATGCTGCCGGTTCTCGAAATTCAGGATCAGATCATCGAGCGACTTCGCGCGGCGAATCGCCTGGTGCTGACCGCACCCACTGGCTCTGGGAAGACCACGCAGGTTCCGCAGATCGTCTTTCGCAGCGGCATCGTGCCGGAAGACCAGCAGATCATCGTCCTGCAGCCGCGGCGGCTCGCGACGCGCATGGTCGCGGCGCGGGTCGCCTTGGAAATGCAGACCAATCTCGGCAGGGTTGTTGGATACCAGACGCGGCACGACAGCGCCGTTTCCAACGCGACGCGCATCCGCTTCATGACTGAAGGCCTGATGCTGCGGCTGTTGCAGAGCGATCCGATGCTGCGCGGCATGGGGGGCGTCGGCTGCGTGATTCTCGATGAGTTTCACGAGCGCAACCTGCCGGCTGACATCTCGCTTGGCTTGATCAAGCGACTGCAGGGAGCCCTCGCCGGCGGCCGGCCCGATCTGAAACTAGTCGTGATGTCGGCCACGCTCGATGCTGCCGCCGTCGCAGACTATCTGCAATGCGAATCGCTTCAGACCGGCGGGCGCTTGCATCCGGTCGATGTGCGGTACTTGCCCAAGCCTGCGAATCCAATGAAGGAGCCGGCATGGGATCTGGCGGCTGCGGCATTGCCGGTGGCGATGAGCGAGACGCGCAGCGGGCACGTTCTGATCTTCATGCCCGGGGCCTACGAGATCGCGCGCACCATCGAGGTGTGCGAGAGGGCTGTTGCCGGACAAGGCGAACGCGTGCGATTCTTCCCGCTGCATGGCTCGCTGCCGCCAGCGCAGCAGGATGCCGCCGTCGCGCTTGTCGATGATCCGACGGTTCGAAAGGTGATCGTTGCGACCAATGTGGCCGAGACTTCGATCACGATCGACGGTATCAGTGCCGTCATCGACAGCGGCCTGGCGCGCATTCATCGCTTCGATGCACGGCGTGGCCTGAACGCGCTGCGGGTTGAGCCGATCAGCAAGGCATCGGCCGATCAACGGGCCGGTCGCGCCGGTCGCACAGGGCCGGGCATCTGTCTGCGGCTGTGGACAGCGAAGGATCATGGCACGCGGGCCGATCACGATGAGCCGGAGGTTTGCAGGCTCGAACTTTCCGAGGCGGTGCTGACGCTGAAGGCCATGGGGGTGCACGATATCGAAGGCGCGGGGGGTTTTGATTGGCTGCAGCCCCCCGCCGCCGAGTCGCTAGCGCGGGCCGATGCGCTGCTGCATGTCCTCGGCGCGCTGGATGAGAATGGCGCGATCACGCAACTCGGCCGAACGATGGCGGAGTTCCCCGCGCATCCGCGGTTGGCGCGGCTCATGCTCGACGCTTCGCAGCGCGATTGCCTGCAGCGCGCGATCACCTGGGCGGCGCTCATCAACGAGCGCGACATCTTCACGCAGCCACAGCAGCGCATCCTCATGCGCTACATGCAGAAGGATGAGCCGGCGTCCGACATCGCCGCGACCGAACGCGCGTTCGAGGATCTGAAGGACGCGAGCTTCAGCGGCCGGCGATGCGCTGATCTTGGCGCGAACGCCGGTGCGTGCCGCGATGTCGAACGCACGTCAACCCAGTTCGCGACCGTGTGCAGGCGATTGAAGCTGCCGATGGACGGAGCGAATCGCACGGAGGACCTGATCAAGTCGCTGCTGACGGCATTCCGGGATCACCTGGCGGTCAAGCTCGAGCCGCAGCGACCAAATTGTGCCATGCCCGGGCGAAAGAAGGTCCTGCTCGATCGTGAAAGCGTTGTCAGGGACGCCGGCCTGCTCGTCGCGCTGGACATGAATGAGATCGGCCGCGGAGACAGCGCGCAGACGATGCTGTCGCTGGGCAGTCACATTGAGCCGGTGTGGCTGGAGGAAGTCGATCCTGGCGGCTTCGAGACGAGCCGCGAACTCCTATGGAACGCCGAACAGCAGTCCGTCGAGGAGATCGAATCAAAGACGTATCGCGGTCTGGCGCTGGAGCGAACCGCGCGACCGCCGCAGACTTCAGCCCAACTCGAGGCCGCTGCAGCGATGATCGTCGAGCGCATCGTCGCAGGCGAATTGAAGCTCGAAGGCTGGAACGACAAGGTCGAGCAATGGATCACCCGCGCCCGCTGCGTGGCGAAGTGGTTTCCGGAACGGCAGTTGATCTCATATGACGCGGATGACGTGCGGCTGATCCTGCACGAGATCGTCGGCCGCAGCGCGCGTTTCAATCAGGTGCGCGACAAAGCCTGCATCGACGCCGTGCGCGACGCGCTCAGTTGGGAAGACCAGCGATTCATCGAGAAGATGGCGCCGGAGTCGATCGCCCTGCCGCGCAGCTGGCACATGAAGATCGAATACAGCGCTGACAGCCCCGCTCCGCAGGCCAGGGGCCGGGCGAAGATCCAGGACCTGTACGATCTCGACGACACGCCGCGCATCGCCGGCGGGCGCGTGCCCCTGCTGCTGGAGATCCTCGGCCCGAACTTCCGGCCGGTGCAGGTCACCAGCGATCTGCGCGGCTTCTGGCACAACCTCTATCCGGAATTGAAGAAGGAACTCAAGCGGCGCTACCCGCGACACGAGTGGAGGTGAACTCAAAGAAAAGAGCCCTCTCACGCGAGAGGGCTTCCGTTGAATCAAATCGAATCAGATCGGGACGTCTTACGGCTTAGCCTGCTTCTCCAGCAACTTGCCGATCAGTTCCTCGAGCTGCGCCATGCGCTTGTCGAGACGGTCGAGTTGCGCCTCGACGTCGGCGTTCTTCTCGCCGCCGCCGCCGAAATCGCCCTTGTATTCCTTCAGTGCGCCTTCGTACTGCTTCATCGCGTTCTTGATCGCCTCGTCAACCTGCGGCTGAAGCCCCTGCAGCCTCGGCTGGATCGCCTCCCACTGCGGCTGCAGCGCCTCGAGATGCTTCTGCCAGTCGCCATCCTGCGGGGCGATGAAGACATGGCCCCTGAGAGCGTCGAGATTCTCCAGGCCCTTGAGATCGATGGCCATGTCCTTCAGCGGATCGAGGCCTGTCCACAATTCGTTGCCGGGCTCCTTGCCGATGAGTTTCGCCGTGTGCAGTTTCTCGGCATCGAATGGCTGCAACTTCACCTTCAGGTCCTTCGACTCGCCGGCCTGGATGACGCGCAGAATGATGGTGTCGCCGGCATCCTTGGAGCTGAGGATCTTGCGAATGGTGGCCGCATCGGCTTCATCGCTGTCATCGATGCGAACGATCACATCGTACTCGCCGATGCCCGAGACTTCGGCCGGCAGACCCTCGAACACGCCGGTGATCATCGCGCACTTGCCGGGCTTGAGATGCAGATGCTTCTCCAGCGCCGCGCCCGGCTCGGTCATGTGCACGCCGAGCATCACCTTCGGAGCGGGGCCTTCCTGTGCGTCGCCCAGCTGGAAGAAGCCGTGGCCTTCGCCATCGGCTCCATCGCCCAGGCGGAAGCCGCGCCACGCGCCCGCGCCGTTGAACATCGCGCCGCCTTCGGCGCCCTGGAAGAGGTTCAGGCCTTCGATCTCCTTGCCGTTCTCATCGACGATCACGATGCGGCCATCGGCCTCGCGGCGAATCTGATCGGCGGGGATCTCCTTGCCGTTGCGCTTGGCGCTGATGACCTTGCCATCCTCGATGCGGATCTCGAACGATGACTGGCCATCATCGCCATCAGCCGATTCGCGGCTGACGACGGTCATCTTGCTGTTGGAACTTGCGCCGGCCTTCGTCTTGGCGTCTTCGCTCTTGGCCGACTGAGCCAAGACGGGCGTAGCGGTCAGCAGCAGCGCGGCCGCAAGTGTGAGTTTGACGTTCATGTTGACGACTCCTTGGAAGTTCGGGGTTGCTGGTTCGTAATGCGTGGTTCGCTGCGAGCGATCCGCCGCGTTGGTGTTGACTGATTGCTGACCGATCACATCGTGCGCCGAATCGGCTGGCGGTAGCGGGCGAGCGTCGCCTGGCCCTGGTCGTTGGTGCCTTCGATCTTGTAGAGGTCGGGCACGATCGCGCGCTCGACCACCTGCCGCACAAAGATGACTTCGTAGCCCTTGCCTGACGGCGCGGGGCGAGATTCCACGAGCATCGGCCCGGGCACCTCACCCAGCACGCTGCCATCCTTCTGGCCGGTCGCGATGTATTGATTGAACAGATCGCTTGCCGACTTCACGACGTTGCTGCCGAGGCCAGCCGGCTGAACGTTGCCCGGCCCGCCATTGCCCGCACCGCCGTGCTGATTGAACTGCACCGCCGCAATGATCGCGATCACGGCCGCGGCCAGCCAGCCCGTCCACGTGCCGAAACGATTGAGTCTCAGGTTGGGGTGTCGATACGTGCGGATGTCATATGAGCCGCGCTCGGCAGGCGCATCAACCGATGCAGGCAGGCTGATGCGGTCGGCCAAGTCGCCTGCGACGCGCAGTGCACTGCGCAAAGCAGCCGCATCGCGCTGGGCCTCGGCCAGTTCGCGCCACAGTTTGGGCTCCTGCGCCGCAATGCCTTCCAGCTCGCGCCACTGTTCGGCGGTGGCTTCGCCATCCACCACGTGCGAAATCAGGATGTCGGCTCGTTCATTGGTCATGTTCGTCATGGCAAAGTACCTCGCGTTGAACGCAATCATGGCGTAGCAAAGGAAGTTGTTGAATCAGTGTCAGCGACCGCCGCAGCGGCCCCGACCTGCTCTCGCAGCATGCGGCGGGCCCGCGACACGCGCGTGTCAACCGTCGCTTCGGGAATGCCCAGGATCTCGGAAATCTGCCGGCTGCGCAAACCGTGCACAGCCTTCAGAAGCAGCGGCTCGCGATAGCCGTCGGGCAGCGACTCGGCCAATCGCATGACGCGCCTGGCCTCATCGTTCGATTCGTAGACAGCGATGTTCGATGGCCGATCGGTCTGATGAATGAGCGTCGAGCCCCCCGCTGCTCCCGCCGGCGCGCCGCCGTTGAACTCGCTGTCGAGGCGCTGCTGCGGCTTGGAGCGTTCGCTGCGTCCCGCGGCTCGGGCGGCGTTGATCGCCACGGTGCGCAGCCACGCCCGTACATTGCCGGCTTGGCGCACTGTGTGAATCTTCGTCAGCATGGTCATCGCGACATCCTGCAGCAGGTCTTCCAGATCCTCGGAGCGCGGCTTGTAGGTGATGAGCACGGCAGCGACCCAGCGCCGGTGGCACTGCCACAGCGCCTGGATGGCGCGGCGATCGCCCTGCATCGCCGCCTCCTCCAGCGATCGCTCGGCTGGGCCTTCCAGTTCGATGCTCGACACCTGTTCGCTCCTGCGGTCTCCGACCATCTCGACCGGCCGTCCATCATCTATCTATGCGTCTGTCCGTCGATCCGACGCCCCAATGTGATGCGCCACCCCCCAGTATCTGACAGCCAGAGGCAAAAACGGCTGCGAAACCACGGCCCAGGCCCTGTTTTCCTCGCCTTTATGCCCGGGCTCTGCCCGGGGTTTGGACCGAAGTCCCGCATTCGGTGCACACATCGCTAGTGCCGACGGGGTACGCGCATTTCGGGCACAGGCCGCGCCTCATTCGAGAGCGTCTCTCGATGAACGATGAGAGCGCCA
>Ga0111538_10006941_pt1 | contig 15296 bp, 14 predicted proteins | sample SoiMethybrSBSTD1_FD_79669 | JGI IMG/M metagenome (GOLD analysis project Ga0111538, IMG submission 79669) | Bulk soil microbial communities from a Populus tree surrounding site in Tennessee, USA - Soil MetaG P. TD hybrid SBSTD1 (version 2)... | ecosystem: Environmental > Terrestrial > Soil >...
CTAACGTTCGCGTTGCTCCTCGCAAGCACAGCTGGAGGACTAAGATTCTAGGTTTTATCCAATACCGAGCGTCTTTAGGGCACGGAACCACGCTGAAGGATGTGTGCCAGTACTTCAACAAAGACCGAAGTCAACTGAGCGGACGGTTCACCGAACTCAGAGTTAAAGGTTTTATCGAAAACACCGGACAGGAGCGTGACGGGTTCACGATTTACCGTCTAAAGAAATGACTTCACAAATAATATGTGCCGATAGCTTGCCGTGGATGAAAGCTCATCCGGAGTACGGACACATCATAACCAGCCTGCCGGATGCGAATGAACTAGGTATTAAAGCGGACAAAGAGTATGCAGAGTGGTACTTTGAAGCTTGCTATCTTTGTTTTGGCTCCACCGCGGCTGGTTGCGTAACCGTGTTCATGCAAACCGACCGCTTGGCTAATTCTCGCTGGTTGTCTAAGGTGGGAATCATACTCACGACATCGCTTACTACAGACTCATATCTGCTCTGGCACAAAATCGAACTGCGACGAGCGCCCGGCAAAACAGATTTATATCGTCCTGCGTACCGGAACATTTTGGCGTTCGGAACAAAACCTGCCAAACCCGGCGGGCGAACTCCGGATGTTATAGGCCCGGGTCAGCCGATTTACCCTAACGGTGTAAGCACGGAGGCGGCACAAGCGGCGATTAACCTTGCTTTGTACAACGACCGCACGAAACCGATTCTAGACCCGTTCTGCGGTCGCGGGACGATACCGTATGTGGCAAAAACGCAAGGTGCGGAGTCGCTCGGGATAGACATTGACGAGGAACAATGCGGACACGCCGAAAAGCTCATTGGCAACACACCTCTGGGGTGGTAAGCCTTACTCAATACCCCAGCCGGGAATAATCACTTGGTCAATGTTCGAATAAAGTCCGGTGCTGTTCTCGATGACCTGATAATCCACAAACTTCGTGGTGTAACGGTTCGCAGCGACGGTATCAAACCACGTAACAGCTGTGCAACTTGTTGTTAGGTTGACCCAACTACTGCCGTTTACTCGTCGTTGGACGGTATAAACTCCGTCGCCCGAGCCATCCGTCCAATCTATATCCACTGTCCAGTTGTGTGGGTCAGTATCGTCACCGACCGCGATTAGATTAGAAGGTGCGGTGCCTCCTATAGCGTCAACTGTCACCTGTCGCGTGGTCGAGTACCCAGCAACACCGACCTGTTTGAGACGCACGTCATAAATGAGAGCTGTTGGCTGCTCCGTGATTACGATTGAACCGCTCGTCGCACCGTGAGCAAAACTGGTTGCGTGGGTTATCCACGTTGAGTCGCTCGTTAGTTTGTACTCGACCTCGATGTTGCCCGTCGCTGAGCCGTTCTTCGCGAACACTAAATCAGCTTCAGAGTTGGCCGAGTCATAAGTGATGGACGTAAACGTTGGTGCCGTGTCGCCGCCACCCGAACCGTTCACGGTAACCTCAATGGTCCGCGAGTAGTTCCCAACACCTATCTGTTTTAGCCGCAACTGATACGTTTGCGATGTAGCCTCTTGAGCTATTGTGATACTGCCTGTTGTTGCTCCGTGAGCAAAAGTCGTTGCGTGCGTTAGCCACGTTGAGGTTCCAACCTTTCTGTACTCCACGGTGATGTTACCTGTAGCCGGGCTGTTTTTGTGGAACACCATGTCGATGTCCAACCCTCCGGTATCAAACGCTGCGGAAGTAAATGTTGGAGCCTGCGGGTAAACGACCTGAGTCGCTAATCTTAGGTCTGCAATATTGACGATTCCGTTTTCCGTGACCGTGACCATGTAGATACGTATCGGTCGGACGGTTACGTCAAACGGAAAAGGAACGCGGAGCGTAGTACCAAGTCTTTTCTGTCCGAGGTATTGAGGGTCGCTGCTCGGTGTGTCTTCCCAACGCCACCAGTACCGTTCCACCAAGTGAACCGTGAACGTAGGTGGTATCTGGTCTAACAGACCGCCGCCGCCACCGGGAAACTCGTCAAACGGAACTTGGTCTAAAAAAGCTATCATCTTAAGTCAACCTAACCGTCACGGACGTTGCCATACCCTCATAGTTCTCAATTCGGAAGTTCACTAGGTCACCCGGCGACAATGCTGCGATAGAATCTGCTACGGTTTCGCCGTCGCTATTTGTTGTTAGCGGGGACTCGGCTACGTCGGACAAACCAACTCCAACTTTACGAGCTTTGACCGTTAGTCCGGCCGGAACCTGATACGGTGTTCCGTCCGTGTCTCTAAACTGCCAAATTATCTTTTCATAGTTGCCAGCCATTTAGTAAACCTCCAAAAAACCGTCTGGGGTAAAATTGACAATCGGCTCCGGTAAATCTTTCGGCGGAACCGGAGGTGGGTCTGGGTCAGGGCCACCCGGGAAAATCGGGTCATCCGGTGGCTCTTCTACTTCACCATAAGCAAGCTCGAACTCGTTGTTCATGTAGCCTACATTATACGCTTGACACACGATTTTGACTTTTAGGTCCGGCTGACGAGCCATCGACTTAATACGGAAAAACTCAAAACCGTACTTATCATTGAGGTAAGCATTCTCAATTTTGATAAGCTTCGCCGGATGAAGGTCGAGCGTAGCCATAAACCACGCAGTAAAGGACGCGGTGCAGTTGTTTTTTAGACCTCCTGAGTCGTGCTCACCAAGGTCAAGCAACGCCCAAGCCATCTTCATCGCTTGTGGTTCGTCGGTTACACCTAAAAGGTTGAACTTCTTGGGTTCTTTTTTGCGTGTAGTGGTGCCCTCGGCTCGTCCGGCGGCGAGTTGAGCGTCAATATCCTCAACCGGACGGATAGGTGTTTCCTTCCAGTTGTCCGCCGCTTTGTCATAGGTGACCTCAATTCTGTTTGGCAGGTCGTAGCTGGATTTACGACCCGGGCGAAGCGTAGACCTTAACACTCCGTCTTTCTTTTCAAAAACAATGTTACGTGCGTCTCCTTCGTCAGTAAAAACCGGAGCTGCGTTGCGCTCGGCAAGAGTGTGGCGACGTAGTGGTACGATATGGATTTGACCGTTGAACATAAACGGTAATGACAACCGTCCGGCACGGCACATATCCTCAATTTGTTGCTGAACTTTTTTACCGCGAAGTTCGACGTGTGAAGTTGCTCTTTGGTGGTTCCAGACGTCACCTTTAATGTCCGTAAAAGTAACGAAGTCGTCGCACCATGAAGCTGCTGCTATCCAAGCAGCTTTATTAAGTAGAGCGTAATCTAAACCGTAACCCCAAATTTTATCGCAAAGCATACGAGCCAACTGCCACGCACGGTTTGTTGTATAGACCTCGGTGTAAGAATCATCGTCCGAGTAGACGCGGATGTTGTTAAGTCCGTCGACCACCGCCGATGATGTGACGTCTTGAGGCCCGATTGTCGTCGGGTCGACCCAACCGCAGGTTTGACGGAAGTTTGCTATACCTGAGAACCCATGTGTGGTTAGGTTGAAGTTAGCCGTCTGTCCGAAGTTTCCTAGTCGGTACGAGTAACCGAACGGGTCTTTGTAAGTGACACTTCCAATGACAACCTCATGCTGACGGATAGCTTGTATAGGCCCCCAGCACAATTCATTCAGTGTCTGAAAGAAGCCGCGGTCGCGAGTGTTGTTATTAAGGTCGCGTCTCCACGCAAGCAACTGACCGGTGACGCGACGCGTACCCATTACAACGCAAACGTTCTCGTCGAGGTTGGTTTGGTTTCCAAAGGTGGTCGAGTAGAGTGTAGGGCCTTTTGTCTGTCCGTTTGCGATGACGGTTTGAATTGTATTGTGCGATAAATGAAACAGCGGGTTGATGCCGCGGTCTACGCAACTTTGATGACTTATGCGGTTGCAATACGTCCAAGGAAGTCCGGTAAGCGGGTTATTGATTCCTGTGCTGCCGCCGTCGTGTAGGTCGTATGGACATCCGTGTTCGGCCCGCTCTTCTGCTGAAAATAACAAACCACCGAACACAGCTTGGCACCACTCATAATGCCCGCCGCCGGGCAGCAACGCTTCACTTGACCTAATACCTTGAACAGCTTTGATAGGTAAGAACGGTGGGTCGGCTTCTTCTTCGTTTCGCAGATGCCCGTGCCAGAATCTAAGCAGCAACTCAACCTGCGGAAACCAGTAGTAAAGCTCAACTTTGATGCCCTCGCCGTGTAGAAAAAGAAGGTCACTAAGAGCCCCTGCCTCGCTTACGACTTCGAGTACTCCGTCGACAATAGCTTTTAGCTCGCCGTCCCAGAATTTTAGGTCAACTTTTTCATCGCTTATCCCGCCGCCTTGTTTTACGGGCAAGAACCAGTTCGGTGCCGAGTTAGTTAAAAGACGGACCTCAAGTGTATCCACCTCGTCCGGTAGAGCCGCGACCTGCTCATCCGGCATGGTTACCGAATACCAGATTGGACCTGTAGGAGACGGCCAATTGATTCTGACCAAGTCGTACGGCTTAATCGTCACGCCGGCTTGGTACAACACCTTCAGCTCGTCAATCTTATCTTGAATCTCTGATGGAAACTCTGGCATTTATATCCCGTAAAACGACTTAGCATGAACTTCGCCACCGTAAATCTCAACGTCGTAAGAAACTCCGTTTACGACCAACCGTTCAACCGGATACGCCGATGCGGTGACCTCGATCGTTCCGCTGCCACCAACCGTCTGTTTGCTTTGCGGCGTATGAGGGCCGGGGCCGTAGCTGGCAACCACATCGCCCGGCGTAAATCCGGTAATGGTAAAGTAAGTTCCATCCTCGACCTGCATCTTTCTGACCGAACCTTTTACGCGGTCAGCACCTATCACAATCTCGGTTCCTGACAACGAAGGGCTGTCATCGTCGGTGTAATCAATTTGAAGCTCACCGTTGAACCAAAACTTGATATTGTTCCCGTTCATAATGAGCTTTCCGCGGTGGTGGTTATACGCGGGCTCCTCATACCAATTGAAGAAATTCGCTCCGTTAAAATCGACCAGAAGCGTTGCACCTTTGTAGAGCCTGCACCGTGCCCCAACATAAATCGCAATCGTATACACGTCACGGAACGTGAACCGTAAGTGAGCGTTCGCCTCGACTTCCGTAGCCTCTACGACAAAGGTTGCCACGAAGTCATCGTGTGCGACCGTCGCTGTTCGCTCTATAAACACACCTGCTGTTCCGAACGCGTCTATCTCCATTCGGTGTGTCGAAACTTCAAGCCCGGCAAACTTGAGTCGTCGTCCGTAGTGGTTCCCGTCAGGTGAAGCGGGCGGGTCGCCGTCAAAAATAATACTAATGTTGCCTAGAGGCGAAGCAAACAATTCCCCGTCCGCACCCTGCACCGGAGACGAAAAGCCGATTGCACGATAAGCATCCAGCGTACTTCCTACAGGCTGTGCTTGCTGAAAATCGTGACGCGTGGCGTCGGACCAATCTGTGATAGAACTCGAGAGATAAAGAGAGTTCTTATAGGTTCTGTCTGCTCCAACTTGGTTTGCCAATATTCCGTACATTCCAAGCTGCGGGATAAGGTTGAGGGGCTTCGGGTTCTCAGGAGCAAGGATTATTGCATCATCGATGACTGTCCCAACTTTTGTAATAGGTCCGTTCGGGTCCGGTGCCGTAGCAAGAATAATCCTACGTTCGCCGCCTACGTTTCTACAACCTAAAAACACGTAAAGCGTTCCGCCGACCTCAATCATGCCCGACACGTAAGAATAAAAATCATCGTAGGAATGAACATCTTCGCCTGCGGTTTGTCCACCGAAGTCCCAATCATCCGCCGTTGGGTCGCTCGCCGTTGACCACACGTCCGTTTCATACGGTTCGCCCGGCAAACCTGCAAAGGTCGAAGGACTGTGGCAGAGCTGTAAATACCAAACACCATCTCGTTTTTCGATAAGCCCTACTGAACGCCCCAGCCAGTAGCCGTCCACGGGGTTCTCTGTTTTTTGCAACAGGAACCATGTTGGGTCCGGAGGTGTCCACGTGAAGCCGCCGTCGGTCGAAACCGAGAGGAAAATGTACCACGGTGTATCCGAATCATAATCTGCCGGACCGTCGTGAATTATGTAGTAAGTGTCATCATCAAATGCGATGCTCGGCTCTCTTACGCTGCCCGCGGATGCTCCGGTCGGCTCATAGGTTCGCTGCGATGGGTCAAACGCAACAAGCGTCGGATTTGCAACTGCTGTAAACCCTGCGTCACCTGTCCACGAGGATAGGTCGGTAAAATCGTCACGGAACAGTAAACCGGTCCCGCCTGAGAATGAGGGTATTGCCGAGGTAGTCACAGAAGCTCCGGAGACCCACGGTGAAAAAGTTGGCCCTTGATACGCTCGTACTTCAATCGTGTATTCGGTCGCTGGCGTAAGACCGTCGGCTATTGCGGCGAGCACATTGCCAACATCTACAGGAGTGCCACCGTCTAAACGGTATTCATAACCGTCAACCACGTCAGGCGACGCAACCCAAGTCAACTCAATTGAGACGTCAGACAACGCAGTACCTGCGACGCTTTCCGGTCCTGCTAGTGGCAACTCGCCCGCGATAGAACCGTCCGCGTTATAGAGAGCTCCGTTGATTCGACGTTGGATAACCGACAAACCGCCTTCATAAATCAATGCGTTCTTGAACTTCTCGACCGTCATCTCCGGTTCGGCAAATGAGGCGTGGTAGAACTGGTCACGCCACTCCATGATGAATATGTCGGTTGCACCTGTGGTGTGAGCTTTGAAGAATTCCCAGTAGTATTCAAACCTTGACACTCCGTTGATAGTTAGCTGGCTCAAATCGTCGGGCCAGATACCGCCGGAATGTAAAAACCACTTATGTAAACCTTCGTCGCCGTCAACCGATGCTTGAGCTCCTAAACCACGACCGAAAGAAACTCTAAGCACCGCTCCGACCCACCCAACATTTTCTAGCCGTAAGCCGGGTGTTATTTGCAAGAAATCGAAGTCGCCGAACGCGGTCACTATCTCTATCGTCAAAGCTTGCGTGTCGGTTAATGCAAGGTCGTCCTCAGCTTGAACGGTAAAGTTAAATGTATCGATGACGGTCGGCGTTCCTGTGATTGCACCTGTAGTTGGGTTAAGCGAAAGGCCGTCGGGCAACGCTCCGGAAATAACACTCCACGTGGTCGGGTCCGTGCCGCCCGTCTTTGCGAGGGTTTGGCTGTACGCGGCGCCGTGTATGCCTGAAGGAAGCGTGGTTGTAGTAATAACCGGAGGGTCAGACGGAGGAACGGTAAATACCAACATCGATGACAAAGCACCAAATGTCGCACCTGAAGTAAACGAAGACCATGTTGGGTTTTCTGCTGTGTCAGAAAACTTGTGAGCGGCACCAATGGTTTGAGTGCCGCCGGTGTTCGTCTCGTCCAGGGTGAAACTGGAATTGATGGTCGGGACGTCGGCACCTTCGAGCCAAACACCGCACACGAACAAGGCGTCATCGGGCGTGGGGTCAATGCTTCCCGGCTGGATGCTTGTCACTGCTCCGGGGTCAGCGTTCTGAGCCTCGTCAAGAAATGTAACTATATCGTTGAAGGCTTGTACCGCAATCTGTGCCACTGACGAACCACCGCCTACCGCCTGAAACGTGTGGGCCGCATCGGTTACGGGGTCAATGCAATACCACTGTTTAAGAAACAACGATGATTGACTGACCGGCGTTGCAGCGACCCACGTATTACCTTCACTATCGGTTAACGCAGCAGCCGCAGGATACGACTCTATCGTCACGACGATGAGTTTAGCTCCGGTGGTGTTTATCCCACCCGTCGTGTTCGGAGTACTGCTGTGTGCGGTGCTTGTAGACGCTATTAAGGACATAATTTATCTTCCTGTTCCGGTCACTCGTTGAAACCTTGTCGCAAATGAACCGTTTCCTTCCACTCCTCTTAAGCTCATCTCCGTTACTATCCCGGGGCTCTGGTCTTCAGCCTTAGTAATAATGTCGTGTGGCGGCATACTTCCAATCTTTTGATTAAGTGCCTCTGTGGCTGCCGCGTGTCGGTCAAGTGCTGCTCTAACCACTGCCACCAGCCTGTTTCCTGAATCCCCGGCGGTCTCGGTCATGCGTGAAAGCGGAACCACATTTTCTTCACGAGTACCACCTCCTCCACCACCTCCAGCGGAGCCACCGGAGGTCGCGGTTGCTGACTTCGGGTTAATTATTCTTGCCGCAACTCCGGCTCCTATTGCTACAGCCGCCCATAACGCAGCCGAGGTGAACGCTTGACCTGCGAGGTGATATTGCTGCATCGCCAGCAAATAGAAGCCTAAAGCGGTCGCACGCAGAGCGTTGATTGCAGCCTCCGCTGCAAATGTAGCCAGTTGTGCAGCCAGCGCCTTCCGCAACGCGACGCTCATGCTGTCACCGTAAAGAATCCAGTTGGCAATTGAACTCTTCAAAGCGTCTTGCATGTTGTTCAACATTTCCAGCAACGAGCCACCTATGGATGCGAGGCTTGCATCCATGTCTGCGGAGTTGATAACGCTGTCTTTGAACTCGTCCCAAGAGTCTTTTAGCTGTTTGAACGGGTCTGACTCTTCGTCGTAACCCTCGTTTATTTCCTTGAGCCGGCGACGGAACTCTTCCTCGCCGAGTAGACGACGCTCTCGGTAAAGCTTTTCAATCTCAAGTTTCTGCTCCTCTTCATTTTCCTTACCTTTGATTCGTTTTAGAGCGGCCTCTTCCTCACGTGCAAGGTCGTCATAAGTTTCGTTGTACCTGCGTATCGCTTCTTGAACCTCAAAGTCTCTTAGCTCTTCGAGTGCTTTACGACGAGCAGGTGCTCCTACGGCTTTGTCAACCTTCTTATTGAGCTCTAACCGTTGCTGGTCCGCTCGTGCGTCAAGAATATCCCTTTCGGCTTTAAGAACATCCAGCTGGAGGTCCAGCAGCTCTTGAAGGTTGCGTTTCCGTAGTAAGAACAGCTCCGTTTCGCCTTGAATCTGCTTCTCGCGGAGCTCGGTTTGTAGAGCGGAAATTTCACGAGCAAGTCTTCCTTCCTCTTCAGAACCCTCGCGTGCTACCGCTTGAGCCTCGGTAAGCTTTTTAATTTTGAAACTAAGAAGATTTTCCTCCGCGAGCTGAACAAACCGGAGATGCTCTGTCTCGTTTTTCTTCTCCTCAGCAAGCTGCTTTTCGCTGTTGGCAATAGCTATCCGAGTTGCGTTCTCGTAGATAGCAATTCTGTCGTCTGCAATATCTTTTGCTCGCTCCGCTTGCTCACGGTACGCTTTTTTCTCAGCCTCGGTGGTCGATTTGTTGTACTTGTCAATCGCCTCTTGCCGGCTTTGATTGTCCTTTAACCTATCGGCACGCTCCTCAGCTCGACGTGCTTCGTTTTCAGCACCGGTCTTCTTCTCGAGGTCCGCGAGCTTCTTTTGACCCGCCTCAAGTTTGGTGAGGTTCTTTTCTCTCTCTCCTGCGTAAGCACTCTCATAAGCTTTAGCGGACGTATCCGCCTGAGCTTTGGTTGCGTCACCTTTCGCGACCATCTCGGCCAGCCGGTCATAATAAAGTTTGTAGAGTCGGTCTTGTTCTGAAAGCTGGGTTTTAAGGAGGTCCACCGACGCTTTGGCGTTCTTGATGTCGGTTTCAAGTCTCTCTTTTGCGGCTTTCTCTTTGGCCTTCTTAATGTCCTCGTCTATGGTTTTTTGGTCTCTTGGGTCTTTCTTGAAGTCGGTCGGACGTGCGTAACTTGGAACCGGAGCAGCCGCACCCGGGACATCACGTTGTCCTAACTGCAACCTCGCAAGACGTTCGGATTCGAGTAATCTTCGTCTGCTTGCTTCCGCTCCTGCGTTTGCCACATTTTGCAGCGGGTCGCCGGGTTGCTGAAGTGCTCCGTAAATTTTCTGGGAAGCACTTTTAGCGGTAATGAGGTCAATTAGGTTCGAAAGGTCGTTCCATTCTTGCTTCATTTGAAGAATGGTTTTACTCATTGTGGACGCAAGATACTCGGCCCACGCTTTTATCTCACCTTTGTTGTCCGTGAGCCAACCGCTGATGTCTTTGAACAACTTGGCAAAGGTTGGAATGACCTCCGTTCCAATCATCCGGACAATGCCGTCGAGCTGTTTGTTTAGGTCATCAAGTGAGTCCGCGAAGTCGCCAGCAGCAGCAACGTCGTCCTCACTCATCAGAATGCCCATGTCTTTGAGCCGCGTGATGGAACCTTTAAGGTTGAAGTCCATCTCGCGGAGCATGTTGATGACGTTGCCGCCTCTGTCCTTGAACAGCTCAGCAGCAGCAGCGTTTTGGTCTTCCGCTGTGCTGAGGTTCCCAATTCGTGTTATCGCTTGCTCAAGTGCCTTGTTAACATCCAGGGTTGTGATGCCGTACTTCTCGAGGGTCTTGCGAGCCTCATCGTTTCCTGATTGGGCTTTACCCAACAAAACGGTAAATTTTGTGAGTTGATTTTGAATGGACTCTAAAGACGAACCGGATTGGTCCGCGGCAACCTTAAAACCTTGCAGCTCATCGGTTCCGACACCCGTCTTTTGAGCCATGTCAAATATCGTGTCTCCGTACTCCGCCGTGTGCTTCGCAGCTGCTAGGCTTGCTAACCCCACAGCGGCGATTCCGGCTACCAGTGCGGTGGTTGCTCCTGCAGCGATGCCAAGTGGGCCTGACAACGCTGTCAAGCCCTGTCCGAGGGTCGCAATCTGCTGAACCGCAGGAGGCATTGACGAACCGATATTGCCAGCCAGACCTTTAATAGCGGTGCTGACGATGCCAATATCTTTGATTGCGTCAGAAGAATCAGACCTGATTCTTAATAGCAACCCGGGTGCGTCTGTTGTTCCGATTAACGGCATCTTAGTCTTCTATCGGTTGTCCTTTCCACGCTGCACTGAGCTCTCGTATTATCCTATTTGCTAGTTGCTTTCGTGCATCAAGCTCATACATGTCAAGTCTGTATGCACATAGGAAGTCAAAGTCGAACATTGTTGTTTCGCCCTCACTCTCCAGTCCCAGCAGCTTTGACGGCCTCATCCCCGAGAGTCTTGCCGTAAGGGCTGTCCACAGGACTTTGTTCGGGTCCCTCGCGAAAGCTTTCGAGCTCCGTGCTCGCAGTACCTCCTGACGAGACCCACTTAAAAAGAAAGTCAATATCGTCCTCGACAAGCTCGCTGATGCAAAGCGTTCCTTCCTCTCCTTCGTCGACAAGAACGAGTCGCGGTTGACGAGAAAGCCTCAACACCTCGTCACGCACGCGGACGCTCGCTCGGATAATCATCTTGCGTTCGTCCTCCGAGCTCTCCTCGACAAAACGCCGCTCAATTTCCTCTTTGTTGCCGACGCCTTTCTCTTCCCACGCCTCAACAGCTCTATCCGTAAGGTTACTCGGAATGTTTTGCATACCGAACAGCACGCCGTATTTCGACGGCTTTGCCATTTGGATAACGTTCCCAGAAGGAAGCGGGACGTCGATTAAAATCTCTTTTTTGTTCTCCGGTTTTTTGTATTGGTACTTTTTGCTCATAGTAAATCCTTGTTTACTTTTGTTTCTCCTTAAAATTAAAAAAGAGACCGCTCACGAGCACGCGGTTCTGTTACGAAAAACGTACTCATGAACGGTCCCCTACTTCCTACCGCCGATGTCAAGGTGGTTAAATTATATCTGCCACCAGTAATTACCCAGCTGGTCAGCCGATGCACGTGTCGTAAGAGCATAAGCTCTAAACGTAAACGGCGTCATCGACCTTCCTTTGCGGTCAAACGTCATATCCCAACCCGCGACGTTCATTGCACTATACGCTTGAACGACCAAAAACTTTGTCGCGTCCATCGGAGTCGGGCAAATAAACGTGATGGTTCTAAACGCAATTGAACCCGGCGTTCCTATCGTGAACTGCTTGTAGCCGGCTGCGGTTCCGTAGGTCGCAAAGTTCTCGCTTAGAGCTTTCATCGCTTCCTCGTCAAATATCTGAACGAGGTTTCCGGTAAGCTCGAAGGTCGTCTGGTCATACGATGATTTAACCGGATACGGAACCTCATCAACATAGTGGTCCGTGATGGTGAAGTTCATCGTCAGCTTAGTGCCTGCGTCTGTGTGACCGAGGTGTTTAGCGTTCGGGTTCGCTACCGACTCCGGTGTCCCGTCCGTATGAAGCGTTAAGCGGTTCCCCGCGGTCGGTATTGCGACGCCGGTCCAAAGGTCTCCAACAGAGCCCGCTCGGATTGTAGTGGTGTCATACCGTTTTACTGTTCCTGCCATTAGCTGTTACCTCCTGAGGGGGCGTTTGACGGAGCGGATGGGCCTCCGATGCCGGGTGTAGTACCCGGGGTTGTGTTTGAAACGGGCGTCGGTTTTGAGTCGCTCGCACCGTCCTCTTTCTTTTCAGGAGCCGCTAATTTTGCGACCTTGTCTCTTACCGCTTGACTAGAGTTCGTCAAGTCAATAGAAGCAAGCTCCCCGGGGTAGACATGACCAGCTCCGGTTGCGTCGCCTATCTTTCGCCACGCTTCACTGGCACCAGCCTCGTCCTTGTCGTGTCCTTTTAGGACGTCTTTGTAACTAATTGCTGCCGGTCCTAGTTCCTCTTTATCTTCTGGCATTCTAACCCTCCGTAAATATTGAACCTTTAACTCTTATCGTTGCTTGGATGTCGACGCGTTGTAAATAATCCGTCTTGTCCTCGTTAATCATCATCTCAAGAAAGCTCGCCGTGATGTCTTCCACCACCGCTTCTTTCAAATCTGCTCCCGTGTTTGCTAGGAGCGTCGCAGGCGGGCAGTTGACCATCATCGAGCTGAGCGATAGAACATAAAGCCTTGCTTGACGTACGCACTCATTTGGGTCCGGACCAACTACCATCAAAGAAAAACTCGGTTGGTAACCAGCATTGATTTCAGTTCCTTTTGTTATGAAATCCTGAGCATCAACATCGTTCTGAAGTGCTACTGCCGGGAACCCCGTATTATCTTCGTTCAAAGAGTCGCTGAACTCTTTTATCAAAGGTAAGTCGGCATCGCCTGCCCATTCAAAGACCTCTTCCTGATTTGCTTTCCAATACGTTACGAGGTTATTCGCAATTTCTCTTAAGCTTAAAACCTTGTAACGTGGTGTCCATGCCACTCTTAAAAACCTCTCGTATCCCTCAGTCGTGCGTTAGCAATCAACTGCTTTACTTTTTGCTTGAGCGGGTCAATTAGCTGTCGCTCGTCGTCTGCGGTTAAGTCAATCGGACGTCGTGCCGGCATCGTTCCTGTTCCGGTCTGATGCCACTTTGCATACGGCAGCGTGGTTCCAATTGTCAATTCTTGTGGTTGCTCGTCAACGTATGCGAACCCACCTTGACCGGTCATCGATTGAAACAAATTACCGGACGCACGCAGGATGCGAACTTCGTTCCACTTCTTGAGCTTCGCTGCTGCGGTCGCTGGAGTTACAGGCGTCCACGCTCCGCTTGCACCTGACGAACCTTCAGTATCAAATAACCGCTTGGTAATCTTGTAAAAAGTAGCTCGCACCTGCTTCCACGCTCCGAGCTTTCTTAGGTCAACAATCCCACGCTGAACAGCAAGGAACGCCATAAGCGTTTGTGTTTCTCCTTGAACTACTACGTGGAACTTCATCGAGCTTTATCTTCCTAATCCTGCGAAGTTACTAACGGACTTAATGTTCCTGTCCGCTCTAAAAGTCCAACTCACCTCGGCTCCTTGCGGAGGCTCGGTTTTTTCTCTCAAAATCTTGTAGATGACCGGCTCGGCCTCGGTGTTTGCCGTAAGTCTAAGGTGCGTCGCAACCGGAACAACCGTCGTCGCAAACTCTGGGTCCTCGTCAACACCGTCAAGCACGAAGTTCCGGTTAAAATTGTCATACTCCAACCAACAACCTTCTAACCATTCCCAAAGTACGTTATAGCCGTCCTGCTTACTGTTGCGTTCAAGGAACTCAATTTTATAACCCTCACCAAAAAACTTTCTACCGACCTTGGTGTAGGTATTTTTGACCTTAGTTCTTAACGCTATACTCGCCATTTAGTAGCCACTCGAGCCGCTCCACGCTTGACTTGAGATTCCCATTGTAAGTCCTGCATCAGCAGGAATCTCGCTTGTAAGAAGCGGTTGGTTGTACCGGATGCGTAAGGTGTTGCGAAAGTCCAACCGTGCTTGGTTTGCCGCGTCTTCAAAGAACTCTATGCTTCCTACTTTTTTAACATCACCTGTCTCATACCTCATCGTAGGCCACAAAGCGATGTCAAGTAACGTGGCTGCCCACTTAGCATCGGAAACTTCCTGAGTGGAGTCTGCCGCAACCAGCGAGGCCGCTTCTTCGTAAGTCCACAGACCAATCTCCGCGACGGTGACTAGCTCTGCGACTTCCGGCACTGGAACTGGTTGCGGCATTCTCCTCTCCTTTGGTTACACGGCACCCTCAGGAGCAGCAGGTGCGGAGGCCGGAGCTTCTCCTTCTTTGGGGTCGTACCCAAAACCCGAGATGGAACCGTCTTCCGATAGCTTCTGGAGCTGCTCTTTCGAGAGCTCTTTTGCTAAAGCCTTCTCGTCGCCCGGGCCGTAGAGCTTAGAGGCGTGGGACACGCGGCCATCGCCACGGTCTTTGTTCTCGTCAATACGAACCGAGCTGTGAATTACTTTCACTTTCTCTTCTGCCATTGCGTTTCTCCTTTTAGCTCTTAGAAGCCGACGTTAATAACGTAGAGCTTCTGTTCGTCGGGAACCGGAAGCAGGTTGCCCTGCACCTCAACACTCAACTCACGTCCACCGGTCTGCTCATCGTAGTAAACGGTCATGCCGTTTGTGTCGATGCCAGCACCGGGAACCGCACGCGCAATTTCCATCGCACGAACAACCGGAGCTTTTGCCACGGTTCCAATGGTGTTTCCTTGCGGAACAACTGCTACTCGCTGAGCGGGCCAAACCTTCGCGGAGGTGGTTGTAACACCACCGTCGTCAAAAATCTCAACCGAATCTTCCATCGGGAAGAACCGGAAGTCAGAACCGATGTCGTCCTGAATTCGAGCTTCAAGTCCAACAAAGGTCATGGTGTTTCCACCCGGCATCGTTGGAGCGTCACGAAGAACCTCGTTGATAAAGTTTCTTCGCGAAACAATACCGCGAATCGGTCCAACGTAATCCATTGATTCGTTGAGCCACGCAACAAGGTTATTGTATGCGTTCTGTCCTGCGTCGTTCCACGCAGTACCCGCGGTCTGGTATCGCTGAGCAGCGAAACCAAAACTTGCAGCCACGGTCTCGGCCGCGTTCTGCGGGTTGCGTTGCGTAATCGTCCCGAGGCCCCATGCGGTAAACGCATCAACCTCAAG